>ERZ1740065.1790-NODE-1790-length-13127-cov-12.483170_pt1 | contig 13127 bp, 12 predicted proteins | sample MGYA00581738_ERZ1740065 | MGnify/ENA primary metagenome ERZ1740065 (study PRJEB43018, sample SAMN04849749) | marine metagenome | isolation source: floating plastic debris | place: Pacific Ocean | collected 2008-09-01 | study: EMG produced TPA metagenomics... | reverse complement strand
CCCCCCCCCCCCCCCGTGCTGCCAATAGTAACTTGCCTCTGCTTGATTTTGATGCCTACCTCCTCATACTGCAGGCGTGATATCACAGTCATAGTCTTGTTCTTCGTTGAGTTATCCTGGGTACCCAGCACGTTGTCTCGGAACACTCTGTTTCTTTGGGTCTTCGTTAGCCTACAACATCATTAACAACATTTACACAAAAAAATATTCTAGAGGTAGCAATTGGCAGAGCTGTATATTAGGAGTGGCATTGTTTGGAACGCTAGTGGCCATTTGGTTTCCTACAACTGCATGGAACTATGTGCTGCAGCAATCAATTCATGGGAGACTTGAGTATTGATAGTCTATCTGAGTAGGTTTCACAGAGAAATGTTAGTTTTTGCACTGATTTCTGGAATCATGGCAATCAAACTTTCCCTTGCCACACTGCTCCTATCAGTATACAGGTCTATGCAATGACCTGATCGGGAAAAAATTGTTGACACAAATAAACTCTGTTTTACAGTATTGGACAGGAGAGGAGAGCAACGAGAGGAAAGTGGAGGCGACTCACGAAGGTGAAAGTACCGGAGTACCTGAAATATTTCTCACAGCCGAGAACTATTATAGTCAGCCTGCCAGAGCATTTTTCCTGCACATGATTTATGTACGCCACCAGTGTCACTGTTTCAGAAGAATCCTAAAATAGTGGATAATATCCTCATTTGAGGTGAAAAGACTATGCAAGAATTACATAAACATTAAAAACTATCTGTCAGATACCCGACCTGGCTGATAAGGCTGATCATATCAGACATTTGAAGGACGACGGCGAGGTCCGTCTCTCGCTTCATCTCCACCGCACCGGTTTGAGGCCTGTACTCTTTCCTCTTGAACACAATGACATTCGATACTTGAGAAGACACGAATCTAATTTGGACACCGTTTGCCAGGCAGGCAGCTTCTACAGCAACCCCCAGACCGGTTCGCTGGAACTGACTATCGACTTCAATCACCATGTGCTAGCAAAACAAACCAGTAGGGCAAATATCAGTAACTACCAATCGTACTTCGGGTTGCTAGGCAACGTCTAATCAAATAACAAACTCTGTGGGATTCGCCGGGTTGTGCAGCACGTCGCGCCTCTCGCTCTGCAGTCTTCAATGCTGCTGCTCTCTTTTTCTCTAATGCCAGCTGTTCTTTCTCCAAGCGTTTTCTCATTCTCTGCTCCTGTTTTTCAGTAAGTCCATCCGTAGTCTTTGATCCAATAGCAGGTATGTTCTATAACCAGACAGAGCATCGCAATCATCATCATACTACGAAACAATGTTACCTTCACCCTAACTATGACAGCAACACTTATAGCTTACCTTTAAACTAGTAAATGCAGTACCACCACAGTTGGCAATGCTGCCACCTTGCACCGAACTATGTGAGCATTCAACAGGCACAGGTGGCAACTGAGAACTTGTGGATGCCTCATCAGTGCTATGAAATGGTTTCAAGAGAGTGAAGTCTGAATTGAAGTCCACGTCTGGTAAAGAATCCGTTTTGTTCTCAGAAAGTGAGCTGGCTGCATGTCTTTTTATAATTCCAGTTTTCTTTCCTACAGAGCTCTTGTTTACTGATAGTAGAGGAGGGTCTTTCTGCACAGAAATTTTAGCGGATTTTGGAGCTGGTTCACAGCCCCAGTCGAGGTCTGGCAATGAGCTACTGTCTGAGTTGGAATACACCTCTGTTCTGTCACTCTCATCTCCAGCACACGCCGGGCGAGTGTGACTAGGAATTAGTAATTCATCATCACTGCTCGAGAGCTCAATAGTTTGGCCATGTGTATGAGAGGTAGATGGCCGTATATCAGTAGGAGTGGCACTGTCTCGCTTTATACATGACGGTATTAGAGGTATATCATCATCACTATCAATGTCGTCAAGGTTGATGACATTCATGATACGATGCTGCACTCTATTGAGAAATTATCGCCGCTGCAACACACAAGATACGAAGGAATTGAGATAGCTTCCAATATAGGCATAGCACATACTGTGATGAAAATGTAAGTTAGAGAAAAATTTCACTACGCTCAAACTTAAAACGTCGACACTGCACTAAATCAATAATTAGACTTTGATTGGTGTGTTGTGTGCATGCGTACATTAATGTCTGTGAATGAAAGACCAACTTCAGAAAGTACGAATTTCAAACGCTAGTAGACGACAGAAATGTAGTGTGTTCACTTACTTAGGACACTATTATTATACCACCCACAGTTGTGGTGTGCTCAATTGGCTAGAGCCATATCACTAAGACCGGTCCTAAGTAGCAGATATCTAGTACTTCCAAAAGAAAATGTGTGGCTCGTGATGTGATAGCTGTTTTCTCGGTCCTCCTCGCAATAAATTATGGCGGGTTCCTGAGATTTCGTTGAGGTTAAACGGACTCGCTTCTTCGATCATGGCAAGTGCCCACAACTCCAAATCAAACAACACCCTACTTCCACCGTGTACCTTGTTTTTTCTCAATTCCTACTTAGTCCCAGTCACCTGCTACACAAAGACAGGAACAGATAGTGAAACTCAACCCAAGATAGAATGATTGAATCAGATCACAGTATAATAGCCATACAATACAATATTTCATATCACACACATGTACATAAGCATGTACGTATATATGTATGTATGCATGTACTGTATGTTTGAGTGTGACCAAGATCAAATCGGTTCACAGATCAGACAATAACACACTAAAATCACTCTGAACAGAGAGGCTAACAACGGGCCACTAAAGGAGCTCGTAGAGATGCAATATAACACTAAATCCATCACTTGTTTCAACCCAACCATTCCAACTACTCATTCCCTCATCTCATCTAGTTGCTATGATACTGATAAATATTATCTTTTATGGCTGCAGGTGACTTGATATGCCTGACAATGAGCTGGAGCCAGATAAATGAGGCAAGGTGAGTGAAGTCCGTGCTTCAATAGTTGCAAACAAAGGTACGTGTACATACAATATCACACAGTAGATATCTACCTGCAAATGTGTGTCTGCTAGCTACAAAGTACCACATTCAAATCATGAAATACCATATAGACATCAATTACCAACAGATACCCACATCTAGAACACTGGTGGCAACTGGTATAGGTAATGATCATCAGCAGCTTGACAAATGGAGCAAGTGGCTGTAGTGTCATGGAATAAAGAATGATATCCTGTAGACTTGGTAGACAGGCGGACGGATCGAAGAGGTAGTCTATGACTCTCAGAAGTCCAGTATAGGAAGACACGCAGTAAACAGATCAGCACTCAGATGCACACCGCCCCCACAGGCACAGATAGATATAAAGTCAGCAGATGTTGTAGTAGGAGCACTGCTGCTCAGCCGAGCTGACGTCTTTACAGTTAGCTGGATCATGCTCCGCGCTGAACAAATCCCACAATCCTTTGGGTCTTTCATGAGCAAGCCGACATATGTAGCAGAGTGAGTCGTACCCTAAAGTTAACAACGTATTTTGTTATACAAATGATTCAATTGTTTACTGCAAAACCCAAAACTTCTGCCATCAAATATTTGCTACTTTGACTTCTTCAAATAATTCGTGAAAATTTAAATCGCAACTATTTCTATATTCCATCAATTTTCTATGCAGTATATGCAAGAATTGCAGTAATTTTTCGGAAAAATTTTTTAGCAGATGGGAACAGATAAAACTGATTTGCGAATGAATAAACCATGGCTTGCTACTGCTGCTGCTACTGCTACTGCTACTACTGCTGCTGCTGCTGCTGCTGCTGCTGCTACTACCGAGTCTAACTGGATCTATTCCATCAGATCAACATTGGATCAACGATACAAACCTCTGGTGTTATTCTTCACATCCAAGTGATATTCATTCCTCCATTGGTGATAATAGTTGAAGGCATTATCATCGCTGACGATGTGCTTCAGGTGGTGAGCTAAATGCTCAGGCGATGTGAAATTCTTCACATGAAGGAAACTGTTTGGCGGGGCTATTCTCTCGTAGTCAGAAACATCTAAGCCACCCATCACTATGGGTATGGCAGACTTGGCTGTAGTGATGACCTTCCAGAACTTCTCAGTGATGTAGTCCCTGCATAGGCTGTTCTCAAAAGCCAAATAAAACCAGTACTGATCGTAGTCAGGGCTGTCAGCCATGTTTAATGGCACTGATAAGTTCATCAGTCGATTCAGACAGGTTGATCTCCTCGTCTGCACATCTAGTTTGATGAACTGACTCAGTTTCTGGGCATACTCCATCCTGCCACTCTGTACAGCGAATGGTGGCTGAGCTTGACAGTTGGATACCATCCACAACGCTGTTACATTACTGCTGACTCCATAGGGTGATTTCCTCCTCACAGTAGCAAAGTCTATGTATGTGGGATTTGATTTCCTGTAGAACTTCGATGCGAAAGCATAGCCTCCATCAGCGAACTCAGATGTTCTCAGATACGTTAAACTGTAGTTAAATATCCCATCAAAATCATCCAAAGTCTTTTGTGTAATACTCTTCTGCGCTTCACCATTCAAAAACGCCCAAAGCTGCCCCGGTGGACGCTTGGGTAGATCATATTTTAAGCTAAATAAGAAAAACAGCACTAGATCCGCTGTAACGTTTTGTTGGACAGTATACATACACGTATATCTGCCGCAAGTGATCGGGGAATGGAGCAGAAAATTCTTGTAGTATATACCTCTTCCAAATCCCATATTGGAGTAGCCAGTTCTTAGCTGCACGACTTTATCCTTCAGGTTAGGTCCATTCGTCATTTCCTTCCTGTGTGGTTCAGATATTGATGCAAGTTGACCGTGGTTTGAAGGGCACGACCTGCCCGTTTGAAGAAGTTCAACTTCCCTATTTCTGGAACGTGAATGGAAGTATTTTCTGTTTACAACCGAAGGGGTGTTAGAGAAATATTTCCAATGTAAAATATTGATGCCGGCACCATTTTCAACGTTCTGAATCTGAATACAGAAAAAAATGATGATACATCCCCAAAGCATCATCACGAACACCAAGGTGTACCAACGACGCTTCATGTCTGGTTGCGCGTATCATCTACAGAAGAAGACGGTCACAGCTAGTTATTTACCCGATGATCATCGGCCACAGTTGGCCTCCTAATGTCTGGATAACCATCACTTACTGACCTCGCTTCTGCTCGACTTTCTACCCTCCTACAAGCTGCCCGAGCAAGCGTAGTATCATGGACCCGAAACAGCGTTCTACGGCAGCATTCGTAACAGGGGAGGGTCTTTCCGGTCAACAACTCGATCATCCAATGATAATCAAGCTATCGAGCGAAAACCTCGCGATAATGCCGTGTGGTAGGTAGCGTCCTGACAACTCCGACTATCCCGAGCAGAGAGAAGACAACTCTGAACTATACGCTTGTCGCGAGCTGCGTTGCCGAAGTCATGCGGTTGTCCTTCCTCATACCATCTTGCTTGCTATATAATCATAGGCGAAGAAAGGGGAACTTCTGCTGAAAACATGAGACAGTATTAGTCTCAATTTTGAATATACGTTAACATCAAATGATATCATAATTCCGAAGAAAAGCTGAGATTCCTAAGAAATAACACCTTCCGTTTGGAGTTTGGCCAGTGATGGTAGGTAGAGCTTCATACAATAACGACGCCTCAAATACATCATTCTTCATGCAGTTTCAAATGTTTGTATTTAAAAATATTAAGACACATTTTGTATATGACACCACGATCTGATATTACATCAGATCGTATGTCCGCAGCAATGACTAGCTAGTTATATTACACAGTACTGCCTTCCATTTCTTAGACTTCAAGAAGATCAACGAAAACACTACACCAAATGAAATATATCTACAATACTAACAGTCAAGGTTGGTTGAATGAAATAGAGAACTTTCACAGTCCACCATTACTCGGATACAATTTCAGTATTTCTGGTACAGCATCAACCTTGTAGAGCACGGGATCTGCCCTAAACTCTGTCGTTCGCAGCGGTACCAGGCCAAACGCTTCGGCAAACACCTTCATACACTTATTCCGCTCGACCAGATGTGACAGGATGCCGGCCGAGATGCCGCCAGAAGTGACCTTGAATTTCTTCCGGGCTAAAACTTTGATTGGCGCTTTCCCTGCAAAGATTACTAACAAATCAGCATCAACTACAGTAACATCAATATCCTGTTTACACAGCACGCTAGCGTACAGGTTTCCATGCCAATGGCATGACGAGACTTGTCTGTAGTCCACACCAAGACTCACTGACAATTCCTATCTTACCTGTGATTTTGGCAATCAAAAAGTTCATCGCAACATCTTCACAGTTCATATGGTCGTCTATCCATTGCTTCACACCAGACGGCATTGATGATGTATACAGGTAGTGGTAGTACTTATGAGAGAAGGCAACTCCCGTTAGCACCATGCTGATGTTGCTTCCCCATTCACTGTCGTAATACCACCCGCTGTTGTTGAACGCATGAAACCTAAAATAAATCCCACATAATCATGATAATGACGTCATAACTCCATATACTGTGCTGGCTACTCACAGGAAACCAGCGGATGCAATGGCAGGAGCGGAGAGAGCGCTACTCAGCACGATCATCCCCACAGCTATCCGGTCTATACCTACCCCCTCTCCCTTTCATTTGGTCACAGCGTCACAGTTCAACATACTGGGTTGGGAATTCCACTCTCACAAGTAACTATTTCGCAGATTCAAGACGATTTGCATTTGTGAAATCTGAGATCATGTAGCCATCGGCAATGTGATTATACATCGTAACCAATCAGCCATATTCCTAACTGTGATGTGAAAGTGAACTGGTTGCGGATAGACCAAGCAGGTAGTTGGATAGGATTAGAGGGAAGTTCAGAAATAGACATCAAATGAGGAACAGGTCAAGCGAAGCAAGTGTTTATGGATTGAAGCCGCTGAAGTGCTCATGGAAGATGGGCTGGGAATTAGAGGGCGTTGGGGAAGACGCTACATCTGGTCCATACTACTGTATGGTCATAGACTACATCTGGTCCATACTACTGTATGGTCATAGACTACAGGAAAGAACATGGATGGAAGGCTTGCAGTGGTAGAAATGTGGTTTTGGAGACCGATGACGATTATGTCATGGATAAGAAGATGACAGATGAAGAAGTTTTGGGGAAGGTAGGAATGAAGAGACAAAATTACTGAATACAATCAGGAAAACACAATGGGGTCTTGTTAGACATGGGCTGAAGATAAAGTAGATAGAAAGAAGGAGGCAGAGATGGCAGGGAGAAAAGCAAGAGGAAGAAAAAGACAAAGGATGATGAATAGATTGGGTGTCAGAGATAAAAAACCATATTGGCAAGAATCCAAGAGACATGAGGCATGGACAAAGGAGGCACCATCATCACTAGGTTTCCATGGTTCAAATCTATCAGCGGGGTTAATCTATGGAGTTCTGTGGTCTGTGTTTTCATGTCACCAATGAACTCGAAATCGATAAGTTCAGTTGGATGAACTGCTCAGATTAGTGCTGACCAATCATAGGATGCGCTGGGACAGCTGTATCCTTAAAATATAAACCTAGCTAGCCCGAGTACAGATAGATTCGAGTACAGCAATAGATTCAAAAGCATTGATACTTCTGAACATACTCAGTTTAAACCGGGGTGGCTGAGACTTGATAGCTTCGAACCAATAAAATTCCATGTCTCGATTGCGATTAGATTTCAAGTTGGTTAGATTTCGAGTTGGTTCCTTACATGGAAACCCAGTGCATGATTTGTCCACAACCCTCGATGCCAAGACATTAGAAGAAGAGGAGGAAGAGGAATGGGTGTGATAACTTGATATCTAGTGCTTGTTGGGGCGTTTGCAGATGGAACAACAAACCTGGGAGGAAATCCAACCAGCCGATCCTGATTCTCAGTCCAGACCTGATAGGCAAAGTCTAGTTCCTCAGGTGGTACCATCACAATGTCATCGTCGATAGTCAACACACAATCTGTGACAATCTCACCATAAGGGTAGAACCTATTGCTGAGATAGTTCTGCTTTGTCTCTATCACCTATAACATTGATATTGGCTATAGTCAGAGCAGCAGGATATCGATGTCTGACTCACGACTGCCTGCATACTACCTTGACGGGTATCGTTGTCTTGGGCCAACTTGAGTCAATCACAAGCTTGAGTTTCTGATTATTCCAAACAATTATGATTTTACTGACGTGTTTGGTTTTGGTGATTTGCTGAATGACCTGCTTCACAAGACTTGGTCTATCATATCCCAGTATCATCGCAGTAAACCCGACTTCTGAGCTGGGAACCAGGGGTATAATGAACGGGTTGGGTGACATCGCTGGCAGGATGAGACGATTCCAAAAGTCGTAGCTAAGAGCACGGTGCGGCAGCGCTCGGCTGTTTATAATATTCAGCACTGTCAGTGCGGTTTGGTTAATCATCTTGAAGTAGTTCTCGTAGAAGAATCTGCCCTGTTGTTGAAGTTGAGTGTAGGTATCACGGTCGTTTGTGATATCAGTGAGAATCTCAGCGAGAGAGTCGAGTCTGTCTTCATTGACAAACACAGCAGCCCTCTTCCAGTCCAGTACCTCAGAATAGGGCATCACCAATGATTGCGCGCACACCACAGGCACGCACCCAGCTCGCAACGCATCACACAACCCCAGTAGGGTCAGCTGTCTCTGTCTTGTCATCAGGCAATACTTGCCTTGGGTTAGTATCGATGGGTATAAATACTCTGATCCATTGGCATCACACCACGTCTTTGGACGATTGGAGTCCTTGCAGCCTAAGAGGACTAGCACGTCTCCGTGTCTGCTAGATATAGATTGGATTTTTTTGTAGCTCTCTTCAGAATACTGTAGCTGAGCGCTTACTATAAGCCACGGTCGGCTGGAGTAGCGGTTATTCGAATTAATGAAGCTGGAATCATCTTGATGCGGGTTGTAAAATGGTATAGACACGTCGAACGAGCGCCTGTATGACATCTGTGTGAAATCCGCCCCCGCAACTATCGCCTTTCCGTGAGGGAAGGCGAGCAACGTCCTCGCCTCAGTGTGCATCGATGGAACCATATTGAATAAGAGATGGTTGGAGCCATTATTCCAAAATGGTAATGATGCCAGTATCCTCGCCACTGTCTTTCTGTTTAGATGCTTTTGGTTTAGCAAATCCACGGAAGGTACAAATATGCATGCTTCACTGGGGTCAGTTGTCGCGTAACGACTTTGAGATATCACCCATATTAACTCAATATGTTCTTTACTAGGCTGGGATAGCAGAGATCGAAGTTCACTGTCCACGTATTTCTTTACATCATACACGTACACGGATATCTTTCCGTCAAAATTTTCCACGCATTTGTAGCTGTCGATGCAGCTCCAGTAGGTGCAGTAGAAATCTGTTTCAGTGATGTGAGAAGTGTCGTCAACCACTATCATCTCATTCATACTATCAAATGGGCTATGCTTATTCGGTCTGATGGCGTCGTAGGCAGAGCATATCTGACGTATTTTGCATAATACGTCCATACCGTTGGTGATGAAATAAATAATTGTCAGGAAAGCAACAGAGCCAGCCCCAAACATACACAGCACTTTCAATTTCGATGATCCTTTCCTCGCCCTCAACATCATGGCAAATTTAGGTACTCCAATCACTGTCGTAGGTTAGGTAGGAGGGAGAGAGTAGAATCGCCAATGCAGTCTTCGACGACTACAATTAGCAAACAACCCGTCTAAGGATCCAAGTTGCAAAAAGCTACATCAATGTATCAGTCAATTAGATGGTAACATGAACTAAGAGACTAGTTCAAAAAGATTTGGCTCGAAGTTGGTCTCTTTACGTCGACAATAAACATGATTGGAATTGTATATTACCTGTATTCCTTATGCACTGCACAACTGTCATCAAATATCAGAATGGCTTCTTCATGTACGACCGTTATGAAGACTATTCCTCTAAAAGCCAGACTCAACAGTAATCTTGCTTCCCGATATCAGGAAGTAAACAGAAGTGATTTCTCATGGATAGATTTTTGTCGATAATCTGCTGTAAGTCAGTCTTCTCTGCTCCTGATCGTTCTGGAGACCAACCGGAAACATCATAAACCAGCGGAAAAATGGAATCGCTTCATAATTGTGTTTTTATTGGATGATGGTAGTAATACGGATTTGTCTTCTCGCTCTACTTTGGCCAAGACCAAGGAACCTAGATACTATATTATATGTAGTACTTCCTCTCGGGCGCTAAGCCAAATCCAGTCCTTAGCGCGATAAGCATTGCGTATTGCTGTCCAAAGCTACTGGATACGCACATGAGATCGTGATCGTCTTCGCCCTACTGGTTGCAGTTGCTCTACTACTACGCTGTGGATAATACACCTCATTTCATCAGGTGTTACTAGCTACAGCTTACCGAGCCCGGAAAATTGGGTGCAAACGCGTGACATTTTTTGTTGTTCTTACTTCGATTTGAACGTAAGCCAGGTAACTTTGTAATGGCGTTATGAGTTTTAAAACGGTGCCTAATGATTCAGTGTATGGCAAATATGACAAGCAGTCTGGATTTCTCTGGCTTTTTTAGACTGAATTGGTCCACTCCAACTCACATGACTTGCCTATACCTCGTCTCATGTCTTCCTATTTAGAGCGGTAATTCAACCTTGGATTCTGATTATATGTAAAGGGAAATATACTACTGAAATATTCGGATCGCTTTTGGTCAACATCAAAAGTACACCATCAGCCCCTGATTTTCCGGACTAAACTAACATGCTACGCAGTTCCATAATGTTTCGACAGGTAAGGAGTATATATCATCATTCACCTAGTTGAAAGCACGTTTGTGTTGTGTTCATTACACTATAACTTCGACTGGGTGTATTTATTCATGTTATTTTACCTGCCAGTAGTCAACAATGCTTGTCTGCAATGCTTGTTGCGGTATTATTGTTGTTGTGATCCAGCCAGGATGGGGAATGGTAGATTTGTATCTATTATCTCTGATGTACCATTGCTGACAGGAGGCTGCAAGTGTTTCATGTCATTAGAACCTAACAGCAGAAGCAGGCACTCCATGCTGTGGACCAAGGGTGTCCAACAAGTGCCTGTTGGTTGGGCCCATCGCCTGTTTTTTCTTTAGCCCACTGTTGTGGTGAGCCAAGAATAAGTCGATCTGCTTAAAATTTACTCTGAGAGATTCCTCCTTCCCCCTGATCACCCAGGGAGACCCCCAGATCTCACTGACAGATCCCCAGATCTCCCTGACAGACCACCTGATCACCCAGGGAGACCCCCAGATCTCCCTGACATACCCCCAGATCTCCCTGACAGAACACCCTCATACACAGTCCACCTTTCTTGGGTCTCTACAAGGCTACATCAACTGACCCTTAGCCTCAAAACTGTCCTGAAGTAACTGATTTCTCACCAAGCTGCAGAGGCACCAATTGTAATGGAGAATTCGTATCAACATCCCACACAGTCGCATTCAGCCCTGCCACTCCAGTCACTGGTGCTGGAGTGAACACTCGTAGTGATGGCAAAGTGGCCCCACAGTATTTGCACACAATTTCAGTAGCCTTCGTATCTATTAGTCTTTCCTGTACACTATTCATTGGAAGACTGTGGACCCATTTTGTTAAAAATGGCTCTCTATGGTAAGAAGAAGCATCAGCATCATGGACAAGGTCAAGGTCACTGATGATCCAGCAATGTTACAAGGCTTAGCCCTAGCCAGCGCCCCAGTACAGCAACTCAGTCCATGAGCTATGTTGGTCCTACCTCTACAGTTTTGTGTCCATGAGTGATAGCAGGGATATTGCTTAGGTCTCCTCCTAGGCATATTGTATACTGCCCTTGGATGAACTAGCTTTTGTCAGCACAGAGGGGCTGTGTCACTTGGGGCGGAACTTCTCAGGGAGAGTTCTCAGCTGCTGGCACGAACTGCCGTTTGCGCCTTCATGAGAGGTCACGCATACTTATTCCTTTATCTCTATCTTATCAAGATTTATCCATGTGTAGTAAACTGATGTTACTGTAAAATTAATGCGGCCAAGTGCTATGAACTTCTCTCCACTCTTGTTCCACTTTTCCTTTCGCTCGTATCAATCTCATATCTGGCAATATTCCTCCACGATGTTTGTGTGAAGCATTTGTACGCAGTCGTATTCTAGTGCTCTTATGAAATACTTGACTTCGTCTTCAATTTTTATTGCCATATATGCCAAAATTACTGATTATCTTACTAGATTGATCTGCTATCCGCGTTTTTTGTGACTTTTTCCATCCAACCAGACACAAATCATATCCGTTATGCACTTCACCTGCGATTTGAGCACATTTATCTCCACATTCTGCTTGGCTCTGTTTGGTTGCAATGAGCCGGAACATTCCATAGGCTGGCTGGCTGGCGGCTTCCCGTTCCACTCAGTCATCTACTCCACTCAACTCTCTCCTCCGTCCCTATGATAGCAGAGATCCTGGATCTCTTCTAGTATAAGCTGAACGCTGACTGAATGATTTCAGTTGTTTGAGCACAAGTCATTCACATACACCTATCTGCTGGGATGTATGAAGACAAAGCAGGCTGCACTGATAGATCCAGTGGTGGAGATGGTTGGCCGAGATTTGAAGCTTGTCAACGAGCTCGGCTTCACACTCAGATATGCCGGTATGTATGTCACACTCGCCCTCACATCACACTCATCACACTCGCGAACCAGGCCGATAGCAGCACAAACTGAGTGGCAGGGGGGGAGTGTTTAGCCTGGTCATGGTAAACTGGTATATACCGGTAAGAAGCAGACGTAGATAGCCGGTCCAGCGGCTACAGCCGCCGTAATAAGTGATAGGATGGCAGGTACCTCGAACTGTTCCACACATTCCATCTAGGCTGTGCAGGATGTGTCCTACTTCGTGTGCCGCATAGACTCCCTTGTCTGCATGGCGAGACACAGCCTTGTACGGAGGCCAGAGTCTAAAATATTAGGAGCCTTTTCTGGCTTCTTGGATGAGGATGACCAGACATCTGTAATGGTCCCATCAAATTATTCTGATGTTGGGACACTAGCAGCACGGCTCAAAGATAGTAAAGATAGCACCTTCCTCCCCCCC
>ERZ1740065.1789-NODE-1789-length-13129-cov-11.673092_pt1 | contig 13129 bp, 6 predicted proteins | sample MGYA00581738_ERZ1740065 | MGnify/ENA primary metagenome ERZ1740065 (study PRJEB43018, sample SAMN04849749) | marine metagenome | isolation source: floating plastic debris | place: Pacific Ocean | collected 2008-09-01 | study: EMG produced TPA metagenomics... | reverse complement strand
AACAAATAAATATATAATAATAATAATAATAATAATAATAATAATAATAATAATATAATTAATTACAGCAGCAGCGACAACCATAATTCAGGAAGAGACAATCCACACATAGGGTATAAAATCATATATATAGGGCTGTGAGACAGGGCTGTACCAGTGTGACAAAAGTCTGTCACAGAGGTCTACAATCAGATGTCTACATCATATCTACCTAGATTGGAGCATCTGTGGACAGGCTAGGGAGCACTTACATTGGTCGTATGCCTGACCACGCTGCTGCCTCTAGCCTTAGATTGACCTCTTGGTTGAAGATGCTGTGGGGGTACCGACGTTGCCCTTCTGAACGTAGGATTAGCAGCCTGAGCCTAAAGCAATCAATGATCTCAAAATAGAGCATATCAACTAGATCAGGAATGAAAACCTAACAAACAAACACGGTCAACATAGGATACTGTGCAAGCGGTAACACAAAGAGCAGCATCATGCAGGTAGCACCAGGGTTGCAAGACTAAGGTTTGTAGTTTGCCTGCGGTAACTATGGTCGTCTGCTTGGGTTAGTCAGTCAGCTGAGAGTTGACTATGTACCTTGGCTGCTGTCTTGGCCCTGATGAGGCTGGCATCCACTGAGGGCATAGTATTTCTTATTACTCTGGGGGCGGGCCAGTCGGATGGCCCGCAAACATTGCCAGCCATGCGCACGGCGTAGCTCTTAGGGCTATACTCATTCTCACAACCGTAACTGCTGCTCAGATTGGGGGGTACGGAGGACGCCCGCTGCGATCGGCCAGGACCAGCGGCTATTTTAGCTTGTCTATAAGCGTCGCCATGGCGAGCAAGTAGCGTCAGTTTGTTGAGCCTATCGTGGACTCGCTGCAGAGGCTGCATATACAGAGAGCTGTCAGCATACACAGTGACGACATGCAGTGACATAACTGCAGCAGCAGCAGTGATGACGCAACAACTGAAGGAAACCAAAGATACAGACAGACTAAACAAAACCAAGTAAACAACAGTACAAACTCTGCACACATTTCATGAACCCGCTGTTTCTATGGTAACGACGATCAGTTTATGACAATAAGCCTGTTTACATGGGTTTCAACGCTCTTCTGTGAGACAGATGTCTCTACCGGCCCATATCTAGACAAAGTTGTCTATACGGTGGGTTTCTTACGTATATTGGAAAAATCTGAATCAGCTCGGTGGAGTACATATAGAACCATTATATGGATCTTTGAGGGTTAGAATCAACGGCTGGTTTCTATTCTACTATTGATAGTGTAAATAAAGCCCTAGACGTGGATGTAGGAACTAAAATTGTATGGTGCCTTGTATTTATGTACACGAAATGGGTTGGCATGGCAACAAGCCTAACTAAACAAAATGAAATTTCATAAACCTTTTGATAGAAAAGGAAGTCGAACACAATAGATGGGAGTATTTCGTTGCATGGATACCGATCACAGGAGAGGTAAGGGTATACACCATCAGTGGTATCGAGTCAGCACTCATGCCAGGCTGCTGACAGGTCAGTACACTTACAGGTAAATGCTTTCATCGTATACCTTAGTAATCTCAGCTCTAACAGAGTTATGAAGAAGCATTGGGCATCAACATGCAATACACCAGACGTAAACATATAAAGCTATCATACACAGCAGAAGATGTACTCCACAATGATGATTAGATCAACCCTTAGAGAAAGATATAAATTTATGTATTCCTCTAAGGATCAACCCAAATGCTGAGAAAACTTTTGGTAGCTAAAGAATCCGAGCTATAATGGTAGACGCAGTGATTTAGAAACCTCTCGGAGTAACGCTGACTATATTCATAAGGTTAGCAGGTTATGAGGCAATATTAAACATCTGCTTGTCATTATGAGCACTCACAACTAACTAGCGTTAGATCATGCAGTATAACTCACCATGGCGCGCTCCACGTCCCGTAAAACTTCATAGTCTCTCCTCTTAGACAAGTAGGCTATGTCGTCACCGAGATCCATGGATGAGTCCGAAACCTTGTACGCGCTCCAGCTGTCTCTGCCATAGCCGGGCAGGAACGAAGTACCATACGACTCCTCTAATATAGAAAGGAAACAGACTTGTAATGATAGATGTTGACACTGTATCAATTGGCGATCGATTATCGGTTATTGATTTGTGTGACAGACCGTGAAGAGAAGGTCTGGTGTGAATTCCAGTGTAGCCCTTGGCTAACCGTGACCCGAATTGCCTGCTGGGATACGCGGGATCAAAGTATCTGGTGGATGTCGCTGATCTGGCCAGAGGGAGGGACACGGCGCTGGCTCTCACACTCCCAGTGGGCGTTGTAGAGAAGTATTTGGCTGGAGCAGCAGCGTATGCTGGGCGATATCCCTGGGCCACTATAGGCCTACGAGACACTGATTTACTCGCCCTGCTGCTCACCACAGGCATCTGTCAATAGAGATTTCATGTCACAATCCGCCAAGCACCAGGTTAGAAAACGTATGTCCAATAGTAACTTACCATGGAGGTGTACTGGTAACTGGTAGCGCCACGCATTCTCTACTAACGCACAGGCCTGACGGGCAGCACGACTTCACGCAATGGTATCCGCGGTAACAGAGCCTTCGAGGCAGCGGCAACAGTGGAGTTTACTAATTACTTCATCAACATTATCTTTATGTCTAGCTCGTACGATCGCCGCTCCATAAACTGAAGTTCACACACGCTGTCTATATATGCCATAACTCACAACTCCACAATATAACCAATTAGGGAGCAGGTGTTTGCAACTACGCTCCTTTTTTCTTCTTAAAAGCCAACAACAATTATCTCTCCTCTGGAAAGGTGAGAGACTGTGACGCAATGGCGCTACACTCCGTGCGATGACATCACCAGTTATTGTTTTTAAGTTTATTCTCGAAGAGGAAAAATAATTCTCTGACGGGATACCAATCAACGACAGGGGCTGACTGGGCGATTATGATTACGTTGAAACGTAGAACTTGAGAACCGAGGCTAAGTAAGAACTTGAGGGGTTTAATAGACGCTCCAAACATGATCATAAATTTCCGGAGAAGGAGATAAGGCTACAGCAAGCCTTACATGGCCAGGATCGGTGAGTAAACCCATTAGCCAATTATTACACTCCATATCCAATTACGGCTCATCAGGCCGTCCGTATGGCTCACGCTTGTTTTTGAAGCGCGTAACAAATTAATTCCCTGATATCATCGGCTGGGGGGAACACAAAGGCGTAGGCTGGGTCACCCGTCACCCGGGTACAGTAACGACGATTTAACCATGCCCCTCAGCTCTGCGGCGGAGATCGCCTTCTCATCAACCGTACCGAGTGCAACAGATATCCTTATGGCCAGCAGATGTTCACAAGACGGTCTTGCCACTCGTACGTCTGATGCTGAGTCTCCGAATGTCTCGCAGCTGCAGTACGGTGGCTCAATATCAAAGCAATACTGAACGACTCCTGCATCGCTCAGAACCTAAAGGCCACGACATAAAATTTACGACCGATGGATAACAAGATGTAATATTTGGCTGGAGAGGAGCCGGTGACGGAGTGCAGTACATACCTGGAATGCTGACCGGCCATAGTCGCTGGATAGTCGGCGCACATAACCCTTGTCTATGAGGTCTAGCGCTGCCAACGCGTTGTCTGGGTACAGCAGATTCAACCTTCAATAAATAATAATGTATGGTAGTGTATATGTATATGTCTATGGTAGACTCATGTAGTGTGAAACTCAAAACATTTCTGAGACAAATTAACTCAAATATACCGTAGGGAATGAACCTCTCAAACAGCACAGTCAGTAAAGATAAGTATCCGAGCAGAAACTGATTAACTAATGGATGACCTACCCCGATAGAGCCTGCTCGACGTCTAAAATAGAAATAAATGCAAATATAACTGAGTGATTACAGAAACAAGAATAATTCAGATAGCAAGAGGGTGTGATTTTTGCCATAAATTTCAGTGGCATAAGATGTTGAAGCAGCAGAATGAAGTGAACAACCACTCAACACCATTCACATAAAATCATGTTGGATGTAGACTCTAGGGCTGATTCAGTTGTAAGTTTGGGTTTATCGGCTGATCAGTTTACAGAAACGTGGAATTCCAGCCCAGTGCTTGATTTCCAGCTGATGATTGTGTGCAAAAGAAGACGAAGTCCTCAGTTTTCTAAGTTGAATATGAAATTTAATTACAGAATCTAGTTGTAGGTATATAAATAAACACCAGCATGGACTTCAAGCTCATGTATTGAGATGGTTCGCTTTTCGAAGCGATGGAATGTTCTTCAGACTAACAGGTTGACAGCCTTGCTGCTGGCTAGCAGAATTAGTGATAGAAATAGAAATTAATCATGTACCATCATCTGACTGTTTATCCCTGATCTTGCAGATGAATTCTTTAAAAAGAGCGCTTCGCTTGTCATAAAATGTTGCGATAGATTCAGCGGGGCCTGTCTCAGCTTCTTCAACCATAGTCCACCGAGAGTATCTATAGATATTTAGAAACAATGTATGCAAGTTGTCATGTTACTACGTAAGAAGGAAGACAGAGTGATCATGGGAATTTACAGGGTTTAAATTTTCAACACTCACTTCAAGAGCTAGAAGTCCAAAAGAATTTAAGCATCTGGTTTTATCCAGCAGAAAATGTGGAAAGTTGTAGCACACTAGACTAGATCAATATTCAGTTTTAGGCCCCATGCCCGAAGATCGCCACTTTTGCACGGAGAAATTCGTGGGGGCCGCCATGTTGTATATCGCCAAAATTCGCGGTGGGCGGTGCTCGTGTTCATGGCAACTGCCCAATAAACATCATACACGGTAGTGATTTCATGGATGAGATAACGCATGGAGATACGATGTCCGTTGTAATCTGTATCAGGATGGTTGAGTAAAACCAGACGATTATTCGGCGGAGTTTAGAATATATGGTTCCCAACACGTGCAAGTAGGTTTTTCATCTATTCATTGGACTTAACCTTAGTACGGTTCTGTTGATCATTGGCAAGCATGCTAGTAGAATATCACACCGTAGCCTTTTAGTGCATAGCTTTTTATCCTCACTCCAACCACCATAGCATTCATTTCGTTATCAGAGGTATACTATGTAGAAAAGGATCTAATATCATTGGAGGCTGTCCGTTATCAGTTCATCTGGTTCTATTTCAGGGTGAAAAACCTTATCACATCAGCACACTGTAGAACATGGGTGCTTTGAAATTGGTCTGTGCGCTACTGATCATAGAACACATTGAATTGGTGTTTATGGATAGCAGCACTCTCTCGTCAGCATCATACAACACAACAACATCAGAAATAACCTCAATGGCAAATATACCGGTGAACAGCAGCTCCACCAGCACCACACCAACAACAACAAGAGCAGCAGTTGATGTTGAAGGTAATATATATCAACGCAATTCACAGTCACACTAAATATCTCAGTACCAGGTTAAATTTCATTGAACATATATTTTAGCTTTGATCTCAGCCAATCAAGTCCAGATCACATTCTACAATGTCGATGAAGATGAGGTAAGTTTAAGTGCCGATAAATTTCAAGTATCAATGATCTGGTTTCCTTACGCTCAGCGCATATCCATGCTTTCAGCTGTTAACCAGCGAGTACAGGTACACTGCTCCTGTTCACTCACTTCACTTCGCGTACTAACTATGCCAGTTACTAGCTAAACTCCCAATCCATACAGTCTTTCTAACACTCGTCAAACTATGTCGTCGGCATCAGTGTGTATGAATATAAACGTGACGATAACATCGTTATACACACTAGTCCTGGTGCTCAAAGTGATACACGTTCCAAAGCACCATCTGATTCATCGACTTCTGGCAAACCTGATTGGCCTGAAGTCTAAATTTGACTGGCCAGTATAGCTTGGCGTCTACAACTGAGTGTAGTGAGCTTGAGTACAGTAGAGTTGAAACTGATCAGTTTCTTTTGTATCGAATTCAGTTCCAAATAACAACTCTACAGTCATTTCTGAGTGGAAGAGTCACAGCGTATTGTAAACACAATGCAACACTGCAGTCAAGCTGCTCACTGGTCCAGGGGTATGTCCCTCTCAAACATCAGCGTGTTCGATAGTGGGCTGGCCACCGTTTTATGTGTGCTACTTTTGATTCAGACAAAATTTCGTGGAGGACAATGTGAGAGTGTCAGATCTGGAGGCCATTGCACCAAATCTGCGGATGAATGTGGCTGTAGTGTTCCCAGATAGCGCTAATGTGACAGATGACTCACAGGTGCTTGCCAGTGCCACGCTCAAAAGTAAGCAAGAGCTTTTATATACCTCTAGAGTTGTTGACTGCTCACTTGAATCAATATGACTGTAATTTCAGACATCATTGTGGAATATCAGAGAGATTTCAAAAGCTCAGTAGGACATGACCTCATCGGAGTAGGCAGCTCGGTGTACTCCATAGCAGCTGATACGACCAACAATGCCATAATCTGCGCTGTATTCGCCTCACTCACAGTCCTACTCTTCATCATTGTGCTGTTGATCAGGAAGACATAGTAAGTCATACTGTCATCTGGGAGCCCATAACGAGAGCATAACTCCCACACATGAATAATTTAATATTTATCATTGAGTAATTAGTTTGCTTTCATGGGCTTATTTATAGTGGGAGAAAGAGGTAGAGCAGTTTATAAGTTGATATATGTGCAACCATCGACACATAGGGGAGATAACTACAAATCTATGCATGCCACAACTGTGTAGACAGGTATAGAGAGCTGTTGTACGAGTAGCTTGGCAAACTACTGCTTCATCCAATATCATTTTTCCTCCTCCCTTCCCAGCGCTTATATGAAATATCAGTTGGGATTTAATAAAACTAATCAGTCATACGATCGTCTGCAATGTCTATGTCTATGTTTGTATGACTCGCATTGATGATGGTATATAGATGAACTGTGGTGACATGACGCCATTATGTTCCCTTTAGCATAGAAGTGTTTTTTTAGTATGGACACACAAGAGAAAGAAAGGAATGAAAAACTAGCAGCCAACCTTAGGAAAAAAGAGTTGGAGAGAAAAGCCTACAAGATAAGGTAGCTCCAAAGTTTTCTGCAGACAAATCTGATTGGGTATTCTGACAGGACTCTTGATAGGGTGCTCCTTGTGGGTTAGACCATTATGTCATGCGCCACACACCGATAAGATGCTACAAGTTGAAATCCTAAATCGGCATGACCTATTTTCTTGGCTGGAGCAGCAATATCTGTCACTTCTGGGGTACACAAGTTGACATATCTCTCTCCGTTTGTCCACAGGCCAGGTCCAGACCCAATCGTACGATACCATCCAATCAAGCAGAACACAGAAGGAAAACCTAAAAAGCAGCATCGCAGCAGCCTAAAGACGGAGAGTTACCACCTCGAGGTACTGGATGAGCAGAACGGTACTCGGCTCCCACCGCTGGACCTGGAGGCACCAGTCGTGGAGAAGAAGAAGAGGAAAAAGAAACGGAAGACACGAGATTCTCAAAGACAGTCATCAAATTCTGAGATGAACAACATGGCGTACGATGATAGCGGAGAGGTCATGGCAAGGTCATATATGGAGGACAATCAGTAGCGATAGCGTTATAGTTTAGTATTACATATTTTATTTAGACTCATTTTTTATTAGGAACTGAGATCCCATGACGATTTATTTTAATTGATGTTGTTTCCATTGCGTCGAGATTAAATTTGATATTACTGATGTCATAATATAAAAAGCTCATTTCTTACACATTCTTGATATTTGTTAGTATATTTTTAAAGTATGTCTCTCTCTCTAATGATATTACAATAAACAAAAATAAAGACATTAACAAAAGTTGTCGGGGAAGACCAGAAATATGCATAACACTAGTGTGTGTGTGGTCCCAGCAGCGAGTCAATTATTCGCAGGAATGTCACAGATCTTCACCTAAAACTCATCTCATGTCTCTTCATGAGTAGAACGTTAGCACCGATTCTTGATTGCCTCTCAACAGTAGGGTAGGAGCGGGCAACTCCCTGCTAAGGCAGTCCAGCCATGACATGTACAGGGGAATAGGCAGACCTTTCCGAGGTATCGGCAGCGTTCTAGCAACAAACAAGAGAAATTCACTGATGAGATGAGTGCGGCTACCGGATACATCATAGACATCGAAACCAATACGCTTATCAACTCGGTCGGATCGGAGGAGTGTCTGCAACCGATAGTTATTTACTCATCTATGCGTCAATCTATCTCACAAACTGTGTCACGAATGAGAGACAATTTACTGATGGCAGATTCAATTTCAGTTGACTAATGGCAGCAAGGAGAGACACTGATCTCTCCAATTTATGAGTCAAACAAATTTTCCTCCTGCCACACACACCATAAACATCTGTATCAGCGTATGTTACAAAACACACCATAGACATTCTGTATCAGCGCGATATCATTGATTTGATTACTATAGCAGTAAATGTTAGTTTTAAACTTACAGTACGATGAGTGCGGCACATTGAGACTTCTCCATGATAAGGTCTCGCGTACGCAGATGTCTGTTCGTCCGGTCCTTGTTGGCGGTGAGAACGTCGTCAGTGATAACCATATCGTTGGCCGTCTCAGAGCCGTCAGACGTCTGCTCACCGACGTCCCTCCACTTCTCCAGACAATCGTCAAACATACGCTTACTACAACCACACAGCCAATCAGTGGACACAAAACAAATATGTCATAGAATAGTGCATGGGAGGACAACTCCCACTAGAGCTGACCTGTCGGAGCTGGGAGGTTTACCAAATGTCGGTATGACCTCCATATCGTGGTAGTCGATACGGAACTTGCTCAGCAGCGTCGCCATACTACAAAATAACGTAGAATGATGTCAGACACTGTCACTCGACAGACTAGCATCATGGCGCTCATACAGGGTGTAAGCTTACTTCTTCTGCTCTTTGTTCATTTCGCCTTTTTTAGAGCCGGCGAGAAACACTCTCAGTTTGCAGTCCTGCCAGTATGGTTTGGTAGACAGGATGTGAGGTATTAACAGAGTGAGACCTGAAAACAAGAAACCTCAATATCCCCGGGGCGATGGACAGAAGAATAGAGGGATATGTATTCTGAAGGCGATCTTTGTTACCTCCATCATCAAAGAGCCACCATACGTCGATAGTTCCTTTCTTCTGCTTCAAATGAAACCTGTTCACTCCAGGAACCTTGCTTCTCTGTAGTTTCTTACTTCCGATAATGGTTGTCATGGCAACCTCATCCTATAATACCATGAATCCAGCATTAACGTTCACTACTGGTGAGACAGCCTGATGTAGAGAACCAGATCATGTGAATAAAGCATCAAAGACACTAGTATGGCATCTGGCAACTGGCATAATCAACGAATTGCTAAACGAGGTAAACTGATATTGTAGCTGCCAGTCACTGATACCGATGCGGCTGTTCAGTTGCATGCATGGGTCAGCTGTTGGGACCGGATGGGCTTGGGTGCGCTGGGGTGCGCTGGGTTGGCTGGTCGGTGGGCTGCTGCTGCCATGAGCTGCTGACGGCGCTGACGGCGCCTCCGAGAATCATTCGTACCGCCCTCTTTCCTTCACTCTCCCTCATTTCACTGATCAAGTGCGAATCACTCAGACTGTTTGTTTCACTTTCACTTTACATTTATAAGAACATTTTTGAACACTCTTTGTTTCACTTTCAATCATTGCATAAGATATTATTTTACCTTGCATCAGCATTACATAAGATTTTAACTAGCATGTTCTAGCCTCATTTATATAAACCTTAGCCATAACACTCTCAGCTCAGTCAGCCGCAAGCATCCAACAATCCAATGTGACAATCAGTCATTCACACTTTGGTGCAATAACGGATATCTGTATCAACACAGAAGCAGAGCTTAGTGAGACCACGAGGTACAATCTTTGAGCTAACATGCTGATGCCTTTGTTAATTACGTATATTATTGTACTGTCAATTTTGTTTCAGTTTTTACGTTACTTAAGCCAATAAACGTTTAAGTATCAGTTCAACCCCAAGAGACTCTCTCGCCCGCTACGGCTCGCCGCTACGGCTCGCCCGCTACGGCTCGCCGCTACGGCTCGCCGCTACGGCTCGCCCGCTACGGCTCGCCCGCTACGGCTCGCCCACTACGGCTCGCCGCTACGGCTCGCCCGCTACGGCTCGCCACTACGGCCCGCCGCTACGGATATACTGATACAATTAAGGTTTGTAATGGCAAAAAAAGTAATGCCAATCAAATCTTGCTTTTACAGATAATTTCCATGCAGACTACAGTCGTCTCATCAAAACCATCAAAGGATAAAATCCCTCATAAATCCTTACTAGCAGCTCACCTGCTCAAACTCCTCCTCCTCCTCTTCAACATCCTCCTCTTCCTCGTCGGCACCGTCACTCCCCCGCTCCATCTGGTCATCGACAGGCTGCTCAGACTTCGGCTTCGGTGACAACTTCCTCGGCTCTTTAGGATATGCTACGGATAAAACGAGTGTACCAGATTCCTGGGGAGACGATCACACATTCAAACTAACAACTAAAATGAAGTGAAGGCAGAGACGTCTCTAATCAAAACGGTCAGCGGTGGCAAAGAGCAAACGACGTAACAGACTTCAACATCATCAACAGGCCACGGGTACAAAATGACATTGGAAAACATGCCAACAGCAACATAAACGCAATACAACAGATGTCTGCCTACGGAGCTGTCGATGCAACTACAGCCAAACACCTGGACCACTTACTGGTGGCAGAATAAACGACATCGTCTAGCAGGTAACAGGCAGGTAAATTACTAATAGTGATGCGGTGATGAAAGTGTACACAGTACTGAACGGAGATTAAAAATCAATGTGCTGCTGCATGGAATGTGCGACAGGTGACCCAAAAATAAAGAAAATGGCTCAGCTAGTCTAAGAAAGTGGGCATCGCCTAGTCCGATTGTATAGTGCTAAATCGTTGTTGATATTACAGCACAGTGTCACGAAAATTCCGCTACTACCGTGCTTGGATGAGAGAATGGTTTTAAAGACCAGAGATGATGGAAACATAATGGAATAATGTCCATTGAGGAGTTGTCTTCTCCCATCATGTCACCAATCTCATGGTGATTTAAATTGAAAGTCGTTTTTTTCACGTTGATTAGCAATAAATACAACAGTACAATACTGCATTGGCCAACAATACAAAGGGTGCATAGACACATTGCCAGCAGGTGATAAGTCACTTTCTACCTTCAACACTAAAGGAGTCTATTTCCTGCATTTCAGAGCCGTTAAGCTCGGCGTAGGGATCATCTGAAGAGAAACACGGCACTGCATCACCCGCCATGCCGACTGTGTATCACGGGGCAACAAACAGGGGCGGGGGCGGGAGGGCGGCGGGTCTCGGCTGCCGCTCCCTTCCTCTTCTCCTGCGCCCCCCCAAGCAGGAAACCATAGGCACAGCAGCAGAGAACGGGTGAAAGACAATAATAGCAAAAATAATAAAATTATAAAGTACAAGATCAAATCCTAACGAAATACTTTAGTGGGCATCTAAAAACAATTTTCTGAAAAATTTCTAAAAATTAAATTTCCTGATATTTCACAATCCTACGTAAGATTAACTGGATACAACTCATTTTTTAAAAATTGAAGTTGCAGAATTTGTAGAACTGTTTGTGATCATTTATTTGCTAAAAATCAATGGTGCTTTACGCTACGAGTCTCACAATGTCAGACACTCAGTGTAATTACAACTCTATGCAGCAGGCTAGTACTGTAATGTGGGGAACGGCAGAGAAATAATGACGCTAAATGATGAGACGGGAGAAATAATGATGGTAAGTAGTGAAACGAGAGAATATCACAACTTACATGCGAGAAGGAGGTCCTCCTCTGTTATCAGGTTCGATATATCGAAGCCCTTCCCGACGCGTAGGATTCCAACGCCAAAGTGAGCGTCGAACGCGTCACTAGAAAATGAGAAATATCACTACATGTGTGTAACGTTACACATTCTACACAAACACACTAAATGCATGAAGTGTTATTGGTACCTTTGGTGTTATCATATCAACGATTTGGTGCGGCAATCACTAGCTTGATAATTAGAGTGGAAATCAAGTCAAGTCTCTGGTGTATGGAACTTAGCAGCTCTATAACTCAAACTCCTCCCTCCTCCCATCGCTTCTCCCTCCTCCCATCGCTTCTCCTTTCTCCTTCCGCTTCTCCCTCCTCCCATTGCTTCTCCCTTCTCCTTCCGCTTCTCCCTCTGTTTCTCTCCCTCTTCATACGCTAATGTTACACTTTCAACTTATACACGGCTTCACAAGCAAGACAACACATTATGGTACAACAAACAACAGGATAGAAGCAGAGAAAAGACAACTCCAACTTTAACTTACTGGATGATGTTGACGTAATCTCCTACAAGCTGAGGCGGTGCAGCGGCCCAATCAGACTTGAAGCCAAGTAGGACAGTATTGGGGCGTAGTTTGCCCAGTCCCGTAGTCTGGAGCAGGGCCAGGGTACCATCCCTCAGGCTAGCGGCCGACACGTAATTGTAGAAACCTTTCACACGACGTTTGTTCATCACTTCATATATGCGGTTGATTCGCGATGCTGACATAACTTTGTGTCTAGACAACCCATCTGTCTAGAAATAGAATTGAGTGATCTATTTTCAGCACTGCATTGCATTGCATTGAAGGTACCATGGGGAGACAACTCCCATCACTCACCGGCAGTACCACTTGACCACAGACGAGAAGTGATATGCCCTTGGATATGTTGTTGGCAAAGTCAACGAGTGCGGGACGGCTATGTGGCGACCCGCTAAGAACCAAGATCTGCGGTCTAAAGAACAAACACCATGCTTGGAGTAGAAATAAACGGGTTAATTCATACAAAAATAAGCCATGATTATCTCGCATACCTGAAGTTTTTGACGTGCTCTTTGGTGGAGACAAGTTTGATGGCAGAGGTCAAGGTCGTTTTATACACGTGAGCCTGAGTGGACGAGCCCCAGTTGATGTCTGCAAAGAATACATTGAGCCAGCCACTGAAAAACAGGAGACTACGAAGTGGGGGGAGAGAGAGAGGAGGGTAG
>ERZ1740065.1788-NODE-1788-length-13129-cov-15.674315_pt1 | contig 13129 bp, 9 predicted proteins | sample MGYA00581738_ERZ1740065 | MGnify/ENA primary metagenome ERZ1740065 (study PRJEB43018, sample SAMN04849749) | marine metagenome | isolation source: floating plastic debris | place: Pacific Ocean | collected 2008-09-01 | study: EMG produced TPA metagenomics... | reverse complement strand
CCCCCCCCCCCCCCCCCCCCCCCCCCCCCCCCCCCCCCCCCCCTCTCTCTCTCCCGCTCCCTCCTCCCCCCTCCCTCTGCCCCTCTTCCCTGCGCTCACCCCCGCTCTCTCCCTCCCACTCCCGCTCTCCCCTGCACCCTCCCGCTCACTCCAGCACCACCCCTCTCACTCCAGCACACTCCCGCTCACTCCAGCACCATCCCGCTCACTCCAGCACCATCCCGCTCACTCCAGCACCATCCCGCTAATGCACCAATATTGACGGGAGAATGACATAAACCAAAATATCTAAGCACTATCAGATTTTATCAGATCTTATGGCATAACGGTTTCCATCTATAATCCATACTACTAGCTTCTAGGCCTTTGGTCTTCTTCCAAGAGCTCCAGGAGTAGGTTTTTCAGAGTTTTGTAGTCTCCTGTGTAGGGTCAAAGTGATAGTTAGATCTCCAGCTCCAGCACGTGCTAAAGCCGGCGTTACTGTATTGAAAGCCAGGCTATGTGTGGGCTACGGCCTACGTGGCACCTGTGCGTAACGCATGCTGATAGGAGAGCAGAAAGTTTCCTACATTTATTACAACATTACTGTAATAAGAAGTAATAAATCATGAAAGCTCTTTCAACAAATAACTGAAGGCAAAATTGCTCGAGTGAGAAGAGACCAAAAATTACAGGTTATGATATGCAATAAGGTCTTAGTGATGATGAGAACTCTCAGGAATTCCCATGCATGCATGATCACTCATGTTAATCACCTTATGAAGCGCTAGGGGCAGCAAGCAGTGTTGGTATTTTTTCATTCTGCGGTCAGTACGTGTGTATACTCCCGCACACGTTCGCGCACTCCGCATGGACATATATCGAGGAGAGTATGACAAAAGCCATAGTTTCTAGGTATGAGCAGTAGAATAAGTATACTGATTATATTACCGTGCTGTGCTCACAGCCATATTATGTCTGTAGCAATGGATGTCGATTGAGCGGACTGTTCGCCATCTGTATGAACTTGTTCCTGCGAGCGAGGATGGAGAAGGAGATAGATATTGTGCTGGAGATAAAGCTGACCAGGAGGTCAAGGCCAGAGTTCATTGGCTCGGCAGTAAGTAATCAGCTAGTCACAAGGAATAAAGAGCTGTTGTTTTCTACTTGAGCACATGATAGACAGTGGCTCTGTATAAGGCGAGGAAAACGCTTTTAATCAGGCCTAGTGGTTTATATTGTACAGCTTGCAAAGCATCTCAGGTGAAGTGATAAGATGAAGCTTTGGTATCAGAGGTACCAGAGTGGGTGTGGGAGATGTTCCCCTCTAGTCTTCTGGTGTGATGCAGATAACACCATCCTGTGCCTAATAGGGTTAAACATGCCTCAAAGCTTGCCGTAGCCTGTCCATAGGTGAGCATGGAATTCATTAGCGCCTCAAGCTTGCCTAAAATTCTAGTTATATATTCAAGGAAATTCAGCCTCGATTTGGCTGCTTGAACAGGTAAATTATATCATGGTGTAGATGAGCAACACAGAATCAAGTTAATCACAAGTGAGTTTGTTCTCCTACAGGATGAGCTGCAGTACCTGTACAACTTCATGCTGGAGTACCTGAACTGCTTCGAGGAGTACGCCAACTTCAAATAGAATTCTCTCCCCTCTCTCTCTCCTGAGATCGTCAACGCCTTCAGGAGTTTTCACAATCAGGATCATAAGACTAACCAGTGCGGTTTACTGCTTATTATGTAGGCTGAGTGAAATAAATCTTAGTGTGTAACCTTGACCTTTAACCCTAACCATTAACCTTAGTCTTTAACTTTGATCTAATTTTTAATGTTAACTTAATATTCAACTTTACATTTGCTCTTTGGCTTCCTACTCCTATTTCCTAAAATAACTCCATGTTTAGAGCTATAAGCTCGCAAGCATCCCAGGAAGTTAACGTGCAATGCCGTTTCATGCATAAGCTCACTTTTTGTTATCATCCTATACCAACTTCTATATATAGCACCAGATATAAAAAAACCTAGCGAAATCATATTTACCTTACTTGAGATGAGTGATGGGCATGTGGCTTCATCTATGTAGAACGCAGGCAGTGCATCCGCGACATTTTTTACTCTTATGTGTTATGCCGCATTAAGTCCGCAATGAGTCCGCAATTAGTACAGGTGGGCATAAATAGGTGCACATGCCGACATAAAAGTAAAAAATGCCACGTTTGCATGGGTAGTATTGCTTTTAGGTCAGTCGGCCCACCTATGAATGCATAGGCCCTCATAGGGTAAGTCACGACTACTTGTAAGTGATCTTCCGTGATCCTATACTGGCCTTTAGGTGGGCCTATGTGTTAATAGAGAGTTTGTGCAATCATACGTGTACGGCTGTGTTTGCGTGTAACTGGTTGCGTGATAGTTTTCCCGGCTAGCTACTGTAGCTAGCCCACACGTCTGCTTTCACGTACACGTAAATTTTTGACGCGTAATCTTGTTTTACAGGTGAGTAATTGGAAACAGTATTTTTCTCCATTGATTAATGAGCCGCCAACCGTAACACTTCTCAAATAAAGATATGTGCTGATACGAGGTTTATACGTGTTTTTCTTTGATGCACTCGTTGAAATCATCAATAAAATGTCTTGCACCAATGGGACAAAGGAAAGCTTGGATCTCCGGGTTTGATGATCCTGGTCGTTACTATAACGTATTTCCTAGAGTCAGACTAGATAGCCTACACCCAAGTTGGAATCATCTACTATCATAGCTGAGTTTCTGGCTGGTTAATAGATAATTAGGGCAGTAATTCTTAAGAATGCTTAATCTCGATTAATCTTGGGATGAAACGAATTGACATTCAGTTAATCTTAAATTAATCTCACTTAGATAACCTCCAATACAAGCGCAAATGATACGTCTGAATGTCTGCCTAGCTCTCTGGTGTGCTTGAATAACTAAGTAGCGTGTACACCCTTTATCAAGAAACTTCCGATACTGAATACGAAAGTTAGTTGGGCAGGAGGAAAGGATGCATTACTTTAACCAACAGGCCAAAGATAGAAGTTGGTTAGCATTATCAGGGGTGTGGCTGTTGCGTTTCTTGGATACGATGTCACCAGCCGAAGAGAACAGTCGTTCCACTGGAACCAATGTGGCTAGTATCAGTAAGCATTGTTGCGCCAATTTGGACAGCCTTGGGTAACTGTTTTGATTCATTTTCCAGAAATTGAGCAGATTATTTCGCATATTTGATTCGTCAGGCGCAGCTTTGTATAGACACAGCTCATAGTCATGAGGAGTTGATATCTCAAAGAAAACTGCTAAAAATTGTTGGCGTTTTTTATTGAAACCGCTGCTGATTTGAGCAAAATGCTATAATATTCCAAAAATAGTTAGGTTTACAGTATTATCGACAGCAGGACTATTCTTACTATTATTACACCGTTTATCATAACCATTACTAATGACATTTATAGTACATAACTTACAGCTCATATTTACACACATGTAACTTTTACCCTTACTATTGTCATTTACTGTAACCATTAACTGGGAATTATAACGAGGTTCTACTTATAGCGTGTATAATGAGTTCCTCAGCAAGGCTCTCAAAAGTTTCGTTTCAGTTTCTGTGAAACTGGAAAATTTACCGTGGAAAAATATTTGCGGTTGTCGCTGCATTCTTCCTTGCTGTGAGACCCAAAGTTGAGCATATTAGCGTGTGAGCCTTTCTGTGAGATCTTTGTAGCAGGCTTTTCACAAGTGTCAGTATCAACCTCCTTCATCAGGTTGTGCAGCAGGTTCCAGACTGCCTGCCTTTTACTTTTAGCTATGCACTTTAGCGTCTTAAAGCGTGGGTCAAGTGCTGTCGAGCACCGCAGGACACCATCATCTCTGATTTTGTGGAACCCAGAGAACAGATCCGTAGAAAACCCCTCTTTGAACTGCTGGGCATAACCTTGATCATCACTGACAGTCATGATGTAGGCTACCCAGAGGCAGTACAACAGATAGAGTAGCATACTGCTCTCCTCCCAGTAGGGTAGTAGCTGTTTCACAGGAAGCCCGCAGCTTTTCCAGCACTTGAAGCTTACTCATTCAGCTTCTCTAGGTAAGCTTAGGGAATGAGATTGACCTTTAAGATATGCTGTAATTGCGTCTCTATTCTGGAGCAGGCGGGTGATCATTGCGAGAGTCAAACCCCATCGTGTAGGCATATCTTGAAGCTGAAATTGGATTAAGAATGTTGTGCGGAGATGACATTGGGTGTGGGAGTGCACCTCAGTGCAAGAGTGACAACAAGTCGAGGCCATGCGTCGATCTGACAAGGTCATGGTTGCGGTCAAGGTCATACATCTTATTTTCCGCCTTGGATTGTAGAACGTGGCTTTTCATGCTGTTACTCATGTTTGCTATCAGATTTAGCACTTTGCAACAATAACTGCTTCTATTGATATGCAATCACACAATGTTCGTGAATAATATGCTAATGCAATTATCCACGTTGGAAGAAAGCGCCCGTGAAGATTGTCAACCCAGAAAAAAGAAGCCTCGAATGTGGATGTGTCCAAGAAGTTGTAGCTGGTTTGATAGGATTCTTAAAAATGCACCGGACTCTCTTTGAATAGAACATATCCACTATCTCCAAGGCTAATTAAAGGTTATACTGGACGTAATTTTACCCCCGAAGAAATGAGTTTCAACGTGTACCACTCATCAGCCCAGAATGATGGTTGAGAACGCTTATGGTCGATTAAAAGCGAGGTGGCGCGTGTGTGTAAAAGAATGGATTGTGATGTGAAGCTTTCTCCGTACGTCATAATGACTTGCTGCTGTCTACATAACATCTGTGAGAAGTTAAAGATGCCCATAACTCAACAACAGAATGACAACGCTGTCAACCATGCAGATAATCAGCAGCCGAGGCCGGAGACTGAGTTGAGCTTCCTCCCAGGTGGATCAGCAATAAGGGATGCCATAACAAACCATTTGGCACAAACCTTGCCGCTAAGAGCATCTATTCATTATTAACCTCATCAAACTGCATTGTAAGTCTACAGATCTTATTGAAAAAAACAAAAAAGTGACTATGTATTTTTTTAAGTTTGTAATTCAAAACTTTGAAACATCTAAAATGAACACATGTAGTGAGCAGATATAAAACTCCAGAATAAAGTGATAGTATCTGAATATTGTAAGAGTAAACATGAGTGGTAAATATGAAGACAAATATTTGGAGAGGTTGATAACAGCAATGAGTAATTTAACTACATGTGCTCAGGATTTAACAGACCATCTGCAATCTGTAGGCCCTGATATACAGCAGTAGCAGTAGAGTGGGCTGAAGGTTCTGACGATAAAGGACTTTGACTTGGAGTAGGAGGTACTGGGCTGTGTGAATAACGCAGCGAGAGGGGGCTAAGAGGGCTAGAATTAAGCTGATGTTGCATGCCTCCAAATGTCTAAACATGGTAAGGCTGCATCACCATTTGAATGAGCTGGTCAAACTGCCTAATCATCTCTTGCTGTGAGTTGTCGATGGCTGTGAGTTGTTGATGGCTGTGAGCTGTTCACTGAATTGTTTTGACCGCTGTTCCATAGTATTCATCATCGCCATCTGCCGTTCAGTAATGTCATTTCTTCTTGACTTACGGCCAGCATCTCTAGTCTTAAACGGATTGACCACCTTCTTCACCTGGCAGAGTGAAGAGATGCAAATTTCTGGCAATAAGTTTGACTGACTTTAAGGAGAACAAATCAACCTTCATGCAGCGGCTTAAGAAAATTCTAACCTTTGAAACAGTAGAAGGCTCTCTGTCTATTGCTAAACGGTTATCATATTCACTCGACTGTGAGAGTCTAATGGCTTCAAGCCGTAAATAATCTAATTTAACCTCAAATTTAAGTCTACAATCCAGCAACCACTCACTCGGCTCAATGAAGTCAGGACTGTCAGAAATTTCTGATCGTGACTAAATGTAATTCATGCAATAGAGATTCAGCAAATCGCACAAAATAAGATGAAATCTAGGACAGAGTGATAAGTGTCACCTGATCTTCCTAGCAAATACAGCTTACAGCAAACCTTTCAAGAGCTAGTATGTAAGCTGGTGATTCACAACATTTTACGATTGCTTCCAGATGAATCAGTTATTTATTTTTCTCAGGATGCCATGTTTTACTAAACAGAAACATGTCATCAGCAACTTTGGTTATGTTTTCTATTGCTCAGCACTCACAAACATCTGCGTGCTCTGAAATATATTAGCCAGTTAAGAAGCATCTATGTCGAAGCTTGATAGATGAACATGCTCCATAGGTGGTCAAACTCTAACACGATCCTGGGATCTTAAATTCAAAAATAAAAAATATTAATTTTAAAGAATGCACTGCAACTTGAAGGAATATTCCGTCTTTGTGGCCCAAGATAACATGCAAAGGGTCTCATCAGCCAGCGAGCATTTTGTTCGAAGCTACCTTCCACACTGTGAGCATCTATGCACTGATGTCTGATTATCCATGATCAGATGAGGGCTTCATACTTTTTCCTACGCATTTGTGCTGAAAATTCACGAGCAACATAAACAGCGCAGACACGCGTCACGGTCAGCTCCTATCATTTGATTGGTCAAATGGTGATAAACGAACAAGGAAACAGATGGCTCCCAGGGTAGCTGCACTAACTAGTGTTGGTAAATAGCTTAGGGATGCTGTAATACACTGATTGACTTGTCAGAAAAAAGTGACCTTGGTGGCATAGAGGTCCAAAATATTCATGGAGGAAATAGAATAACTTGACAACAAGGATGCAATAAAAATGAATGGAAGGATGAGTTAAATGATACTAGGTTACTATCTCCTGATGTAGAGTCCCATCAGACAAGTTCATAAATCGAAGTTGTCTTCTCTTTTATTATTCCCCAAAGTTTTTCAAGGGTAAATGTGCCAAATATCATGAATTGCTTTTCTTGTTCTAAGTCATTAGCGCATGTGTGCTTGTGTACAAAAGTTGATGCAGGTGCTGTCATAATACAACTGACGCAAGTAAGCGAAAGTGTGTGTATGCTGGTGTGTCACTGGGCCTTACCGAAACCAACAACACAGCCAAGTTGTTCCCCTAATCATTTCTCCTCCATGCTCTCACACAGATGCAATTCCGACCTGTGCTCTCTTGCTGAATGAACATTCTGGATCAAGCGCTCTCACCTCTATAGCTTACGTAAGCAGTATCAAACTCTATCATAGCTACTGATAAACAGTTGGAGCATACGTCAATGGGGATGCAAAAGTTGTTTGCATCCATATAGTTCTACTGGTCTTTACCAGTTACAGTAATCACGGCGTCACGCAACCTTCTCAACTTAACAAAGATCAGAGCGATAATTCGGTGTAGATCTACACATGATTGGTGAGTGATGTAGAAACAAATGCGCATCAACCAGGAGGTCTAATGGCTGGTAGCAAAAGTTTTAGTTAGGCGGCTGTCACAAATGCTCATTCATGCGTCACATCACGTGATTGTAACTCGGCTAAGCTTATGTCATTTTTCTAGTGTTTTTCTGAACCCGAAATAGTTGTGCCATTGTGCAGCTTTTCTTCAAAACCAGATAAACATCAGAGCCATTCATGTCAGCCCATTGCTACAATATGTTTAATCAAATAATTGATGATCTTTGAATTCAGATCAACCAGGAAGTTGATACACGCGGACAGTGAGATTTAGTCCGCTGTGATACAAGCTAGCTTGTTGGTCAGCTGATCACTGATCGATCAGGTTCTTGTCTTTTCTCTGTCGTATATTATATATAGTTCATACCATCCAGAATTTGGATGGAGTCATCAACTGACAACTGAGCAATGACTCACCTTCACCAACTTCTCATCCATCTCTTTATCCTGGGAGGTGAGAAAGGATATTGATAGAGTTTGTATCGAGTGAAAAGGTTAACGGAAAGCATCCATACAATTATATTACTTGTCAACCTACTTTAACGACTCAGTTATCTTTCTACTGTTTACTGTGATAGGTCTCATGACAACCTCATAAATCCCTGAATGATAAGTGGTATTTTACTGACCATCCAGCTTCCAGCTTACCTTGTGACTGGGAGGTGAGCAGTGAGGGTCAGAAGTTGGTACCCAGAATATCACAGATCCAGAGTCTGACTGGAGTCACTCTGGATGTCTGTCAGGAGAGTTGTGTCAATGAGTCATCGGCTCCGTGTGTGGCAGTCAACTACAAGACAACTGACAGCAGGTGTGAACTACTGCTGGAGAGAGAGTACACTGCTTCTGTGAGTGATGCTGCAGGATGGAAATATCACCTACGACCAGCCTGTGCAGGTAAGCTGTAATTGTATTAGTTGGCGATGACTAAAATAGCTGAACCTTAGCTTCATGTCAGGTCGCCAATGTTTCCAACCCTCATATGTTTTTCCCTCTTCTCCTCCCAACTATCACTTTCCTCCCTCCTTCCTGTCTCATTCCCTTTGTCTTCATCGGTTCTATTGCTTCTCTCCTACCTGCCTATATCCTACTCACCTCTCCCATACTGAAATCACAAACCAGTGCTAGTTACTACTTTCAGATCTCTGCCTTCGCCTTCTATTCTAAACATCTCTGTTTCCTACATAAATCTCTCTCATTCTCTCCCTGCCAGTTTTCCCTAATCAGTGATTTCTGATGATGCATCCACTCTATATAGAACTATGTGCCATCTCCAACGCTGATCTTGATAAGCCATTCTCCTTCATTCTCAATTATTTAAAGGTTTCTGGATTCCGTGGAAGATGGCTGGCAATGTTTACATCGGGGGCAGCAGTCTATCGCAGGGAACTGTAACAGGAGGAGCCAAGGAATGTATGGAAAGATGTCTGGGCTACCATAGTGACCACACGGCAAGCCTCAAATGCAGGTCATTCAACATACAACGCGGCGGGAATGTTTGCGGCCTGAACTACTTGAGACCAGGAGACGATGGAGTCGCAGTAGAGAGTAGCCCAGACTGGTGGCTGATGAGGAGACCGGATTGGTATCTGAGTGAAATCATCGCAATTTTGACTAACTTTTTTTTCCATTAGTATGAATTTATCCATTGTAACTACTCATACTAAAATAATGACCACAACATCTTCATAAGAAGCTGTGGCATTGCCATGCAACAGAAAATAACTTTGAAAGCCATCATTTATTAAGTCCAATACTAAGGAGCCGAAGTTGAGGTCATAATAATGAGGGTAGATAGAGAGAAAGAGTGCTGTGTGCCACATATTGTGCTAAACAAACCTTTGCACAAAACTGGATGCAAAAGAGTTTTCACCACCTACCAAAATCCAGAGGGCAGTTGCACTCTGTTACAAGGTTACACGGCTTACATGGCTGATAACTGATGTTTGCGTCTGATAATTATACTTAATCCATCATTTCACACGGAGGCCAAGAAAGAAAGTTATAAATGATAAGTTGTGAAAAGATTAATTTACTCTGATCTAGATGATGAGTTCCATCGCTTAAAATCATTTAAGGCCATGAAACATTTCAAACTTTTTACAAATACTTGATAGGTATGATCTGTACTGTAGCTTGAATGCTATTGAGTTATGAGCATCTATGGTCTGAGGTCGAGTTTCCCAGTCACCTTAAAGTAATTTAATGTTGTGTTTCAGCACCAAAAAAAATTCAAATTATTTCAAAATCCGTGTAGGTAGTAACCAAAATCATGAATTTTACCAAATTTTGACTTTAAGTGCGCTGTTCTACACAGGGCATGACTGGACACTGCAACTCTCTCTCCAGTGCAGCGGTAGACAGGCGTAAGTCGCGGCAGGATCTGCCCATATGAGAAGTCGCACAATTGAAAGCAATGGGTTTTTGCAATCCGAGGGATTGCTGAAATCAGCAATGCGATTGTATAGGATGTAGTACATACTGGCAGCAAAAAAATAGATAAAACTTATCAAGTTTATGATTTCCACTTGTGTGATGATGAAGATATGACAATAATGAGCTGTAAGATTTAACGAATCGCAGTCTCGTAGATAAAGTTATTGATAATGTTGTAAAGAATTTCTCATGCATCGTCATTCGTTGTTAACTTCCTCGTTTAGTATCATTTAGCAATAGTTCTCTTGTTTGTTACTAGTTGTCCTGTTTATCCTCAGGTACATCAACCGGGGTCACTGGCGGATCTATTGCCAACCTAATGGGTTATGTGAAGTGGTTCCTCTTCATTTCTGTGGATGGCACCATCCCAGTCGACGGATACCTGGTCGCCTGGCAGTACTACCTGAGAAAAATCAATGACAAAAACGGATGCAGCAAGACAGCTGTGACAGTGTGGAGGCGGACTGAAGGGAGCTACCATATGATTGGACAAACTATCCTTACACCAGCTAATTTGACCAATCCAGGCCCGCGGTTTCAGTACGTTCACAATCAAGTGATAAGAGTGAAGAAGGGGGATCACCTGGGAACCTACACCACTGTTCAAGGTTGCTGGAATGTCATATCAGCCAGTGACACGGTAGGCTGGAGGAAACTCAGTGTGGGGCGATTTGGAGGCAAAAAACAAACATCGGCCAGTCCCGTTGATAATATCAAGAGGGGTTTTGCACTCAGAGCTTTCGTAGCAGGTCTGTTATTTCAACTCTCTGACTCAATGTAGGAATTTTAGCCTCAATAGCGTAATAATCGGTTCATGCAACACCCACTTGGCATTGTAGAGTACATTCGGGTGAACACAACTCCTACAGCCTCCCATCCATCAACCATGTTAGCTGGACAGATTTACCTGTCATGGACTGCTCCTCAGTACGGCGATTATAAACCAGCCGGATACGTGATCACATGCTCAAACTCGTCAGATATGAAAGAAAGGAACAGGTGCCATGACGGTGTCATACTGCTCAATGATACAAACACAGTGATTCACAACAGAGATATCTACAATCCATTCTACGTGTCTATTCAAGTAGTGAGGAACTTCAACGGTGAAGAGGTCATTGATGATGTCTCGTCACCCACCAGCCCCCTGATATGTGCAGGTAAATTTATGCATAAATAAAGTGTTCGCTTCTACCCGACATCACTAAAATAGCATTTTAAGCCCTGCCCACGCTTTAATAGCAATGAAACTAGTCTCACGTGAGATATTTTATGTTCATACCGCCACAGGAAAGAGATGTCTTGCTGTAGTAAAGCATCGTTGCAAACCTTTGCCCGTGATTTTACAGATATTTTTTTACGGTAAGAAACCTAATGGATGTTCACTTACATGTAAGTGGTGGAGTTTATAGCAGCGAGTCTTTAGTTGAACTCAAAGAGCAGAATTTTGTCTCAGAGAGATTGCAGAATAGCTTTCACACAACACTATATTTTCATCTGTCCTCCAAATTGCACTTAAAAATTTATTATCAGGAGACGAATATGACGTATAATTTATGTAATTCTGATCACATTGAAATAATTCACAGAGAGAGATCAGTGGAGCCCGGGCAGTGTGGAGATCATTGATGGTGACATCATACGGCCAGACGTAAATCGTACTGTCACGCTATCCATAAACAGAGTGAGTACTTAGAACTGATCAATGATAGAATCTGTGAACTGATATTGATGATGGTTGACCTCCTCCTAGACTTCCACCAAGACCAGGGGTGACTCCTGCTTGAAGAGCCTACAACTATCGATCAAAAGAGAGGTTAACAAAGTCGGCGTGGTAACGGAAGAATCTGTGCTGGATAAGAAGACAGTCAGCTTGACTCTCTCACAGGGAGAGGTTGTAGATTTTAACATCACAGCACAGCTGAAAGACGATCACTCACTCGTTGTTCGGCAGCATCAGGGCTATCGAACTAGACAGGGTAATTATTGCTGTCTAGAACACCTACTGCCGGGAGAGTATATTACGAGTCAATACTGCAATCTACTGTTGTAGCTCCTGAAGCGCCGATTGTAGAGGTAGAGAGAGATGAAGAGTTCCAGTCCATTGTCCGCATACTGAATGACATCACAGAAGGAAGTCACTATCAGGTATGGTGTACTTCCGGCATTTTTTACTCTCTTATGCGGTGTGCATGTAACTGTTATGCATCAGTGTTATGTTGGCTTTAGTTCACTTTCATTGCAGTTAAGCCGGCTTTAGCGGGCAGTTAACATCACTAACATTAACATCAACGCTAAGGTTAACTGCACGCCTTTAGAAGAGTAAAATATGCTTTACCTACCCCAGTACTGCGCTAAGTGTGGTTTATAGCTCGTTCATTGGGCACTTTTTCTTTCTTCAGTGTTTATCTGTCTTCAAAATTCTTTAACAATTCAAATGTTTTAATATTTAGACATTATTTAGAATGAGAACCTCACAATTTATGCACATCCAGCATTTTTTACTTTTATATCGGGAGTTCCTGTCCGCACTTGAATGCGGACAGAATGCGGATAAAATATGCGTCTGAAATAAGTGAGGACAAATGCAGATATCATAATTCATGATCAGAAACTAAGTGAATGGAGTGAACGTAGTTAAACAGTACCTTCCCGAGGCTATACCGAACCTCATTTTTCTGTGCAGAAACCTTTGTCAACAAAAGGCTTTTTTCTCAGGGCATTTACAGCAACAAAACCTAAGCCATATTCACTATTGGCTATGTGAGGGTGTTTTCTCGCGGGTTTTAGAGCCCCTAACCAAAGTGCAAGGCACACGCTGGCAGATTAACAATTTAGCACCATTATCGGTCGAATACAGTCAAGCGACATTTTAGTCGTCCGGTAGATCGAATATATCTCGCTAAACTCGCCTGCTACCCATGTTGTCAGTATGGCTTAGCGGTCATCGGCTCTGAGTGTAACCTCTAACGTTCATGTTCGAGTCGCGGTAGGAACAAAGCTTTTTACACTGGGATTTATAGCCAACTATCCTTACTGAGTTTAGCAACTCAATGCTTTCAATGCTTTCAATGCTTCTCCCTGAAAACAGTACTACTGTACTCTTCACCATCAAGTAGAGATAGATAGATAGATAGACTTTATTTGTCACTTAAAGCACGAGACTAAAAGCGATAATAATATTGTGTCGGAGGTACTTAGTATAAAGGCATAACAGCAAAAAACTCCACAGCTATCTCTCATATAAAAGGTTGACACAGTTCGTAAAA
>ERZ1740065.1787-NODE-1787-length-13137-cov-5.294374_pt1 | contig 13137 bp, 10 predicted proteins | sample MGYA00581738_ERZ1740065 | MGnify/ENA primary metagenome ERZ1740065 (study PRJEB43018, sample SAMN04849749) | marine metagenome | isolation source: floating plastic debris | place: Pacific Ocean | collected 2008-09-01 | study: EMG produced TPA metagenomics... | reverse complement strand
CCCAATCCAAAATACACCTCAACAACTACCTGTTGGCCTACTGGCAAACCATCCTGGAAGGCCTACCGGGTTTCTACGGGCAATTGCCCCTGGTGGTCAATCCCAGTTGGCGACGGACCGGAGCGGGCTATACCTTTTTACTCAATAGCCGCAACGTAGAGTCGATCCAAGAATTGGCGGAGCATCCTCTGGTAGCGGCTTTGGTCACCTTGCTGGCGGATGGATCCCTTCCCTTTGCGGAGCTGCTCGAAAAAGCCCTGGAATGGGTCGATGCGGAGCCGGAGGAATTGGCGCAATTTATCCGCGAGCTGATCGACTATGGCGTATTGGAATGGGATTGGCCCTTGAGTGGGCGTTCGGTAAATTGGCTGGAGGACCTGCGCGAATTGCTGCGTCGGAGCCCCCCCTTTGCGGAGCAGGCGGATTTACAGCGGGTGCTGGATGGCCTGGCCGAAGGTAAGCGCCAACTGGAGCAAGTGTCCGCGGAGCAGCGCGCGCCCATCCTGCTGGAGATGCAGCGTACGCTGGAGGCCGGTTTTGCCCCCTATCTGTCGGGGGAAGAAGCTTCCTCGGAAGCACAGGGCTTCCAGCGGATTGGGGTGGGGGAGTTTAATTTTCGGGCTGAGAAGCTGGTCTACGAAGATGTGAGTAGTGCGGAGGGCCTGGAGTGGTCGGTGGAGGATGGTACCAGCATCGCCCGGGAATTGGATCGTTTGCTCCTGCGTCTGGAAGGCATTGCGGAATGGCCCTGGGAAAAGGCCATCGCTGAACACTACACCACGCACTATGGCGATCGGGCGTCCGTTGATTTACTGAGCTTCTACGATTCTTTTTACCGCCGGGATGGGTTGGGACAAAACGAACAGCAACTGCGCCCGGAGTGGGTAGATCCGCTCCTCGATCAATTGCGGGCTGCGGACTACTGCGATACCCAAAGCGGTCACTGTCGCTTGCCCTGGTCCTTTATCGACAATTGCTTGCCCGCCCCGGACTCCATTCCCCGGGAACAGGGCCCGGCCCAGGCTGCGCTGGTGCAATTGGAACGACACGAAGGTCAGTGGCGTGCCCTCGTAGAGGCCAATCTACAGGGCTACGGCAAGATGATGGGGCGCTTTTTGCACCTCTTTCCCAAGGAGCTTACCCAGGCCATTCGCTCTTGGAATGCGGCGCAATGCCCCGATTCGGAGCGGTGGATAGAAAATGTCGATGCCTCCTACTTCAATGCCAACATTTACCCTCCATTGCTCGACTGGGAGCTGGCGGCGCCGGGTAGCCAAAACGAGCTACCACCCCAGCAGCGCATCGCCCTGGTGGAGGTAGAGGTGTTTGCTGGTCCTCACGGCCCCCAACTCCGCCACCGTTCGACCCAGCAGCGTCTTCGTCCCTTCAATTTTGGGCTCGAAGCGCTCGGTAACCGATCGGCCATGTACCGTCTCCTACAAGCCTTTGCCTACCGAAGCCCCAGTACGGATCTGCTGGTACAACTGGTTGATGCGGCCTACGGTGGAACCGACGATCGTGGCGTTTGGCATTTCCCCCGGATTGCCCTGGGTGATCACCTCCTGCTCCAACGCCGCCGCTGGTACTTCCCTCGCCAGACCCTACCGACCTACGAGCAATCGGAAGCCGACTTCTTCCTGGCCGTACAGACCTGGCGGCGGCAGTGGCGGTTGCCCCGGCACGTATTTATCCGCATCAGCCCTCGGATGATTCCCACCCTGGGACCCCAAAAATCAGAAACGGAAAACCGCCGCAATGACGACTACAAACCCCAGTGGATCGATTTGGAACAGGCGCTCCTGGTGCAGCTGTTGGCCCGACTACTCAAGCGGGTGGACGCTTACTTGGAGGTAGTGGAAATGTGGCCCTCTCCCGAACGGGCCCCCCGGATTGATGGCCGGCCGCGGGCGGTAGAGGTACTGCTGGAATGGACCCGCACTTAGTCCCATTGGAAGTGCGCCCAAGCGATGCCGATTCGGTAAAATAAGACGCTTTGTTGGAAATACAGATTGTAGGGGTCGCTGCCGTGGTAACCCACTTGAAAAAACCAGGCGGCGTACTGGTTGCCGTAGGTCTTGAGGTAGAGCGTCGCGTCGACGTTGAGGCGCTTGCTGACTCGGTAGAGGGGAATGGGCTCCAGTTGTTGGATGGAACCCGCGTTGAGTTTGCGATCGGTGAGGTAGGCGAAGTTGACCACGGTGCGCCAGCGTTCGCGTGTGCTCTGGTCGGTCAGCAGTTGGCGTCGGCCATCGGGGTACAGCGCGTATTCCCTGAGGCGGGCGTAACGCAGGTAGCCCAATTGTAAGCGAACGATATTTTTTCCCAGCAGATCGTATTGGTCAAAGGCGGGATTGGAACGAATGATTTCGTTGATGAAGGGGTGGTATTCGTAGCCCAGGCGCCAGTAGGCCGCCCCGTAGTTTTGCCGGTGGTAAGCAAATCGTTTTGGTCGAAAGAAAAATCGGCGGCGTTGGATGCTGTCGGTGGTCACCCGATTTGAGCGGTACAAGGCGCCGACGGCGAGTTCGAAAATCAGGCCTTCGCCAAAGTTGCCGTTGTAGGTATTGACGGTACCATCGGGCCGGAATTCAGCCTGGTCCTGGCCATTGGAATGGTGGAAGCCCCGCATCCTCAAAAAGTAGTAGGCCCGCCGGGCAGTGTCGGACTGTTGTCTTTGTGGTGCGGGCCACAGTTTGCGGTGGGTGAGAAAAAAATCAAAGCCGGGGAGGTAACTGGGCGTACGCACCGAGCGAGAGCTGTCGCCCTGGGCGGGATCGTCCCGAAAAATGCGAACTTGAAATTGTGGGATGAGGTGTAGGCTGTAGAACAGCCCGGCCCGCTCACTGTACCAGTCGCGACCGGCTAGGACGATGGGAAAGCGGCTGTCGGCTTCCATGATGAAGGGACGCTTTTGGGGGACTCCGTTGAGGATGCGCCGGTCGAATGGCAGCCCGGTAGAGACGGTACTGGGTTCGGTGAGGTGGCGCATGCTTTGGTGAAAATCCCGACTGATCGCCGGATCGTCTGGAGGAGCTTGGTGAAGGGATTGGCTATCGGGGAGGATTTGGGCGATTCCGCAGTGCGGAAGGCAGCTGAAGAGGCTGAGCATGAGTGCGGGCAATAGGGTGGTTTTCATCCCGTAATGGTAGCACTCTCGGGGGATAGTTTTGTAGCGAATGTCGCCAATAAGGTATATTTTTTTATTGAATGTTAATAGTTAACAGAAAGAGAAAGGCCGGAATCTACAGCGTAGATTCCGGCCTAGGCCCTTTTTTAATATTACACTCTCTGGCTCGTGGGCTTTTTGAGGCAGTACTGAGTGGTGATATTCAATAAGATACGAAAGTTTTTACAAATGGATCACCTCGTCGTAGGCGGCCGCTGCGGCTTCCATCACGGCCTCGCTCATGGTGGGGTGGGGGTGTACCGATTTGATGATCTCGTGTCCGGTGGTTTCCAGCTTGCGCGCCGCTACGATTTCGGCAATCATTTCGGTGACGTTGTTGCCGATCATGTGGGCACCGAGGAACTCCCCGTATTTTTCATCAAAGATGACCTTTACGAAGCCCTCTTTCGCCCCCGCTGCACTGGCCTTGCCCGATGCGGAGAAGGGAAACTTCCCCACTTTAACCGCGTAGCCCGCCGCTTTGGCCGCTTCTTCGGTATAGCCCACCGAGGCCACCTCGGGTACGCAGTAGGTACAACTGGGGATGTTGTTGTAATCGATGGGGTCGGGCTGGTGACCCGCAATTTTTTCTACACAGACGATGCCCTCCGCACTGGCTACGTGTGCCAGCGCCGCACCGGCTACCACATCACCGATGGCGTAGATGCCCGCCACCTTGGTCCGGTAGAACTCATCCACCTCAATCAGCCCACGGTCCGTCGTAATTCCCAGGGCTTCCAGGCCGATGTTTTCCGTATTGGGAGCGACCCCAACTGCCGAAAGGACCACGTCACACTCGATAACATCCGTTTTGCCATCCTTGCGGCTTTTGACGTGTACTTTGCAACCTTCTCCCGACGTATCGACCGATTCGACCGAGGTATTGGCGCGTACCTTGATGCCTTTTTTGCGGAATACCTTACCCAATTCCTTGGAGACTTCTTTGTCCTCCCGCGGTACCAAGCCCTGTTCGAGGAATTCTACCACCGTGACTTCCGTACCGATGGAGCGGTAGAAATAGGCAAACTCGACGCCGATGGCGCCAGCGCCCACCACGACTATCCGAGCGGGTTGTTGGTCGAGGCTCATGGCCTTGCGGTATTCAATGATTTTTTCGCCGTCGATGGGCACGCTGGGTAGGGCCCGCGCCCGGCCACCGGTGGCAATAATGATGTGTTGGGCGTCGTAAGTTGTCGTCTTGCCCTCCTGGTTCGTCACTGCTACCTTCTTTCCCCGCGCCACCTTCCCGTGGCCTTCGATGACGGTAATTTTATTTTTGCGGAACAAGAAGTTGATCCCCTTGCTCATGCCATCGGCTACCCCCCGGCTCCGCTTGACCATGGCGGTGAAATCGGCCCTGGCGTTTTTAACCTCGATTCCGTAATCCGCAGCGTGGCTGATGTATTCGAATACCTGAGCACTCTTGAGCAGGGCCTTGGTGGGAATACAGCCCCAGTTGAGACAGATGCCTCCCAAGCTCTCGCGTTCGACAACGGCCACCTTCATACCCAATTGCGCCGCTCGGATGGCAGCGACGTAGCCTCCCGGGCCACTACCGATCACTATCAAGTCGTAATTCATCTTTGGTTTTTTTATAGTTGTATGGTAAAACAGGTCGATTCGACCTCATTTAACGCCGCAAATATACGCGATCGGGGGCAATTCTCCTACCCAGGCTTTGATAAGCCGGCCCGAAGGGTATTTGTTGACGAGCAACTGATATTTTGCCCGCGGAGAGTATAAGCTAACCTATTGTAGGCGTAATCCGGCCGGGTCTTTTCCAGCGGGTGAGCCTTCCCCCACCGCAGCCCTTGGCTCCTCGGAGGAGCACGATTTGCCGCATTAGAGCAGGCTTTTGCGTCGACCATTAAACAAATCTGGTTTTACAAGGTTTCCGAAAGGAAAGCCATCGAGAGGTGGGACAAAAGAAAATGGCCTCGTCGCCAAGAGCCACAAGGCCATCAAAATTACTGATACTACTTCTACTTAACTCTTTTGGGAACCAATGGCCCCATTGATGGCGGGCGGGGTTCCTATTTTTTTGCTACGCATCGTGGAAGCCGGAGTCGGACTTATCCTTGGGATGGCGAGCCCGTAGTTGCTCTTTTTCCCGTTGGAGGCGTGCTACTTCCTGGTCGTAGTGTTGCTTCATTTCCAGGTATTCTCGCCGTTGGCTTTGGTGCGTTTCCTTGAGTTCGTCCAATTTTTTATTCAAACTCATTTGCATCTGGTGGTATTCTTCCCGCCAGTCAATTTTGTCGGGTTGCTCCGCCTGTTTGCCCAACGCGCTGAGTTGGGCGAGGTGTTCGTCATTGGCCTGGCGGATGATCATGTATTTTTCCCGCCAATTCTCCTTTTCCTGCGTCAGCTCATCAATCCGGGAGCGCATGCTGGCCAATTCACCCGTAATTTGTCGGGGGAGGGTTGCTTTGACACGCCGTTTTTGGAGGGCCTGTAATTCCTGGCGGTACAGGGAGCGTTCCTCTTCCAGGCGTTGCTGGCTGTCTTCGTAGCGGGCGAGCTGTTGGCGTAGGTCATCCAGCTTTTGGATCAATTTTTCCTTTTCGCCCTGCTGGCCATTGGAATGCTCTAACAAATCGCGGTAGCGGTGCTGGCTGGCCGATAGCTGATCCCGTTGCTGCTGAAAATCGCGGTGCAGTCGGTCGAGCTTGTTGCCTACCCAAACCCAGGAGAGTAAAAAACCCAGTACTGAGGCGCCTAACATCAACAAAAAAACCGGCATTGAAAACCAAATCATAGCTAAAAACGCAGTTTTGAGACGTTGAGGGCCACTTTATTGGTGAAAGCTACCCCTAATACATGTCTAAAATATGGAATTAATTCCAGCATTTAAACCAAACCTTCATATTTAATTACCTCACTGCTCAAAAAGAGGGGAATCACTGGGACTTGACCTGGAGATCCACCGCCCCGTAGACGGCCCCTTCTTGGAAGTTCATTTCGGCTTCCAAGCGCTCCCGCGTGTGGATGCGGTGACCTTCCAGACCCAAGCGGATCAGTCGGCTTTTGAGGGCTTCGGCCCGCGCCAGGCCCAGGCTGGAGTAGGCACTGTGGTTGGCTTCCCCCGCCAGGTAACTGCCGGTGAGCCAAAGGCTTTTGTGGGGATACTGACGCAGGTGCTCCACGAGTTGTTGGAGGGCCAGATTGACCGATTCGGGGATGTGGATGTTGTGGTTGGATTGAAGAAAGGTGGTATTCTCGGCTACCCGTAGGACGAAGCTGCTGTCGCGGATGGAAAAGGGGGGGACGGCCGGGATAGCGGTGGCGATTAGGCTTTGTCGTTGTTGTTCCTGTTGGGCGTACCAGGCAGCTCCTCCAAAGAGCCACAGGACGAGAAAGAACACCAGTAGGGGCAAGAGCAACCTCCTCATGTCGATGTATTTTTTTGACAGTACACACAGTAAATCAAACCCATTACATCCGTTGGTACGGCGTAATTGGACCAATTGGTCACCTGCTGTCGTGGAGAAAATTGGGTTGTAAATGAGTCTGAACGGGGCTAAAGATAGTCAAGAATCGTCGTTTGCCAAAGCTTGGGGGAGGACTTCTACTGCTTTAGTTCTACGATAATGGTACTTCGCCCGCCCCCCGTGATCCGATCGAGCCGCAAGGTCTGGCCATTGCCCAAGTTGATGGCCTGGGCCAGGGGAAGATCCACTCCCAATTCTTCGATAACTCGGGCGTACAGGTGGTAATCTCGGTAGCGCTCCCCCACATCGCCCAGGAAGTGGAATTGCTCCGCGGCCAGCCGTCGCCACTCTTCGGGCCCCGCTTCCGGGATTTCTTCCGGCCAGGTAAATCGAAATTCTTGCGTAATCGTCTGGCAACCCGCCTGGAGAATTTCCAGTTGCAATTGATTGTCAAAGCGGACCAGCTCGCGTGCGCTTTGCCCCTCCGCCGAAAACTCTTGCCCAACGACCCGGGGCAAGGCTTCCGAAAAAATGGCGACGGGCTGCCCCTTGGTGCATGCTTCGGTAGTGCCATCGCTGCCGCAAGCGACAAAAAATAAACTGAGTGCGGTGCTGCACAATAACTGGAGAGGAGTAGGCATAGGCGTATCGCTGCTGGTGATTAATCGGGTACTAAACAACCGTAGTTTCTACAAAGGTATCCCACGATTGACAGTTTTAATCGCTTTTGGAAGATAATTTTCGGCGCTTTAAACAAACTCAGGATTACCCCTGTTTATTGAGTGTTTTGTCAAGCGCCTAACGCTAAAATTTAAATATGGAATCCTTACAAAAAGTAAACAAGAAAGACTCCGCCCTGCTAAAGAGAATTGACATGATGGGAGAGGATCACGTGGGATCGGCTGCGGCCACCCCCATCCGTGACGATGCCTTCGCCATCACCGATGATGAGAAGATCGACCGGATCGAAAGCCATTTTTACGAAATTATGAGTATCCTCGGCTTGGACATGACGGACGATAGCTTGATGGGAACCCCCCGTCGGGTGGCCAAGATGTACGTCCGCGAGATATTTGGAGGTCTCAGCCCCGATTCAAAGCCACAACCTACTCATTTTGCCAACCATTACAACTACCGGCAGATGCTGGTGGAGAGAGACATTCCCGTACACAGCACCTGCGAGCATCACTTTCAGCCCATCATCGGCAAGGCCCACGTAGCTTACATTCCCGGCAGTCGGGTCATTGGCTTGTCTAAGCTCAATCGCATCGTCGACTACTACTCCCGTCGTCCGCAAGTTCAGGAACGCTTGACCATTCAAGTTGCCAACGAACTGAAGCGGGTCCTGAATACCGAAGACGTGGCGGTCTACATCGATGCCAAGCACATGTGCGTAGAGGCCCGGGGCATCAAGCACAGTGGCTGTAGTACTTCCACGGCAGAATACAGTGGTAAGTTTCTCAACGAGAACGTCCGCGCCGAATTCCTCTCGGCTTTCGGACAATAGTAATAGTGTAAAAACCAGCGATCATTCGCAAGTAACACATAGTGGCAATTGAATACCAGCGCGGTCCCGTCTCATTGGGATCAGTAGGGCTCTGTCGTCTTCTCTGATTGATGAAGATGGCTACTGGTACGTTCTCCTCAGGGGGCCGTACTGCTGCTGATCGCATCCGATGAGATCAGCACGGCTCCCGCCTCTTCCATCTTCCGAAGCGCCGCGGCGACGTCTCCCGCTTGCAGCTCCACGCCCCGGGTAGCATCGGTGAGTAGGGTGGTGGAGAAACCCAGTCGGAGGGCATCGAGTACGGTATATTTGACACAGTAGTCGGTGGCGAGCCCCAGGACGTATACCTCCTCCACGCCCCGCTCGCGCAGCAGGCCTTCCAGCCCCGTTGCCTGGCGTTGTCCGTTGTCAAAGAAGCCGCTGTAGCTGTCGATCTCCGGGTCGGTACCCTTGTGAATGATTGCGTCAATTCCGTCCTGATGGAGTGCGGCGTGAAAATCTGCTCCCATGCTGCCCTGTACACAGTGGATGGGCCACAACACCTGAGGCAGGCCGTGGAGGTCGATGACCTGACCGGGCTTTCGCCAGGGATGATTGGCGGCAAAACTGCCGTGGTTAGCCGGGTGCCAATCCTTGGTAGCTACCACCAAGTCAAAGGCGGGCATCAGTTGGTTGGCCAGCGGAATGACTGCGTCTCCATCGGGGACTTCCAGGGCACCCAGGGCACAAAAATCAACTTGTAAGTCGACCAGTAGCAATGCTTTCATAATGTCTTGATTGTGGGGATTCTTTCCCCCTCGTAAGGTAATGATTTAGATGGTATCTGATAAATGCTTTCGGAAGAAGGTGGTCCAAATTTTGGTCCTCGCCGAGCCTCCTTTCGAGCGAAATAGCCTTGGCCGTTGCGGGAAACAACCTAAGCTAAGGAGCGATCTGTACTCGGGCCAAGCCTTCCACAAAATCCCGCACTTCGCGGTACTTGGGCTCCATCACCAGTTGGCCATCCGTATTGATAAAGCCCGTGCCCTCGTAAAAGGCGACCCGAGCCAAGCCCGCTTTGAACTCCCATACCAAGCCAAACTCCGGGTCGGTGCGTTTGCGACCTTCCGGGTCCATAAAACCCCAGAGCTGCTCCTGTTTGTAACCCGCCAGTCCTTCCGAAAAATGGTACAACTGTTCGTAGATCAGCTCCGTTACCTCCGTCCCATCCTCGCGAATCAAACCGTAGCGCTGGTCTCGCTCGACCACCCACCGGGATTCGCCCGCATAAAACAACTGATTGTACTGGGGGGCCACCACCACCGCTCCCGTGCGGTCGATCAAGCCGTAAGCGCCGTCGATTTTTACCGGGGCCAGCCCCTCCACAAAGTCCTGGGCATTTTTGAAGGGGCCGGGAATGGCTACCTGGCCCAACGTATCGAGAAAGCGAAAGCCCGTATCGTCTCTGACCCGGATCAAGCCCTCGCTAAATTGGGCCACCTTGCGGTAGATCGGTTCGAGGAGGTATTTTCCCCGGGTATCGATAAGGCCGTAGCCACCGGCAATTTTGACCACCGCGTAGCCGCTCACGAAGCGGGCCGCTCGGTCAAATTCCGCAGGGATGACCACTTGCCCCTCGGAGTTGATAAAACCGTATCCTTCCCGCTGGCGAATGCGGGCCAGTCCGTCGCTAAAGTCCTCCGCTTCGTCAAACTCGGGAGGGATCAGCCATTTGCCCTGGGGATTGATAAAGCCCATTTTACCGTCGAAAGTACGGACGCGGGCCCGGCCATCGACAAAGGACCAGCCGGCCTTGTACTGGGGGCGAATGACGGTTTTTCCCCGGCGGTCGATATAGCCCCACTTGGCGCGTTGGCGGACGAGGGCGCGGCCTTCGGAGAAATTGCGGGCATCGTCGTAACGGGCGGAGATGACCATCCTGCCCTGGGGATTGATGTAACCCCATTTGAGTACTTGTTCTACAAAATCTTCTTCGACGGGGGGGAGCACCGCAACACCGCCCCGCGGTCGGCCGGGAGCGGGGTCCGTGGCGGTGGGTTCGCTCTGGCAGCCCAGCACTCCGAGCAGCAGGCCGACGGCCAGGATTTTTGGGAAGGGGAAGAACAATCGCATGGCAAGTAGGTGGCTTTAAATCGGTTATATTTCAAAATCGACACCCCGGCGCAGCAAACCTTCCTGGCGGGCCTTGACGAGGGTGGCGTAGCGTTCTTTGTCAAAGGCGTACAAGATGGCGGGGCGGTGGGCTACGCCCTCCTGGCGACCCACCTCCCGGAGTACCCCCATTTTGAGGATCTTGGTCCTAAAGTTTCGTTTGTTTAATTCCGATACGCCCAGAACGGTTTCGTACAGCTCCTGTAATTGGGACAGGGTAAAATGTTCCGGCAGCAACTCAAACCCGATGGGTTGGTAGCGGACCTTGGCAATGAGTCGGTCGATGGCGACGTCCAGAATTTGGCGGTGGTCAAAAGCCAGACTCGGCAAGCGATCGACGTCAAACCAGTGAACGTTGCGCGCATCACTGGAGGCCTTGGTGGGGTGTTTGGCCAGGTTGACGAGGGCAAAATAAGCTACGCTGATGACTCGTCCCCGCGGGTCGCGGCCCGGTTGGCCAAAGGTGTAGAGCTGTTCGACAAAGACGTCCTTGACGCCCGTTTCCTCCTCCACCTCCCGGAGGGCAGCGGCTTCCAAATCTTCCTCCAATTCGACAAAGCCGCCCGGTAGGGCCCATTGCCCCCGGTGGGGATCTAGGGCGCGTTCAATCAGCAGCACTTTGAGCTGGCTCCCCACCGAGTAACCAAAAATGATACAGTCGACCGTCACGGAAGGACGGGGGTATTTGTAGGTGTAAGGCATAGGTTTAGCGTTCCGTTGGTGAATGAGCCGCCTCGATCAATTCCGTCTTGATCCGCAGGAGGCGATTTTCGTAATGCAATCGTAAGTCAGACATATCCAGCTGGTACCACTGCGCCTGCGCTCGCTGCCGAATATCGGAAATTTTTGGTAAGTCGTAGACCAGCTGACCCGCCCGGAAAATGGGCTGGAGCAAATCTTCCGTCGCTTGGGGCTCGGAAGCGAGCCCGGGGTCATCCAACTCACCGTCGGGACAGCTCAATTCGTCATACAGTACATCTCCGAGCACCTGACCTTCCGCTCCGTAAAAGCGTCTTACCTGTTGAATGCCCGGGTTGGAGGTCTTGATGAGCTCTTCGGATCGTTTGATCTTGTAGGCCCACTGTCCTTCCGTATTGCCTAATGCCGCTAGTTTGTAAACCCCACCCAGGGCCGCTTGTTCATACGCGGTGACCAAACGGGTGCCCACGCCCCAAATATCGATCGGTGCCCCCGCCGCCTTCAGCTCCGCAATCCGGTATTCGTCCAGGTCGTTACTCGCTACGATCTTGCAGTCGGGCAGACCCGCCGCATCCAGTAGCTCGCGCGCCTTCCGGCTGAGGGCGAGCAAATCACCGCTATCCAACCGGATACCGAGCAGGCGTTGGCCCGTTCCCGCCAGCGCTTGTGCCGCTTCGATGGCGCGGAGGATACCGGTCTCGGTATCGTAGGTATCGACCAGAAGGATCACGTTGTTGGGTAAGGCCCGTACGTACTGGCGGAAGGCCTCCAGCTCGCTGTGGTGGGCCATCACCCAGCTGTGGGCGTGCGTTCCCCGTACGGGAATGCCGTACAACTGCCCGGCCAGTACATTGCTCGTGGCGGCACAACCCCCGAGATAAGCCGACCGGCTGGCGGTAAGGCCACCGTCGATGCCCTGGGCGCGTCGGAGGCCAAATTCCAGTACGGCATCGCCCGCTGCGGCTCGGCAGACGCGGGCGGCCTTGGTGGCGATGAGGGTGGAAAAGTTGACCAGATTGAGCAGGGCCGTTTCGATCAGTTGGGCCTGTAGGAGGGGGCCCTTGACCCGGAGTAGGGGCTCGTGGGGCAGTACGACGGTTCCCTCGGGAATGGCGTCGATGTCGCAACGGAATTCGAGCCGTTGGAGGTAATTGAGAAAGGCCTCGTCGAAGAGCCGCTCGCCATCCGCCCCGCGGAGGCCCCCCAAATACTGGACTTCTGCGTGGTCAAAACGCAGCTGGCGCAGGTAGTCGACAACCAGTTCTAGCCCCGCACAGAGGGCGTAGTGGCCGTCGAAGGGTTGTTGGCGGTAAAAGAGGTGAAAGACGGCGGGGCGCTCGGCCTGTCCGGTTTTCCAGTAGCCGTAAGCCATCGTCACTTGGTACAAGTCGGTGAGTAGGCTAAGGCGAGGGCGGTAAAGCGTTTGGAGTGGTGTGGTGGCGGTGGTAGTCAAATTACTTAGTTTTAATTTTAAACTAAGCTATGACTTTTTGATCGGTGGTGCAAGTTTAGGCTCAAAAAAATACAAAAATGCTGGGAATGGGGGAATGCAGGAGTGGGGCTGGCCCAACGAACCAATCGATGCTGAGTGTCCTCTTTAGCTCGTACGAATCTACTATCTTTACGTCTAAATCGAACCTATGCACAGCTGGATTTTTGGATTTTTGGCGCTCGCTACCTTGGTTGGGCAGTACCCCTGGCAGGAATTTACGGATTACGAAGGTCGTTTTCGCGTGCTGGTACCTCAGGCGATGGAAAAAAAGGAGAATCCGATCGAAACGGCCGTAGGCACCCTGACCTATCACCGGTTTTACTACCAACCAACGGAGAAGGATCCCGATAATTTGCTTTACCTCCTTAGCTACTGTGACTATCCGGCGGGAGCGATGCATTCCGATTCGACGGCCTTGCTAGAGGCTTTTTTTGAAACCACCGTCCGCGGTTCGTTGGCCAGTGTGAAGGGGGACTTGCTCTACGCCAATGACATTGTGGAGCAGGGCTTTCCCGGTAAATTGTGGCGTTTGGTGTACCAAGACGGGGAGGCGAGCATCAAAACCAAGGCTTTGATGGTGGGGCAGCGTTTTTACCTCATCCAAGCCGTTGGGGCTCGCGCCAAAGGCTTGAATCCCGCCGTCGATCGCTATCTGGATTCCTTTCGGCTGACCACGGCTCCCCTCGATTCG
>ERZ1740065.1786-NODE-1786-length-13140-cov-12.067176_pt1 | contig 13140 bp, 13 predicted proteins | sample MGYA00581738_ERZ1740065 | MGnify/ENA primary metagenome ERZ1740065 (study PRJEB43018, sample SAMN04849749) | marine metagenome | isolation source: floating plastic debris | place: Pacific Ocean | collected 2008-09-01 | study: EMG produced TPA metagenomics... | reverse complement strand
AATAATAAAATAATAATAATAAAATAATAATAATAATAAAATAATAATAATAAAAAAATTAAAAGACGAACGCTAACGGCAGGCGATCTTAAATATCTCTTATTCTGTAGTAGCAGTTAAAAAAGAGATGGCACTCATGAAATGATGACCCCAAGCGTAGATTGGCATAAGCTCAGAACCCAGACTAACCTCTTGAAGAAGCCCTTGCAACCCTCGCAGGAATACACAGAGTAGTGATAACCAGAGGCTACGTCTCCACACACCCTGCACAGCTTGTTGCTCGCCTCCCCACCTGCCAATCATGTTAGGAATGCTTTCGTACACTGGGAAATGTTTGCAGCATGATTTAAAAAGTTAATGAATGCCACAAGATATTTCTAATACTCACTAAAACTCGTTAGTTGGTTACTTTATGTAAATATTTTACCAGGGATCTCAACCAGCATCGACCTTGACCCTGGCTCAGAATTCTATTCTACGTGGACATGACTGAGCCAGGGACCTCGACCTGGGTCCAGGAAAAATCCTTACAGCAGTATTCAGTTCATCAAGAACAAATTTTCGATATTGGGCAGTATTATGACGTCACAAATAGCTCATAATCGCCATATTATTACCGCATTTCTTACATTTGCAGCATCAAAAACTGGTATAGTTCATTAGGATGATAGTTGGAGACACATCGCTTACTTATGATATGATCTTACTAAGGAAGGTGATATCATCCAAAATCTGAACTGAAAGGCAAAAATCCGAGTGAGTCAAAGAAAATCCTTATGCTACATGAAATCCATCCTTTCATCCTTACACAAGCTCAAAATCTGAACAATAAAGATTAAATCCGAATAGTTGAGATCCCCGATTTTACATTCACAAAATTACAAATATTATGATATTTGATTATAATGATTATCATATAATAATACATTAATAATTATAATCTATAATTATGATTATCATCATCGTTAGATTATTGCTTTTTACTTATTTATATACTAATTTATATAATATATTTCATTTATTACTAATCTTTTATATTCACAAATAGCTATGACTGCACCATTATTAAAAAACCGCAAATATTTTTACACACAATTTCCCAGTTTACACAATAGAGATTGCAATGCTAGAAACAATGTTGGCTCCTTTGGACCTTCGACAGACCTACCAGTGAATGAAGCTGAGTAATGGATGACATTGAATACGTGTGTGGCATGTCAGATGCTGAGCCTTATGTGATTTGCTGCGATTGGCATTTTGATCTCCTCAGAACACAGGCGATCGGTGAGCCACCGAGGCTGAGTTCAGCTAGTGTAACAGAAGTCATGGAATGGAGAACGTCAGGAGTTTTATCATAGACAATGAGTTCCCTAGTCCTCTCTGCACTACATGGAATTGGGCTCATGGAATTTGGTCTAAAGCCGCCGTTATTGATCTCTTGTAATGGTTGCCTGGGGCTGATTAGTCACTGATTTACGTGTAGATTTACGTGTAGGTATGGCAGAAGCTTAGCTGTAGGGGACAGAGTCTCCAAGCAACTTCGATTTCTCAAATTTCATAAAAACTACATTCCCAGCATTTTTATCAGCAAACTTATCATCTCTAAGCTTTATAACCCTCTAACACCAGCCACCATGCACAGTTGTCGCCCATTGCACCGCTCACATTCCCGTGTTGTTTACTGTAATCCAGTAAATAGGTGTCTGAATTCCCTCTCTGTTGTGGACACACTCCTTACGGTACATAAGTTATCAGTAATCACAATGAAAACAAAACAATCTGCACAGATGCAGTCCATATGTCAAAAGTTCAACGAGTGATTTCTCTGGGATATGAAACTCTAAGGTGATTGCAAATTGATGTCGATATTGATTGGCAGCCTGCTATACCATTGGTGACACAATAACAAGTGAAACAATGGATACAATACAGCTTATTACTGAAGACAATGAACAAAACTTCTTACTACCTGATGCGTCGCTGAAGCCGTTAAAATGATCACCGTCTAACTCAGACTGAACCAAGTTGGGGTCAGGAACCTCAGCTGTAGCCATACCTTGTCTGGATGGATGGTAGCAATGGGAACAGCTACAACCTAGCTCAGCCAAGCTAAAAACAAAAACTGTGGATGGTCTGATCACCAAGACGAACGAATGATGCTGGTTTAGTAGACGATGAATAATAATGCCTACCGTGCGCATTGCTGCTGTTAGTGTTGCTTGTGCATCTTAGTCTCATCGATAGAGATAACTCTATGTTCTCATCTCATCCTACGCTGCGATCATATGGCAGAGCAGCAGAGTAGCGGCAGAGTTGCAGAGTACGGTCTATCAGAAATCGATCTCTCGGAGGGCGGTCTTTCCGCTATGTACATAGGATTCTATACGATAATTCGCGCTCTTCACCCTTTCTTTTTCCTTCATTCCACTTGTGAACAAACTCTATTAATTACTATAACTTCCCATTTTAGAAATCAATGAATACGACGAGAAAAATTCCATCAGAACTATTTCATGATACATAAATAATTCTTCTAAACTAATAAAGATGAGTTTAAAATTCTTAACAGTGCAAAGTTGCTTTAATAACTTTTTCAATGTGTAAAATAAAATTAAAAAAAAGCAACTGAGAAAATATCTACGGTACAAGAATTCGTCCTTGACATTGATTATAAACAGGAAGTCCAACACCGCCATAGCTATTTTGGTTTTTCATCTCTCTCGTTTCTGGGTCTCGTGACACCTCCCCTATTATTTATATTTATTTTGTGAGCGGAATTCTGGCTGGGACTATTTATGTGCATCAGTTTAAGTACATTCTATAGCTGAGGTTGTTCAAAAGGGCTAAATATATACTGATTTCTATTCATCATCATGACAGATATCGATAGTAACCCCTTCGCTGATCCGGAGGACAGTCCTTTTGCTGTAAGTAGCGGCCTAACATGTGTCATAACATATTACCCGGTATGATACGCGTTTTTATGTTCATTTGACCACAGTTATTTCTGTATTTTTTATGATAAATGATATTTACAAGTATTCGCCATGCCGATGTGACTATGAGTCATTATTACTATTGCTGGCCTTTGTTTTCTGAAACATATGGACCGGCATCGTAAAAGTTCAAAACTTCATTAGATATTTTAGTGCATAGCATTGCTCTCAAACTATATAAATGCACATTCTTCGTAGGACTCGAGTGTGAGACAAGCTAGCGGATCTAATGTTCAAGGAGGATTGGACGACTACAATCCATTCGAGGCCAAACCTAGCGCTGTGAATGCAGCTCCAGTACCTGTTAGCATCCTATAACTATTGATCGTCGCCTCGATTACTATCTCCTGCATACTACTCACTAATGAATGATTCGTTAAGGCACCACCAGTGGTACAGGCAGCGCCTAGTCCCCCGGCTGCCGTGATCCAGCCCATATCGGAACCTCCACCCCCATACCAGGCTACACCTAGTCAGCAGATAGATACCTCTGAACTTCAGAGAAGACAAGAGGTCAGTTGTAGCTCCCAGAGTTTCGCATCCTGAGTATAACTTTATCCTAAGACAGATAATAATTCTATTGTACCATAGAATAGTAAAAAGAATTGGAATTAGAATTAAACTTGATAGGATGAATTGATAAGGTATATATGAATGCAGTTTGACACAGTTATTTTTGCGTTAAGGAGTTGGAGAGAAAGGCTGCGGAGCTTCAAGAGCGAGAGCAAAGGTTGCGCGCTGCTGGAGGTAAAAGTGGGAGAGATTTCTAGTTGACATAAAATCTGTCTCTTGTTTTTACTCTCGGAACTGATGAACTGCCGCCATCTTGGACTGATAAACTGCTGCCATCTATATATGCTGTAGCGGCTGCTTGTGTCAGCACTCTGCTGTACATCAGTTTAGCGGTGTTTCCCTCTCCCCCCCCTCTCCCCGTCTCTACTCTCGCTTTCGCAGCACGCATTTAAAAGATGGCCACCACCCGTTTGCAGGTGCTGAAAAGGAGAACAACTGGCCGCCTCTACCAGCCTGCTGCAAATTAAAGCCATGCTTCTTCCAAGACTTTGAGCTTGACATACCGCCGGAGTTTATCCGCATTACTAGGTTCTCGTACTACCTCTGGATCTGTAAGTGAACTCCACGCTACCAACTACCAGCATATAGCTGCCGTCACTAAGAGATGTGTTTCATATGCACATTAGCTTCATGGATTTGATCATCAGAAATTTTGGCACTTACTGGATTTGATGGTGACAGAAATGTTAGTATTTCCTTCAAAATCATCAAGAAATAAAAATGATAGCGATCTCATAAATGGGAAGACAACTCCTATATAAGGTGTAATGGGCGTAATTTCTATAGCTAATTCGCTATTTTTGCGGCAGTTAGACTCCCTACCAAATCATGTTCTACAGTATATGTCCATCCAACATCTGTTGATAGCATGGAGAATAGCAATTGCTCGAGATGTTTCTGTCTGGGATGGTCACTGTATTACTATGTACGCTGCCTGTATTACTATGTATGCTGCCTGTATTACTATGTATGCTGCCTGTATTACCATGTATGCTGCCTGTATTTCAGTGCACTTTGCCGGATACTTCTTCAACATGATCTTTGCCATCGGGTACATCGCCACAGCACCGTCAGAGCTGTCGCAGGCTGCCGGCTCCACCATGGGCCTCTCCCTTCTCTTCTTCATCTTGTTTGTACCTGCCTCGTTCATCTGCTGGTACCGGCCAGTCTACAAAGCATTCAGGTATGTCCACCCAGGCCCGTAGCTACTCACCGCTTGCCTCTCAGCTTACAGCAAACCTGCTTGACAAGCAAGCCTCACTTCATAAATACCAGCTTCTTTCCCTTCTCCATTCTCATTGACTACATGGTGTTTTAAACCATTGCTTGTCTTCACACTTGCCACACCTACTCATCCATTGCTAACTCGCCCGTCTCCGACTCGCCGTCACCGTCTCGCCGTCAAGACCGATGCTTTGTACAAACAGTTGTGATCAGCGTGATGGCGTTTATTTTGCAGGAGCGACTCATCGATTAACTTCTTCATGTTCTTCATTGTATCGGCGATTCAGATCATCGTTGACATTGTAGCCATCCTAGGAGTGGCCGGTTCCGGCTTCGTGTAAGTCATCAAACGCCACTTCCACACCTTCCCTTCTTACGCATTGCCGTCACTGATCATACATCTATTCCCATTGCAGTGGTATCCTCTCGATATCAGGAATGCTCAACGCCGTAGGCAACACGTCAGCGCACACAGTCGGCTACCTCTTCATATTCAACATCCTGCTGATGACGTTTATCGGTCTCGCCGACCTGGCACTCCTAATCAGGGTCAGTGTCTCCGAGCTCTACCGATGGGAGGGGGGGTAGGGAGGGGGTAGATTGACCTTTACCCTTTATAACAGTGTCCCATTGACTACGTAGAAAGGGGGAATTGATCATGAAACAGCTCAAGGGTTGCATAGGCTGCTCGCTTTCCCAGGCTGCGAGTTAGTTGACACAGAAGGCTTTTGTACTAAAAGCTACAATAGCTCAGCATAGAATGACTGCAAATGGATCTCAGTCTAGGAAATTTTGTACTCATCAATACTTCTGATGGTTGATGTCAGTCTGTTACTCCGGCAGTCACCAGATGGCCGACTCTCTCCTCTCTCCCCCTCTCTTTAGAAATCTTCAGTTTCATCAGCACAACATTGTCCGGTGTATTCATCCCCACAGTGCCTGGCTTGTTGTATGTACTTGCGCACGAGTGTCAAGAGTTTCCCCATGTATGGCCTTGTGCCTATTTCCTTTTATGGAACAGGGATTTTCCAATCATCCTCATGTTCCCGCTGTTTCTTTGTAGATACATGGCTTATATAGAGGTACTGGGGCAAGTTTCCAGAAAGCGCAGTCTGAGTTTACGACAGGCGTCCTTCGCAATGATAATGTCCGCAGTGCTGGCTCCCAGTTTGCCGCTGACGCAGCCACGTCAGCCATGAGCAACGCAGCCAGTGGTAACAGATATTAGCCCGTCAACAACAGCTCCCAAAGACATTTATACTCCTCCCACATTGCCGTGCAAACATACCCTCTCTAAATATAGCCATTCCGCTAGTGATGAGTCATCTGCCCATGTCTCAACATCGCTCAGGCGGGCAGCTATTTATGCGTGTACAGTACGTAGCGCCTGGTATGGTTGTTTTTGGCTGTGTGTCTACATGTATGTATGGCTGTCACCAACTGTGCTACATTTCACTGCTATCTTCTGCAGCATCAGCAGGGCAGCATCAGCAGGGCAGCATCAGCAGGGCAGCATCAGCAGGGCATCAGTCCGTCTGTTTTCTGGACAGGCCAGCATTAACCCGCCCACTCTAGCTATGGCCCCGCCTACTCTGGCTATTTGTCTGCTGCATTAATAAACTGATCGATCTTTATTTCTACGTCTGGCTGTTGAGTGTATATCATGCATCACATACTGATAACGCTATGTAATATAATATAATGAGCAATAAGAATAGTAGACAAATCTTGATATTCTGTCTTTGTCTCTCATCGGTCATGATTTTGATTCGGAGTCTGCAAAAGCAAAGATGATACAGAGATTGATGCTTCTGATATATATACCGTGTTTAATCCACTCAGTGCGATTGGTTATTTTTCTTGCTGAAATGCTAGAGCTGCAAGCTCAAATCTGATTGGAGCCACTCTGGGCTTTTCTGTCCTGTTCTCTCTTTGTGAACACCTTGGCTAGTAATCATTTGATTTCTTCATCTATAGAATGACATCTTTGAGGGGCGGTTTTTTAATAAACGTTAAATAGGTAAGACATGTTATACTCCAGGGTACAGAAGAAGCACTAAGCATTGCTGACTATCATCACACCGTAAAACAGTTTTTTTGTGAATGGATAATAATTGCTATGGACATCAAGCTGCCGGTAGTTTACTCCTAAATCATATTATTATTTATTTGTTGTATTTGTTATTCGCATGATGCTCGAAGTGCAGTGGCAAAATTTAAGATTGCAAATACATGTAGTTTACTACATGCTTGATTTCAAAATTTTCCACACAAAAAAAATTCAGCTTTACTGTATCAGCTCCACATTGAAGAAATACATTTGTTATAGAGCAGCACGAAATTTAATACTTGACTACAGCAATTGGAATAACTGGAGTTGTGTTCTCTCGAGCATATGGAGGTAGCTGATGATGAATTATAGAGTGGATGCATAGTTCCTACTAGGAGAGGAAGTCTCACTGTAATTTAGGACTGGAGATAAGCAGACACAAATAGCTACAGCATTTGGCTTCTTAGAGATGCACGATCTTAGTAAGAGAGAAGTAACTGTTTAACTGTAACCGTTGGGTAACATTGAGTAATTGTTGGGGAGTTGAGCGGACGAAATGGTTGGGGCACATGTTTGGTGGAGAAATGAAGATTATGTGGGAGACAGAGTAAGACAGATAGAGGCAAAGGAGAGGAAGACCTAGAAGAAGAAGGATAGATTGCGTAGAGGAGAGTGAGGCAATGCCTGTAGGACTAGGAGGGTAGGGCTATGTGGTGACAAAAATCAGAAGAAGAATCTTGTTAGCAGTTAATCGATGAATCAAGTTGTACCTCATCAACCGTATATAGGTCATATATACATCATATATAGGTCATTCACAGCCTTCCACCGCTAGTTGATGCACTTCTCATGTAAGGATTGGTTGATGTTTCTGCGTGGCCGGTTGCTGAGTCGCTGAGGATCCTGCTTCGTGGAGCCGGGCCAGACGCTGCCGATATAGAGTTCTTCAATCGTGTCGTCCCGTCCCTCTGCTTCAAAATCTTCATAGTCTCCCTCCTCTGACGCTTGATGCAAAGTAAGTAGAAGTAAGTTGGAGCGATCATGTGACCTTTACGGCTGTTACACGCAGTCAGACGCTTACGTGTGTCAGCTTCCGGAACCTCTTGTTCAGCGCGTCATCGACATCGCTGGCGAGTTTATCAAGCGCCGGTTTGATGGCCTCCTCTAGGGTGGTGGTCGCTGCCTGAGGGCTGACCACACGATTGATTAACCTCTGAGTCATACGCCTACTCCTCCTCAAACCTGCCACAATCATCATCGTACCGTAATAATAACAACAGCAAAAAAATGGTTATGTTACTAATAACGATATCAGTAAAAGCAGTAATAAGAATAGTAATAACAACAATGATGAAGATAATAACAATAAGACTCATGAACAAAAACAGCAATAGTATTAATAAAATTAAATAACAGCTGCAATAACAATAATAGTAATGATGATAACAGTAGTTATACTATTTCACTTACTAGTAAGTGTTACTACGATACTAGCATTAGTGCGGAATCAAGTTCATCACAACTAGTAAACAGTAATCATGGTTAAAGTTTCATGAAAGATAAGAGTTGACAAGTTAACCAGAAGGATTAGTAGCAGATGATACTGTACCATCACTAGTCCGTATTTACAAGTAATTTTAATTATTACCAAGTCGGCTTCCACCGCCATGTGTATGGAATCTAGCATTAAAACTTCTATAGGAGTTGTCTTCTCATTTATGGGATAGCTATCATTCATCTCCTGATGATCTCAAAGGAAACGCTGCGTATCTTTCACTATCTAACCCGGTTCTACAGTATCATTACTAAGTCGGCTCCCACTGTCATGGAATTGAGTAGGCGTATGACACAGGATAGCAGGTATCCTAGTGATACGGTTACGAGTAGAAACTGCTCACTCGATGCCCTGCCGAACAACGCGCCTCTGTCATCATTAGTCATCACAGACGACACTTCTGACCCATCGTCGTCATTTTCATCATCTGAGTCATCATTCGTCTGCACCGTCAACTTTATTATTCCCTCTAGAGTCTCGTTCTGATCTGTTAGTCGAGAATAGAAACGAAACAGTGCGTTTGATTGGTTTACAGTTTCACAGTCGATATCGCGTTGTTGTGCATACCCATCTTTTTGTACGATAGCTCTGTGGCGGCCATGATGTGCCAGAAAGTGCTTAGCCGATGGACGACCATGCCGATGAACTGTAAGGCCATGATTCCCAAGAAGAATACGACGAACATTAGACCGAGAGGATCTACTATCGTTTCCTCTCCTCGTTCTTTGCTGATACCGCAAGGCCTGTCAGAGACAAATCAGTGTTAGCCAGTAAGATTCTGAGAACGGCTGGCATCGGCAGCAAATTTTCTGATAAAAATAGCAAAAATATTTCGTGTTTTCCAATATTGGCGATGCTGTAGCTCACAGATGACAAACACTAGGATAAAAAATACCGGAGATCTTCTGAGCTCTTCTGAACTTTGAAAAGCCACAACTAAGAACCCCTTCCTCCTTACAGCTAATATTCTGTCATATTCGAACTTATCTCAGCAAGACGTAACCATCAAACCACAGGAGAACATTAGGAAACCAATACTACCAATACTATCGCTAAATCTTGGCAGCTGAAATACAGGAGGGTAAATACTGGAGACTTTTCATCTATGCTAACATTCTAACATACAAGGACAATCACCATACCATTCTAACTTGATCGTATCTTTGTTTGCCTGCATTGCCATGACGATGACGACGAAAATAATGTTAGCCAGATAGAAGGCAAAGTTGACGTCGCGGCGAAGTTCCAGAAGTTGGTTCGCGATCTGAAGAGAAGAGGTAAAAAATATAGCACTGAATAATCCAACCATTGGCAAATGGCAATGGTCTATATGACCAACACACTGGGCTGCTATAGGTCAACACCACTCTCTCTAGCATGGGTGGAGGGCAGTGTACTGCAAAAGTGGATATTTTAGCCGGCGAAATATTTGACATTTTCTCAAAATGAGCATGATTGATAGCAAGAAGAAATGTTAGCATTTCCGGATAGAGTCCAGAGAAATAGAATAGAATTATCTCTCCCACAAAAATAATCAGCATCTATAAAGTCACAAACATGCCTACAATCATCATAGGATTTCTATACATAATGAGATGACAACTCCCAAAAGTCTTCATGATGCGACAACTCCGACAGAAAACTTAGCTGGATATCTTTCCCAGAGCTATAGCCACTAAATATATTTCCACACTATTGTTTCCACTTTAATTTTATCTCAACCGCTATGCTGCATACGTACACCGGGTACATACCATACGTACACTGGGTACATACCATACGTACACTGGGTACATACCATGTATAGCCAAGACACCACTACAATACATATTACTTAGCTGTAAATCGTCACTACTATTTTATTCAGTCATTCTATTGATGGCCTGTCTGTTTTTAATCTCCACCAATCCTTGTCGAGAGTTGTATTCCCCTGCAGCAACGCCTATCTCCCTTTCCTACCTCTCTCTGCTTGTCAGGATCATTGGGTAGCGGTTCCAGGTACTTCTCAATCAGTCCGTTCCAGAAGTTCACCTGTCCCTCATGAAGTTCCTCACGCTGCCCGCTGCCAACGTCCTGATCCTCAATCCAGAACGGATTCTTCATGTCGTCTCTCGGCTCGCTCAGCTTCACTACATCAATCTCGGGGACATGATCAACAAGAAAAATGTACCATAGATACTTGTAGATAAACGGTATGGATATCACAACTAGTAGTACACATGTACTACTGCCACAAATCAACTAATAGACTACTAAGATACTACTGATACAGTATCCATCTGATACCAATATAGGGCCAAATAAGGCATCTACACTTGTGTGCTGCTAACACCAGTAATATAATTGGTAGTTAACTTACTTATTGTACAGTTTTGATGAACATAATCATCACCACCGCAGACAGTGCAGCTGAGTAAAGTTTTACAGTTCTATATCACAGTACTACTATGATCACTGATACTAGTACTGATCGTACCACTATTACTAAGAGTACTATTACTGGTACTAGTACTGATAGTACCACTAGCACCACTGTGTTCATAGCTATGCTGACCTCGATTCGAAGGCTCCCTTTTCACAGTTGCTCTGCGATTGACGAGTATAGATGATGGCCGTTTAGGCACCATGGCGGCACTCTCGTCAAACGTGTCTCCAGCCTCCGAGTCATCGTCGGAGTCAGTAGCCTCCTCCTCATCCAGACCCTCATCCGCCGCTGACCTGCCCATGATGTGGTCCTGTACCAGCTCAGATAGCCTGTCCAGCCTGTTCACAGCATAGAAAACATGAGATGACAACTCCAGCATGGTTATACCGAGAGCAGTGAATCAGTGAGAGACAGTGCTGATTGTCATGCTGCTTGAAAGAAACGAAAATTTGTTTGTAAAAAAGCACTTATATAAAATTTATCCAATTACCCCCTGAGACACTGGGGGACACTGAGACACTGGGGGACACTGAGATACTGGTATTAAAGTTTGGGGGAAGTTTTTAGTTTTAGTATTTGATCGATGACTTTGTAAAAAATATCTTGCCGTGGTGTGTTTCAATCTCCCATTATTTCTCTAAGGGACTTTTCTGGGACTTTCTTGTGGACCGAACTGAAGATCATTTTACGATTGAACTTCAAACCTACTTGGCGTTGAGCTGCCAGAACTCATCATTTCTTCTGTCCTTCCGGCTCGTGGGGCAGCAGATGATGCGGCAAGAATCGCCACATGAAAACACTTTACCATCCTCAACATCTGACGATGGAGCTTTGTTACCCGCTCCTGGATACCGGCAAACAAAACTGTGTTACCTAACGACCATCACACGGTTTAGCATCACGCAGCCATCATACCTTTCCAGAATCCTAGCAGAGAGTTTACTAGACTTGGTCTCTTTGCTGCTGCCGCTTTGGCCCTTTCCTCCTCGGCTTTGGCAGCCTGCTGCTGCTCTGACGACGTTAGAGCTGCTTCACGCGTTCCCCAAGACACATTGTTGATATTGGTGAATGAGTAGACGATAAGCAGCATGTACATGCACGGTATCAGCATGTAGTACGTCACGCCGTGGACTACACACGTTATCTCCTACAAATGGCCTCGACTACATGAAATACGGTATACTGTAAAACCGGATTTCTATGCGTGGACAATACTTGTGAATTAGCGTCTAATAAGTACATTCGTGACCTTAAAATTTTTGCGTTCTTGGTTCAGCCTTAGTTGTATGTAATGACATCCAAAGTAAATGGGTTTGAAAATATTTACGAATTAGTGACCGACAGCTCGATCGCAAAAATTCTCACTTCACGAAAGAATTCAGTTTCGCAGTATGAAGATCTCCTTTATATGACATGATGGTCGTACTCAGTTCGAGATGTACTCGACATGTACTGCCTGTTCTAAATCTAGTTATAACTTCCACCGATTGTACTTGATTAAGAAACAACAGATCAGAGTCATGTGACCAGAGTCATGTGATCATGTGACCAGTCATGTGACCAGAGTCATGTGATTGCTTGTTGAAGCCATGGAGGAGCAGTGAGGACTGCATGAGAGGATGTGAGTGTGCGAGATTCGAAGACTAGGCAATGAAGTGAAGGAATGTCTGGGAACCTATCAGCGGCTGCATCGACTGTAGAACTGGATTTGACAGCATTTCCTTCAAACTCATCAAGAAATCGAAATGATAGCGATCCCATAAATGAGAAGACAACTCACTAAGTCATAATGGTTGTAATTTCTAATATAATAATAATAGTAATAATATTATAATAATTATAGTAATAATATTATAATAATAATAGTAATAACTCTAATTTAATATGACGATAGTGATCAGTCACGATTTTCGCTCTGGCTAGACCATCACTATCAGATCTGGTTCTACAGTAGGTGAAAAGTTTATTTCAAGGAATGATATTGGAGTTGTGTGCTCTTTACCTGTGGATGAAATAGTGAGGCTATGATGAACGAGCCGGCGACTGTATAGAAGAAGATGGCGCTGGGCGAGCAGGAATTGTCAACAATCTGTAGTATGATGGATACGAGCACGAGACACATGACAATCCCGTACACCAGCGCAAGAACCTTGGCTATCTTCAGCTGCAGAAACAGTGGCTATATTGTACATTCAACTCACCAAACTGAGTGTATCTGATGCAGGTTGGTTATACAGTATATAGAATGTAGTGTATTTACTAGTGCATTTTAATCGAGTTATTCTAAGATTAACTAAGATTAATTGATCAGAAGATT
>ERZ1740065.1785-NODE-1785-length-13141-cov-13.011157_pt1 | contig 13141 bp, 11 predicted proteins | sample MGYA00581738_ERZ1740065 | MGnify/ENA primary metagenome ERZ1740065 (study PRJEB43018, sample SAMN04849749) | marine metagenome | isolation source: floating plastic debris | place: Pacific Ocean | collected 2008-09-01 | study: EMG produced TPA metagenomics... | reverse complement strand
TTTTTTCTTTTTGTTTTTTTTTGTGTCTTTTTTTTTTGTTTTTCTTTTTTGTTTTTTGGTTGGTTTTGTGGTTGGGAGGGAGAGATAGATACAGGGGTGGTTTAAGGAGGGAGAGAGAGGGAAGGTTTGGGGAGAATGCGAGACAGAGGGAAGGCAGTAAATAAAGGGAGGGAGAAAGTGTCAGACATACTCGGCAGCTCTCTGTTCCTCCTCATGGAGCCTCTTGGTAAGCTCTGTCTGTGAGTCGACTAGCAGACTCAGCTCCCTTGCCTGGCTGTCACACTGCTTTCTCAGAGTCTCCTTTTCTATCTACACGCAATAACAAACACCTGTATGCAACTCAAAAATCGTCCGTAGTCGCGACACGTATTCCTGACTCACCAAGGCGACAGTCCAACACAAATAGAAAACAATAATATCATGTAGCCCGATCTGGCAGACCAGTACAGCCTATCAAAGTCATCCTTATACTATATCAAAGTACATCAAAGCAGGAAGACACATAAAGTTCAGCTAGTGTATGCCGACGGTGGTATGTGGAGGCTATTGAGTAATACACGCCAATGTAAGTAGGTGTTTTCTGACAAAATGTCCGAGCCGTCTATCGTGTCAGACGACAGATTAAATCAGCCATCTCAGATTTATTTCCTTTGAATCGAAAAATAAATTTATTCACGAGAGAGAAATTAACGTCAGTTTGCGGTGCAGCTGTCAACAAATTCGAATGCTCAAATTCAAAACTACTTTCCCACGCCTGCTGAGTACCTCGTTGGCAGTAACCATGTAGATATTGACTATAAGACAGACTATAAGTGAATTAAACTGTCAGCTCCTTATTAAAACATCCCATTCGTGTGCCATTGTGAGTACGCAAGAGCAGCAAGCTACGAGGAGTTGTCTCACCTCGAGAGCACGTACGTTAGCCTGGAATTCTGTCATCTGTTTGCTCTGCAGGCGGAGAACGTGGTCTGATTCTAGCCCGAGTTTCTCTCTCTGACCGCGCAGTTCGTCCAACTCGTTCAGTAAACTTTTCACCTGCTCACCAAATGTAAAATATGCACAGACTATCGATAGCATGCGAGGAATAAACAGGTGCCTACTCACCCTGTGGTTGAGCGTCACGTTTTCCTTCTGGACATTCCTCAGCCTATCAGAGTCGGTTGAGTTGTCCTGATGGAGTCGGTGGACGAGGTCATCCTTGTCCCTCGCCAAGTTGGTCACCTGCATACGCACCAATCAAACACTGACGCCATTTTTGGACAGCCACGGTTACAGCAAGTACTGATTAATTCAGAGTTCCGTATCAAAACATTGCCGACTACGAGCTAGCGTATGGTGATCCTGCACAATCAACGGGCGCTCAACAAAGCTTCCTGTTGTTTTGTTTATCAGTTACGGAACCAGTGAGTGTATGAACTCAATCGCTCTCCAATCGGCAATTATCCGAGATCAGTTGAGCCATTCAGATACGGAGATTAGTTACACTCTGCTACCAGCTACGGAGTGCAACAACTACGTAATATACTCAATACAACTCCAGCAGGTAAAACCTACGGCTGCCAGTGACTGCTATAGACACTTACCTGCTCCTACAGCGACCATTAAACGGAAAATAGATTAATGTGGGGTATGGTGGAGATATTCACACAGACACACAGACAGGCGCGCAAACAACACAATATATTACAGGCATTGACCCATCCATCGACTGGTGTCATTTGTCTCTTGTATATTTAGATGATTGACGATGTACTCACCTCTGCTTCGTGTTGCATTCTCAGGTCGTCCAGCGTGCTTTTGTGTCTCTTGAGCGTGTGCTCGTACTCAGTCTTCAGGAACGTGAAGTCATGCTTTAGTTTGGCGTTGTCGGCTCGCAGCGAGTCGTTGTCCGCCTCCAGCGTCTCCAGGCGACTGCGGAACGGTGTCTCCACTTCCGTTATCATCTGCGACTTGAGCGCCTCCATCTTCTCCCTCCCCGGCATCTACAAACCGCCGCCAATGTCAAGGTTGAAACTCGTGAGATTTTGTTTCGCCTCCGATTTCAATCACGCCTGACAAGTGTTGATGATAGCAACAATAAAACCACTGGCAGGAATGTTAATATCAATCCTATTTTTGAATGGCAGCCTAAAGTTGGAGCTGAAGGTGTTAGAAAACGTAACAAAACAGCTGCTGACTTTCTAATTAATCCATTGTGTCCGCCTTCATATAAAAACAAAACAGCAGCGTAATTCTCTCGCCTCCATCGATGAGGTAAAAGAAACACGTTATTTAATCTTGACACCCGTCATTCGTAGGCACGATGAAACTGGAGCTTAAGATAATATCTTCAGGGAATCGGTTCCTCGACATTTCTATACGTCACGTTAATTCCATGAAAAAATTCGAGCCAAGCACGGCAGGTGCCTGTACGGTGCCGGGCGAGTACCTGATTCTGTAGATCAGAGATTCTCGCCCTGAGAGAGGTGACCTGACTCTCGTACTGTCCGATTTCCTGCGCCTGTTTGTCTGACGTCTCGCGCCTCTCCTCGTTCACGGCCTGCAGCTCCTCCTGTAGAGCCAGCAGCTCATTCTGCAGGCTAAAACGGAGACAAACCAGTGTTTATCTCGAAACTAATCACTTACAGCAATCCTACCCGAAACCCATCAACACCATCAAATTAATGATAGTCATGCCATTCAGCGACACAGCATCATTTGTCTGGGTGAGGCAGACCATGGCACCCTGGGGTCACCTGCTCCTCGCTGTCGGTGAGTAACGGATACTAACGTTCTGTGCTCTTGCTTCAGAGCGCTGTAGTTTTCTTTGTGCTGGTTGCATCTCTTGCGTTCGTCAGCGAGCAGATTGGCGAGAAAGTGCGACTCGTCGTGTTTTGCCACGAAGCTCTCGGCGTTCGGTATGCCACCATTCATCCCAATGCCATTGCCGGTCAATGCTGACCCGTTAACCAGAGATCCATTCATGCCTAGAGCAGGCGATCGTCTTTGAAAGGTTGGGCTGTCCCCGGTACCCGGTCTGAGAGGAGTGACGTGGCCATTGGGAGCCGCCATCACCTGCTGAGATTTGTCGCTTGGCCCCTCTGTCACCGTCTCTCTCTCGATAACCGTTGGAGAGTTGAGATGATTCTTATCTATAAATATTAGATGGCAGCCATGACACACAATGACCTCACTATTCAGGTCAGCGGTTATACATGAAAGTGTAGACACCTGTACTGTTCTTCACACTCTTTGTCTTGGAATTCTTCTCCTTCTTCTGAAGCTTTCTCAGTTTCTTCAATTCCTTTTTATCAAGTTTCGTCTCGCCTAGAGTTGAGAGTAGCAACATGATACATTGAACGCGATTCAAAATATGCAACACACAAACCAAAAGCTAAAGATATATGGAGCACATCATCGTAAAATGCTGATAAAAAATAGGTAAAAAAATAATCACAAATTAAATCTACAGTTGACATACCGTTAGCAGTGTGAATAGTGCCTCCACCATTATCCAGTTTACTATCGTTGGCGTTACCCATAGTCAGTAGTGTTTCTATGTGATAGTGTTATAAGCTACCCTAACCTCGCTGTCTCGCTATCACATCTGATCATACATCGAGCCAGCCCGTAATTCAAATGCGAAGGCGAGCCTACAATTTTACCTTGAGGGTGTCTAATTACTTTGAAAGTGTTTGCTGTACATAAATAACGTACCAATTGTGTACGTACCCTAGGAAAGACACGCGGTCTATAGCACCTTGCAAGCACTGATCATTGTTCATTGATCAGAATTGATACAGTTACGTATTTCTATACAATATTTAAACTATTAGCAGTTACATAAACAAGAGACTGCTGCATTGATTTAAAGGGACCTTTTCTTGATAACACAAACAATGCTCATAGGTGAGTGCAATAAAGGACAGGCCTTTTAGAAAAGCGTAAATAAAAATAGCAGGGAAATGGTCAATAGCGTGGATTCAGGCCTTGTGTTTGTTCAAGGGTGAAAATTGGCATGTCACCAATTGCCGTATTTTTTCACATCGGTTTTACTAGGGAGAGTAGCGCTAGGCACGTAAGAGCAGTATCAATATATGGCTGGCACACGAGTGGGAAACATTCCACAGGACAGAGTAACTGGTCAACGCGAGCAGTGATTCTCCCTCAGTACGAGATCAGTATGGATTCCTTCATCTGGGCTAATTAAAAACAGTATAATTAACTAATTATGCTACAAAAACTGAGTAACATTCGACACATGACGTGACATAAACCCAAATTTAGTCTTTATGTAACGTTCATACCAGTGCTTCTATGAACAGATATGTGGTAATGGATAAATGAAATGTCATTTCGAAATGAAATTTAATTAATCACATCATCAGTTAACATTAGTAATAGTAATAACCCATAACAAAATCAAATGTCGTATGTCCAACATAGAAATCAACCTAAGTATCACTGTTACAGCACAGATTAAACGAGCACACGACTCCAAACTAGAGCGTCCCAATAGTTCTTATCATGTGATCATGCGACTGACTGTCTAAATTTCAAGTTGAAGTGTTTGGGCTCACAGCATTGCGTTTGTGTGTTTGTAAATGGAGCGATGTGTGTGTCCACAACACTGATAAGAAAATAGGCTATTGAACTATAGAGACTAGATACAAACTACAAACATGGCGTCTAAGTAGGTAGGGTAAGGCAACTCCAACATAAAATACTTTCATAAAGCATAGGCCCACACACCTTACAAAAAATGAGCGCGTTCCTCGATATGAGTAATTCTGAGGGGATATATCAGTACAATGTATGTGATAGTATAATCGAGTTAGAAATGTTTCTCTCACACAGACCGAATGGGTGGTACTATTCTATACTTGAGATGTTGGTATCCTCCATACATGGGATTAGTTGTATCGTTAGTTATACTATCAGATGCTATATACGTATATATGCAGGTGAGGGGAGGGGTTTTGCAAACTGGCTATTGCATTGGAATCAGAACTATGAAATGTAATATGCCATTTAATTATTGAGAAACACTGCCGTCGCAAAGTTATGATGCACTGAGACGTAGAAAATTTTTATAATCTTCGGGTAGCTAGAGGATAGGTGAAAATAAATATAGCAGACGAATCATTTCAAATTCATTCTTCAACATCTGAATTATACTTCTCACCTACCCAGGAATGCATTCTAGTTCTGATTAGAGACAGCTTTTTGACATCAATCTGCATATGTACATGATAGCATGGGCTTAGCCTAGGTATACAACATGTTGTCACATCTTGTCGCATAGCAATGCTTGCACAGGCTCAGATCAACCAAGGTTACCTCGATGCGGATACAATCACTTGTTTTCCAATTTTTTCCCCGATATATGTAACCCATTGTCAGCTGAATCTTTCGCTCCCATTTCCCCTGTCTCATTAAAAGCCTGCTCGGAATATTCTGAATGTGGCATGAACATAGTTCCCTCTCTCAAACAGTCTGGAGTACTGATCATCTGAGTTTCATGATCATAGGGCGCTGATAGCCAGCACCACCAGCTCAAACAGGCCGTATATACTTACACATTACTGGATATCAGATAAAAATAGATTAAATGTTCAGAATGGTGATAACTTGTAGGAAAGTTACAATACAATGCATTAGACAGATCTTTTTAGTAACATGTAAGCATGCACAGTAAAATTTAACGTCTAATCCAAGCTAAGCATGCATCGATAGACACTCTACTCCCTTCAAGAGCGTATGTGGAACTAGCTCACCTCATAAATGCACTTATAGCTGCAGAAAAGCCACAAAGCTACATAGTCTATGGCGATAAAAAGCAATAAGCCGTCTTCGTTGGCCACGCTCGTCGGTCTTGTTCAACGATCCATAATTTGAAAAGCCCAAACAATGAAACGCGCTTGTGCGTACTTGCAGGATATCCGGTTTACCCTTTTAACTTAAAGCGCGCGTTTCTATGTGGCTCTCATGCCGTCTGCTTTCCATCTACGATGATTAATGATATTGTCAGAGATCCTGGACCACAGCAATGTTGTCCAGGATCTCTGGTATTGTATAGTACGATGGCATGCACCTCCTGCTGGTAAACGTTCTGTTTTATTACAGTTCAAGCTGTTATCATTCATTTATCTGTATACTTTATCTGTCAGTTAATTTTACATGGTCTTGTTGTGCTTCTTCATTTAGCATCCTTATCCAATACTTGGAGCAGTTGGTCGTGCTGTCCACCCTGCGGCTATGGCTACCAAATATCTGGAAAGATACTAGGCAGTCGATCTTCAGGTCGAGGATTTAAGTGGCGAGCACAGGCTTGTTCTCAAGACTACACATGTCCCTGTAAGTTGTTGGTACTGTCAACTGCTGGCGAGATAGGATTAACTCATTCTCCTCCTGTGTCTTTCCTGCTCTTCTCTTGTTCTTTTCCTCTCCTGTTCATCTCCTATTTATTGCCTATTCCGCTTTCTTTCTTGGTTGTATGCCATATGGTCGAGTCTGCTAACATATCATCTTTCCTCTAGTGTATTCATATCGTGGCTGTTGGAAGATCGAGGATAGATCCAAACTTACCAGGCTGGATGAGAATATAGCAGACCCTGACAGGGTGAATGTCATTCCACAGTTCGCTATACAGCGCTGTGCAATAATGGCGAGTAACAGGAGTTTCGTCTACTTCATGTTTGACAGCAAGGTACGAAGTCGTTCACACCATCAATCCTAAACTCTAAACTCAGACAGCGGGACACTGTAAACGTGGTAATTATAACGAGGTTCTATTTATAGCGCTTATAACGAGTTGCTCAGTAACGCTATCAAAAGGTCTGTTTTAGTTATATGGAGCTTAGTAAGCCTATATCTACTCATCCCAATCTGTTACAACAGGCATCTTTTACCTTCACTTAAAGCCGTTATACTTTAGACCACAATAGATACCATATTTACAGTATATGAAATCCCAACTCTGAAGCTATCTCTATGGCTTTAGGTGATTTGGTGCTATCTATAATTCGGATAGAAACTCAGTTAGATCTCAGTTGTTCACCTCTTGGTAACTAGAGTCAAGCTATTCTCTCTCAGTTCATAGCCTCCACTCGGCATAGTGGAGATATTTTTATATCTTGTGACCATGACTTCAAAATTACATCATAAATTTGTATGCCAACTTTCTGAATTGAAATAGCGAGACCCAGGTAGGCTTAGATCAGTGATAGAATATCATGGCTGCAAGACGGCACGATCATCCTGTTGAAATTCTTTGCTTTGAGATTCTCACATGCTCTATATTTGGTTTCAAATGGATGACAACTGTCATTTCTTCCCACATGAATGAATGCACTACGCGTTCCAATCTAGAGGAGATTTAGTTATTGTTATTGTTATTGTTATTGTTATTGTTATTGTTATTGTTATTGTTGTATACACTTGTGGCTTATTTTACGATTCCAGCATTTCCCCAGTTTACCATACTAGAGTCACGCCCACACTTATTTACAGTACACAATGCTCACTGGCATACATCTGTACCATTTACCTCCCTGGATGTTGTCACATGCATGCACTCTGTTATCAACTCTTCCCATTCTAAGCAGGCGGAACAATGTTATGCATCCAATGACTCGACAGTTTTCGAGATGGGACCCGCCGATGGTGAAGCGTGCTCGTCAAGCAGCGCAAGCAGTTCCTCTCTCAGCACTTACATATTCCCTGGTAGTGCTTACCATCATTCATGTCGCTTGTATGGCACGGTCTGTGTAACTCACTCAATGCTCCGTTCTACTGTAGATTGTCCGGAGGCATCATGGCACAAATATCTGAAGAAGGCAGACATGTGCGTGGCGGAGAGCGTGATTAAAGAATCCGTGGATGATGCGCGTAAATGGTGTCGACAGTACAACGGCACGATATTTACTCACAGGTACCTTTGCTAGTTCAAAGCAGTGGTCATCAACTTTGGCAACAGTGATTGTTCCTGATTGTTCCTGGTCAGAGGATTCAGGACATGTAGCGCAGGATGACGAGTAGTCCAAGTGTCTGCCTGTACGCGCAGTCGAATATTGAAATCAAGGATAGGGTTGTGGCAGACGTTGGAAGGTTGTGGCAGACGTTGGAATGTTGTGGCAGATGCTGGAATGTTGCTTTATCACTTCAAAAAATAATACTGATAAATTCCATGTTTGAAAGAAATTAAATTAGTAATTATGGTATCTTTGCCAACACTGAAGTCATTCTTATGAAGTTAGTAAGGACTTCATTGGAGTTCTGCTCTGTTCATGACAGATTCTCAAGAATTGCTGATAAATTATGGGTAAATTTATTAGATTCTGAAGAGTTCATCACCCAATTCTTGTTGAAGACACTTTATGGAGGTTATTCAGTCCAAAATTATTTGGATGTGATAGAGTAATTTTATTACAATCTTTAGTTGATGTCCAAAGACCCCTGTAATAATCCACTGTGTTCTGGCCCTCAGCCACGACGTCAATCACCAGGATAGTCTACCAGTTTCATCCATTGGAACTGTACACGTATAATCAGAATGTTACTTATTATTTTATGTATTATTTTATTTGTTATTTATTTTATTTAATATGTTATTTATCACCCCAGAGTCTGTAATACTATGAGTCTAGTTTGCCTCACGACCCTGGTTTGTAAATGTTGAAAGCATGTTTTAGGGATTTCCGCCGGCTAGTAGGCTCGCAGGAACTGCAGGTGTCGCCCGCTACCTATTGGCTGAATGAGGACACTGGATTCCTCTGCATAAACTACACTCATCAGCGCGGTCTGTCAAACACGTTCAACTGCAACGTCAATGGCAGTCACAAGTACTACTGTATCAAAGGTGGTTAGTACATTTCGAGTGCTCATTATTTCCGATTTGTCGGACTGAAGCTGTTGTCCATATCGGTTGTTAGAGTTCAACTAACCTTGAGGAATTTGTGTAAGTAACGCTATCGTAACGGCATCCCTATGACTTTAAGACTTATCCCCTCTTTCCTATTCATCATTTTCTTGTTTTTATTTTGTCGTCGACTCTGTTGACTCCGTTTGTCAGTCGCCGATGTGAAAATGTTCTCATTTACGTTGTTCTTATTTTTGACTTTGACATTCCACTCCGTGATTCAGGGAATAGTTTAGAGATCATTGATATGCTGATACATTCAGATTGGTAAACCTGGACACAGATCTGTCTATTATTCATTTAGTTTTGCAAAGCCTCAATACCGTCATTCCTGCAGCCATGGCAACGGAATTACAATTACCAACTTTTTTAGGTCATTTGTTATGATGAAAATCGCGTCGTCACCAGTGCTTGTTCGTACGCAGAGTGCATATGATTAATATACTCGATAAACAATAGTTGCATAACTCATATATATGTGAACGCGTAGCAACTGTAGACATTCTGAATTGATATTTTTTACATATGGCAGGGAACGAGTTATCAGTTAGAATCTGTTGCGGTTTGTGTCGATTTACCCGCTGTAGTGTGATTGATGCACCATTCCCATACTTCTGCAGATGAGAACCAAGTTGTCTGGATGCCATGGCAACCCTGGTCACACTGTGATGTCGCCTGCGGCAACGGCACGTTGAGGCGAGAGCGATTTAGGCTGAGCTCCATGCACCTGAAGAAGGTGGAAGTGGAGGAGACGTCGTGTAACACGCAGGCATGCCCATGGTCTGGCCACACAGGTTTGTTGTCTATGTCCATCATATTTGCTATGATATGGGTTCCTCATAAACATGGAGATTACAAAAAATTATAATTCATGATGTCATCCATCCCTCAGCGGATCACACTACACTCTGACCCCAGAATAATTCTCATCAATAGAAGTTTATATAACTGATATTCCAATGAATTTTGGCCCTCTAAGAGAGGACAACTCCCAATTCTGAAGGGGGAAAAACGTAGTTGGTAACTCATCCATGTATTTTGACCACATCATTCACCACAGTGAATATTTTTGCGATAACTTTACCAGTTGGTAAAAGTTTCTCTCTTCTTCACAGATGTGTTGTACCCTAAGTGGGCTGGCTGTTACGCTCTCAACGCTTCCGTCATCGAGAATGACTTCACGAAAGCAGACGTCGTTATCTATGAAGAAGATAGCCTCGATATTTGTATTGAACGTTGCGCCGTGGCAAGCAGTGGCAGTTATTTCATCATGCACGACGGGACTTGTTACAAGGCAGCAGAGGGTGGTAATCGTTACACAAACACGAGCGTTCTCATCCCATCCGACCGATGCTCGCATTTTGACCGGAGAGGGACAGGAGCAGATATCTACGTCTACCAGTCCCGAGGTGTGTTTTTGTTCGACGGCGTTACGTCACCAGATGCTCTGCTACGACTGCTGCACTACAATAACTCGTGCTTGTAGAAGTGCAGCCGAACTGGGGCGTTTGGAACACTTGGAGCTCCTGTACAGCTGCCTGTGATGGCCAAGGTTCTCGGTTCAGGACGAGGCTGTGTAATAACCCACCTCCTACGGCTGACGGGAATTCAGACTGCGTCGGTGACAGCCGAGAAGAGGAAACTTGTAATGAGCAGCCATGCCCCGCGTACAGTACGTGTGACATTGACTTCTTCACAACATGGCTATGCTTGGATATGTGATTTTGACCTTTTATTTTGTAGAGATACATTATAACGGCAGCCTCAGTCTACCCGATATCCTCGCCGTCGAGGCGATACATCCGCTGCTCGACGGGAACTCCTCCACTCACCGACTCGATCCAATCAAGAAATGTCAGCTAGCCGCTCTAGAACTGAAGAGTCCACTCTACATCATAGGACCGCGGAAGCAGTGTATCGTCGGTAAGCCAGTGGCTTGAGGCTGTGTTAGCGTGGGTTCCCTGCTTTATTGCTTTGTCTGTGGGACTCGTGTCTAAGAAAGCGAGGTCGCCCTACGTTTTTCTCTATTTGCATTTAAAAATTCATCTGGTATTCTATCTCTCGTTACACGACTTGTTTACAACAAGTCGATCCAAGTCAAAGTGATGCTTTAATTATCAGCCATGCTTGGACGGTGAAATGTGCGGGTGGGGTGTGGGAGGGGGGGAGAAATAAGGGCACTGTTTTAGAAATTTGAACTGCTGAGGTTTATCCGTTCTACAGAGTTCTGTCCATTACTGTCCTTACTGGCAGTAAGTACTAGTAGTCATGACTACTAGTACTTACTGGTTTCTATACTACTAGTGATAACCGTGCCAAATAATATGATAATGTCATTATAATAATATTATTGTATTTTTATAGTATTATTATTGTATTATTATTGTATTAGTGTGAACATGAATTGTGCCTTCTGCACTAGTAGCAGTAGAAGTAGTTACTGGAAGCGAGCTATCCATCTGCAATGCAGGCCAGCCCCACAATGCAATGCAATAACACATTACCATCTCCAAACAGAGCCGTCTTTGGAGTGCAATTACACATCGTTTCTGGTGGCTGGACGATCATCTTACCAACTCTACTTCTTCATGGCAGGTAAGTTAGCAGCAGTCGGTACAGTCGGGTCTGCAATATATAACTCTGGTAACGGTCTATTTCCCTGTCCCTGAATTCTTCATGTACTGTACACTGTATACTATACTGTATGCTGTATACAGTGTACAGTATACTGTATACTGGAATTTGTTTGCGAGGGAATTTTCTGTACTTGTTCAGAATCACAAAGATTCCAATAGTGAATTTCAATAATAAATTTTCTCAAAACCTTTTCAATTGCACAAAAATTTTCCATGAAGTTTCCTGGCAATTTCACAAATATTTCTAAGCACAAGCAGATTCTAGTACACAGTATTCTGAAATAGTTGTTGGCCCATACATCACATGTCCACTGTTTCACCATATATTCATGATTGAACTGTCGTGAATACCTCGCATCCCATGTGCATACATCACATGCTCATCATACATCTACAAGTGACAGAATAGTGTCTCTGCAGTGCAGCGTCTTATTAAGTTGTGTCTTACTTTGCTTCATTTTAACAAATCATATCTGATAAAAAGTGTATTTATAGCCTTATACACGGTGTGTTTCCCAGTCCAGTCCACCAGTCTGGAAATTAGCCTTTGATCCTTAATTTACATGAGATCCTTACTTGACCTTGAGCCATGAGTCTGTATGTTCCTCTGCTACTCTTTAGCTGATGAAGGTTTGTCTTACCGCTTGCTCCAATCGATAAACGCTCTCTGACACGTCCACCTTCTAATAATTCACCCAATAACCACGCCCATACGGTTACCGAGGGAATCGTCCTTCCCCGCTATGTGTGTTACTTGTGGAAAGGAGATGAATCAATAAATTATGAAGCATAAATTTGTACCTTCCTCTTGACATGATGATGTGATTGCAGGTGATATATGGCACTCACGGTGCAAGACTGAAGAAGTAGAGAACATCAAGAATATCGACAGTTTGGTACGCTTCTACTCTGATGGCTCTGCGATACCTTTTATTTGATGAGTTAAAAAGTTACCCTGTCCTTCTTGATCATAGACAAATAGTTTGCTCGGTGTGCCAGTCGTGAACAGCACAGAGGCAAGCCAAGTTCTCGATGAGCTGCAGAAGAAAACCCGCATCAATGACGGTAGGATAACGGTCTATTTTTAGGATGCCAGTCTATTATGGTTTTATTATTATCATTATTGCTATTACCAGGTATCACGGAGGATGAGGCGTCAAGTTCGGCTCGTCTGCTCGACACGCTCTCCTCCCGACTGGTAGTCAATGACTCCGAGCAGGCGTCAAACGTCCTCGAGTCGACCGTTAAAACCCTGGAGGTGCTGTCCTATAGGAGAAACAAAGAGTCCTGGGTGAGATACAGACAGCAGCTCTGTCTGTGTGTCTGTCTGTGTTTGTGTGTGTGATGTCAATGCTACTCATGTTTGTAATTGTTCAGAGAATGTTTAGTCTTTCAGACAGATGTAAGACTCCCACATATAGACTATCAATCAGTAGTAGTATTTAGGTGGACAGTCGCTGCACTCAGGTGGAATACCAATACTACCAGTACTACCAGTACTACCAGTACTACCAGTACTACCAGTACTACCAGTACTACCAGTACTACCAGTACTACCAGTACTACCAGTACTACCAGTACTACCAGTACTACCAGTACTACCAGT
>ERZ1740065.1784-NODE-1784-length-13143-cov-10.486553_pt1 | contig 13143 bp, 13 predicted proteins | sample MGYA00581738_ERZ1740065 | MGnify/ENA primary metagenome ERZ1740065 (study PRJEB43018, sample SAMN04849749) | marine metagenome | isolation source: floating plastic debris | place: Pacific Ocean | collected 2008-09-01 | study: EMG produced TPA metagenomics... | reverse complement strand
CGGAGGGAGAGGGAGGGAGAGGGAGGGAGAGGGAGGGAGAGGGAGGTGGATGGGGTGGAGATATAGATGATAAAGAGAGATTGATTATAGAACAGATAGAGATGAAAGGATCGGGTTAAAGCATAGATGGTGTATGGCCTATATAACCTACTGGTCGACTGAGCCCTCAATACACGCCCACATATTTATACTAGTGAAGCAGATCACAATCTACATATACATATTCTGCAGCAGAATTTCTTGGGATACTTTATGCCAATCGTTGCATTTCATGCATTACTCTAAGAATGAGATTGATCAGTGAGATAAGAGACGGAGATGAGAATGGCAGAAAGAAGTTGATGTTTTACTGTACTGCCACTGTACCTGGCAGTTGTCTGAGATGACATTGTATGCAAACTTGGGGCTGCCGTGGGGTGACAACTCCGTATCATCGGACGTTCTGAATTTGATGGCTTGTTGAGAGGTGCTGTTGTTATTGTTGTAGTGACCGATTACGTTGTAGCAGCCAAGGGTGAATTGCTGCGACGCCTCTGAGCTGAGCAGCTGCAGGAAGTTGAGCTGCACTTTGTCCATCTTGTAGGTGAGCTGTCGGGAGAGGAAATGATACGATGATTGTGTTGCAGACGTCAGTCAACAGCAGCCATAGATGAAAGTCTCTCATATTTTAGCTGCCAAATTTAGGGCTAAAACAGTGATTATCGGTTTCCTGACGTTCTCCTGTGGTTTATTGGTTAGATCTCACTGAGCTGAGCTCAAATATGGCAGAATATTAGCTGTAGGGGGGGGGGAGGGTACTGAGCTACGGGGTAGGGGGAGGGGTACTGAGCTCTGGCCTCTCAAAGTCCGGAAAAAAACTGAATTTTCAGTACTTCCGGTCTTATGACTTGTCATCTACAGCAACTGACCGACCGATCGACCGACCGACCGTCCATGTTTCTGCGTTTACTCACGCTGGATCCGGCGTCCATGTCGGAGAGCCAGGCGTATCCGGGGCCAGATCTATACAGCTCGTCTTTCCTCACTTTACCGGGTTTCGGTATGACGCAAGTCTCGCCAGTCGCCATCTTGCAGTTGACGAGCAGCGCGTCTTTGCTGCAACAACATCAGTTCATTGTGCAATGTCATCAAACAGAGCGTGACACGTGACGTGTGACACGAATTGAGATTACTTGGTACGGATTACCACTGTGATAGCTATCTGAACACAACAACATCATCAAATAAGAATTGATCTGCCGAATGATGATGAGAAATCTGAGCGATGGATAGTGGGCAACACGGCATACCTTGTTCCAAGATTGGGATCTATCCAATATTCACCATCCTCCAGCTCGGGATATGCCTCTGCTAGGTGCTTGCAAGTGCGAGCAGGTGCTTCTTTAGTACCTCTGGGTCTAACCATACCTACGACATCAGGTCATGTATGTTGGCGTGAAGCGATAAGAGGATGTGATATCACAATTCATTGAGGAGAGCTCACTGTCCACTAGTTTGGTCATCTCGGGTATCTGGCTCTTGAATGCAGCGGCGTCATCGCGCTGGTATCCCTTTGTGCCGGAGCTGCCTGTCGATCTGAGCATTGTCATCATAGCCTGAGGAGAGAAGGACGGTGCGCTGCCAGCGGGTCCGGGTGGTCCAGCAACACCGGGAGCGCCTCTCCTTCCTACAAATCAATCCACACGAATGTAAGTCTAGGTGTGACGTAGGAGAGGACAACTTCAATTACGATAGCGGTGGTTCTATATTTTACTAACCGTCATCGCCGATATCTCCAGCCCTTCCAGGAACTCCAGCCGGTCCCATGGGGCCGGTAACACCGATTGGTCCGGGCTGGCCAGTCGTTCCTTTAGTGCCCTGTGCTCCAGATCGTCCCATCGGTCCTGGTGGACCAGGCTCACCAACTGGTCCCTAAACCACAACACACTCTCACACACTGCTCTCTCTCTCTACAGCCTTCACCGTGATAGCCTTAGCTCTTCTCACCTGTGGGCCAGGCTGACCGGGTGATCCCAGCTCTCCAGTGTAGCCCTTTGGTCCCATAGGTCCATCGTCTCCTGTCTCTCCCTGGCTTCCCTGTGGTCCCTCGGGTCCTGGAGCTCCAGAGTTTCCTGGTGCTCCTGCAATTCAAACAGATTATCCACGTCATTTCATTTCACCAGCTCACATTAGTAAAAACGGACGCTGGAGTTTTCCCCTCGCTCACCTGGTGACCCAGTAGGACCGCTCTCTCCTCTGTCTCCGCGCTCACCCCTGTCTCCTACCAGACCCTGAGGGCCAGGCTTTCCAGACGGTCCAGGAAGGCCAGGCAGACCGGGAATTCCTTTCAACCAACAACTTCATTAGGAATCGAGTCCAAGGTAAGTAGAAGTAGAGAGATGGACATTGAGTAAGTTACCTGGTATTCCTACAGGTCCCTTCTCTCCCTGCCGTCCTGGCATACCAGGCTGTCCGTCGAGTCCATTCTTACCGGCTGGCCCTCTCTCTCCGGGTGGTCCAACTGGACCGGTAACTCCTGGGGGACCCATAGGGCCGGACTGTCCATCCTTACCTGGATAGCCAGCAGCACCAGTGTCTCCCTGCAACAAGCACCTGACACTGAGTGTCACCACCAGGGTTTAGCCGAATGTTTGCGAACAAGGCTACCAATATAACTGCTATAGCCCGAGACACTGAGATATTGTGAGTAGTATAGATCGATGAAGTGGGGAGGGGGGGTAGTCCTACCAACCACAAAAAATCCAAATCGTATTTCATATTCTGACATCTACTCCTCATAATGTGGAACTGCAGTACAGAGTCAACAGTGATAGGAGGACACGACTCCAAATCAGTAATGGGCATCAAGTTATATAGAAAATGATCATAGGTGTTGCAGATGTTGAGAAAAATACAAGCGATTTCTGCTCTAGCGATTCATTTTAGAGTTAGTTGGGAAAACCATAATGGAATATAAATGTCTCAGCAATACTGTGGTTGTTGTTTAGTTTCCATCTGGCAGCTTATAAAGACACTCGCATCAGTACACCATATATGATATCAGTTCACCACATATGATATCAGTACACCATATATGATATCAGTACACCATATATGATATCAGTACACCATATATGATATCAGTACATCATATATGATATCAGTACACCATATAAGATATCAGTACACCATATATGATATCAGTACACCATATATGATATCAGTACACCGATATACTCGCTGTGACGCTCACTACTAGGTAGCTGTTAGGTCTACTCATTATCTGTTTATCATTTCCACCACAAACTAACGAACATTTGCTTCTCTGTTTTAAGACTTCAGCAGTGTGTATAGATTGACGTTGGTGAACTAACGAAGGACAGAGGAGTTGTCATACCCTGGCTCCTGGTGGTCCTCGTACTCCTGGTTCTCCCTGTACTCCAGGTGCGCCTGGGTTACCCTCCACACCCTGTGGTCCGACAGGGCCGGGTGGTCCTGGTTCACCCACGTTACCAGCATCACCACTTGGTCCGTCTATGCCAGACTCTCCAGGCTCTCCCTGCCGTCACAAAATGGAATGAAGATGAGTGATCAGCAGACTACTGTCCAGTGGGGAATTTCTGCGCATAAAAATGTTGGAGTTTTTGTGTAATTGTAAATTTCTGCGAACGTGAAATATTTTTGGAAGATATCTAACGAACGGTTTAGTGTGGTTTTTGCCGTATCAACTACTGCATTTCTTTTAATCAGCAAAAACAGGACCATGACAATTTGCCGGTGCTGCGAAGATTCCTGGGTGTAAGGTAATGCAGCTGCCAATGAAGAAAATAGAACTCACAGGCATTCCAGGCATGCCGACTGGACCCATGGGTCCGACATCACCGGCACCGCCTTCAGGTCCCTGAGGTCCAGGCTCTCCTGGAGGTCCAGTGAATCCAGTCATACCAGTGTTACCGTTACGTCCATCAGGTCCAGCAATGCCGGGCAGACCCTGAGCGCCGACATCACCTGGCTGACCTCTCAGACCCTGAGCTCCTCTCGCGCCGTCTCTACCATTGTCACCTGTAATCGGGCAAACACTTAAGCATATGGCAACGCGACATATCGATATCGATATCGACAAAACTGTACGACTTTGTGCAGGTCTCAATGATGGCGTGAAACAGTTGTTAAACATACCAGCTGGGCCTTGCTCTCCGACGGGTCCTGCGAATCCCACTTCTCCTCTCTTTCCTGGTGCACCTCTGTCTCCTTTAGGTCCTACAGGTCCAGGCTCTCCAGGCAGACCAGTCTCGCCCTGCTCACCTTGTGATCCCTAAAATCATCCCCACATTGTCACCACAGCATCAGTATACTATACCAATATCATGACCGATAACTGGTAACAAACAACCGACAACCATAGTCAATATAATCTGCTGTCATCTCTCACTACCAACCTGTTTTCCTCGATTGCCAGGTGCACCGGGTGGTCCAACTGGGCCGGGAGCTCCATTCTCACCAGGTTCTCCCTCAAATCCCTCGGCTCCGCGGGGTCCCATTGGGCCAGGAGGTCCTGGTGGTCCAGAATAACCATCTCTTCCGTCATCTCCAGGTGCTCCCTCATAGCCCTCCTCGCCAGAATCACCTGCACAGATTGGTCACTACACTCCACTGCCATCTGACACAACAACCACCATACAAGTAATGACACCTACCGGGTGGTCCCTGCTCTCCTGAAGGTCCTTTGGCGCCAGGAATACCCGGGTATCCGACATCTCCTACTTCTCCCTGTTCTCCTTCCTGACCATTCTCTCCCTTGAAGCCAGTCTCTCCTGGTATACCAGGGGGACCTCTCTGTCCGTTCCTGCCGTTGTCTCCTGGTGGTCCAACATCGCCAGGGAATCCCGACTCTCCAACCTCACCTATAGACCATCACCATAGATCACATGACTGCCACGTGATACAGCAAAGGCCAATCAGCATTAAATACACAAGTACCGACCTTGGAGTCCCTGTAGACCCTGAGGGCCTAATGGTCCCTGTTCACCGATAGGTCCTGCCTCTCCCTGCACTCCCTGGTCACCTCTGGGTCCAGTGAAGCCTCGTGGTCCAGGAACACCTCTGACACCTTGCTCACCAGGCTCACCCTGTAACAGGCCTCCTCTGTGAAACACATCCTCCTATCGCAGTGAAATATCACCAACGCAGCACAGGCTTACAGTCTCTCCGGGTGGTCCCTGTGCGCCTCTCTCTCCATCTATTCCTGGCTCACCAATAGAGCCCCTGGGACCTTGAGGTCCTGGCATTCCAGTCGCTCCCGTCTCGCCAGCAGGTCCTGGTTCACCAGACTTTCCAGGCAGACCTGCCATATGGCCACATCATATAATCAAACTTCCAACCAGTATCACATCACGCGTTCATATCTGCTAGATTTACAGACCTGTAGGTCCCATTGGTCCAGGCTCTCCCTGTCTGCCGGTTTTACCATCCTCTCCATCTGGTCCAGGAATTCCAGGCAGACCAGAGTTACCATCGTTACCAGGTGGGCCTGGCAGTCCCCTCCTACCTCTCCTTCCAGGATAGCCTGGACTTCCAACCTCTCCCTATACAGATCCGAGTGACACAGATATTATAGCAGCCCTCAAATTCCTCTCGACACTGCCGCAGCAGGTAGACTGGATCCTGCAACTAGTGAACATGTTACCGTGTCTCCGGCATCGCCATTTGGTCCGGTAGGTCCTCTCTCGCCGTCTCTGCCAGGTTCGCCCATGGCGCCATCCAGACCAGGTACACCAATGTTACCAGGCTCTCCCTGGATGCCCTGTGGTCCAACTGCTCCTACGGGTCCTACGTCTCCTCTCTCTCCAGTTGGTCCTGCCATACCCTTGGGGCCGGGTACACCGTTCTCACCGCTGGGTCCAGGCATTCCTCTGGCACCAGGGCTACCAGGAGCTCCAACTAGACCTTGCTCACCCTGCAGGACAATCAGAGAACTCCTTAAACAGGACATTTCTGTAAGCATAGGTTCTGCGTTTTCATCTGTGATAAAATTTTGCAAAAATGTACTTCTATGTTTCTTGCAACTAGTGTGTATGTGTATAGACAATAAACAGAACGGAGAAATATTCGCCGTTCAATTTTTGCCATCAGCCAAAAATTCTCGAAAACGCAAAAAATAGACAGACAAAAATTTCACGTTTTGCAATATATATGAAAAATATATGGGAAAACTATATGGCAAACTTTATAGGAAAACTACATGGGATAACTATATGGCCTGCATAACTAGAAACAACCTGTGCGACAACAGAGACAAGATGGCTAGCAGACTGATACCAGACAGCTGTAACTGATCTAGCAATGATGCCAGGGTCAGAGAGCTGCTGACACCTGTTATATACAACTTCCAGTACAGCAACAAAACTTGTAGCTGTTAATTCGCAATGTGAAATAGCAGGTCACCAAGACAATGCTGTTTGAACTCGCATAGATGTAAACATCTCATCAGACTATCATCATGTGGCAGTAATTCAGCAAGCATTCTCTGATGGCAGCCATATTGGACATGGCCAATGAGCTCTACAGTACCGTCTCTGCAGAGCTTAGAGCCATGGCCAATGAGCTTTACAGTACTGTAGCTAGTAACTATGGAGCTATGATGCCAGTCACTCACAGATGCACCACGGTCACCAGGCTCTCCAGGAGAACCTGAGGCACCAGGAGTGCCCATAGGTCCAGGGAATCCTGCGGGTCCCTCAGCTCCTGGTTCTCCATCAGCACCTGGATCTCCATCTATGCCATTGTTACCATCAGTACCAGGAGTTCCCATCTCACCTGGCTGTCCTGCTTTACCTGGGGTTCCACGTACACCTTGGGCACCTGGCAGAATAAAATAACCGCACTGTTAGCATCATTTCAGTGTACAACTCAAGTCTTTCCCTCGCTCCTCCGTCTAAATCTCTACCTGCCTATCTACCTCCATCCCTCCTCCGTCTAAATCTCTACCTGCCTATCTACCTCCATCCCTCATCTCTCTGTCTCTCTCCCTCGCTCCTCGGTCTTAATCTCTACCTGCCTATTTATCTCCATCCCTCTTCTCTCTGTCTCTTTCCCTCGCTCCTCGGTCTAAATCTCTACCTGCCTATCTATCTCCATCCTCATCTCTTTGTCTCTCTCCCTCGCTCCTCTTTCCTTCGTTCCTTCCCTCTCTCACTCCCTCCCTCTCTCCCCTTTCCCTGTCCCTCTGCTTCCTTTCTTTCCTCCTTACCTACTCCACTACCACCCTGTCTCTACTATTCCCTCTCATGTCAGGTGGAAGTCAGTGGTGCCCTCTGGTGTATATATTATCATTCCTTAGTCACTATACTAAGTTGCATGTGCTAACTTGATCTAGTGACTAGTGGGTAGCGTTGTGCACTGCAGCAATTGTAAACATACTATGAAATATTATCCCACTTCCAGCCTAACAGTTTATCAAACAACTAGTAGGTAGTTTGTGGACTAGTCACCAGAACTTGGCTGGTTAACTTACCAGCTCGTCCTTTCAAACCACGTTTGCCCTCCACACCCTTGGGGCCAGGGGAGCCGGTCATACCAGGAGCGCCAGGTATACCCATGCTACCCTGATTGCCAGGTGGTCCAGCGACACCGGTTGGTCCACGCATGCCAGGTGGTCCAGAAGGTCCAGTGCTGCCACGATCTCCAGGCTGTCCAGCGGGGCCCTACAGCAGCGATTGAAACCAATAAACAAGCTAGACCACACAATCTAAGCAAGCCGCAGCACTGACAGGCGTACATTCATGCCAGGTGGTCCTTGAGGACCTGTTGATCCTGTGGGGCCCTTATCACCGGTGGGTCCAGCCTCTCCCTTGACACCAGCTGCTCCTGTGAGTCCTCTGTCACCCTTAGGGCCAGGCATACCAGGCATACCTATACGTCACGAATAATCACGAACTATCATACTTATACAGGAGTTGTGCTCTCGCTAATACTGCGACACCGCTTACCAGGTGCTCCTCGCGCTCCTAGTGGTCCGGACTGACCAGGCGAGCCAGACTTTCCATCCTTTCCTCGAGATCCATCCTTACCAGTGGGGCCAGGCATGCCAACTGGTCCTCTCATGCCAGGGGGACCGACTGGGCCCGCATCTCCGGGCTCGCCTCTGACCCCTGAGAAACCTTGAGGTCCGGGCTGGCCAGATGGACCTGGCTCTCCTCTGTTACCCATAGGTCCCTATAACACATATTTCATCAGGCTATTGCTATCCAGATCATCAGGCTATTGTTATCCAGATCATCAGGCCTCATCTCACACATAAATATTTATAATTGAAACCCTCAAATCTACCAGAGCACTGCATCTCACCCTAAAGCCCGGGTCAAGCGTGGCTAGTTTTGGTAACCATTTTACTCAGTCGATTCCTGTGACATTGTTTGAATCTGCATTGACCAGGTGTAGAGCTTCGTACAGGAATTTATAACCAGATCAGATAGTCGTTTATCATTCAAGCTGGCAAGAAGGGACTGTTTGGTGGAATCGTTAGCAGTGTGGTCACTGTAGAACTGCTCAACTTCTATGGTTTCTGGGCGGGTTGCCACCAGGTCAGGTCATGTTAGGACTCGCCCATAAAGTTCGTGGACAATCCCCTAGTGCCAAAGTTCTGCTTGTGGCATTTTCAAGTTCATAGACAGTTCTGACAATCCCATAGTGCCCATGTTCTGCTTGTGGTGTTTTCATTGGTTGGGCGAGCCAGGAGGCCAGTACTAGGGCCGAGGTTTAGTTGGCTAACGCTAGCGAATTGGGGAGATTTGTCATTTGTGTAGCCTGTTGGTCAAACAGTGCGATCATAGTGGGGACAGATACTAGGGGCGACGCACTATGAACCTGCAAAAGTAGATGTTGAGACAACTGCCATAGACGACGCGCCAACACTGCCACAATGGGCTGCAGTCATCTCCAAAACGCAAGCGCAGAATACATTCTCACTAATTTAATTTGCCTCTGACGCTATACAATCCAGGTCACTCGAGCAGGTGGTTGTCAGTGCACCTTCATATCCAGCAGTTCCCAAGCCAGAAAATCCTAAATACTCAAACAATGGAGACATGAACTGAAATGGAGATGACATCTTCACACCACACCTACAACTACCAGCTCATTGATGTCGCAGTAAAATCGTGTTTGTATCCTTGAAAATCACCTGACGGAAACGGTGAGAGAAGTGACCGATGGGCAGATGCGTCTGGGAGAAGGCATGGCAACAGCATCGGGTAGACCAAAAGAAAATCTCTAGAATAATGATCTAGCTAGAGATATTCTTTTAGACTGCCCGACACCTACGAGCCTACTGCGACGGGCAAACACCAACTGCAAACTGATCCTCTACACAAAGCACTGTACTGTCATACGGCGCTGAACTCTGACCCCTACAACCCGAATGGCTGTCAGCGTGCCACATAGTAAGCGTAGTGAAGTGGGTTGACCACAAGAGCTGAATGCCTGAGGCCCCGATAGGCTTCCATGTAGCCTGTGCGTACTCGTGTACCAGTGGCAGCAGGTGCCCCCATGAGCGGCAGGTGCCCCCCCCCCATGAGTGGACTTGGCTGGTGCACAGCCCCGAGAGGGAGGGAGGGAGGGAGGGAGGGAGGGAGTGTACATGGACACTACGACACTCAGTCTAACAATAGAGAAGAGCCAGCTGTGATCTGATGAAGGAGGTGGGGCTGGCGGCAGCAGCAATAATGGCTGCCAGATCGGCTCTCTTTTCTCAGCTGGCCGTTTATGACCTACGACCCCTAGACTCTAGCACAACACCAGTCAGCGCCTATTGCACTACTATTCACAACTATTGCACTACACCGTGCCTGAGAAGCTTGATAGTGTGAACGGCCTTCAGACTTGATGGAAGAGAAAGTGAGGCTGGACAGGGGATGGTTTTACTTACAGAGCCGTATTGCGGGGCTTGGGGAGGAGCGCCTCCGGGACCCTTCTCATCGCTCTGTACGTTAGATATCTGAAAGTAAAAGAGAAGAGCGTCACTAGCGCGTCTGCTGCACCGATGGAGTAGAGGTCGGTGTGGAAGCAGTCGTGTCAGTCGTAACGAAAGCAGCAGACATCTGGTGTTCATTGACATAAGAAATCGCTGACAGGAAATACGTGCCGCGGAAATTAATGGCCGCCTCGCTAGCCAGGCCTAATTGTTGACAGACGGCATCAGCAGGCTGAGAGACGGGCCAGGCGCCGGGCAGCCAATCACAGCGAATCACGGCGCTGCGACCGTGTCTTGGTTGTGTAATAAACCACAGGTGATACAGGGAGATAGTATCTGGTCTCGAGCTTCGAGCATTCACCTAAACTCCTGCACTCAACCAAAACTACTACAAGTGCTGATACAATTACATATACTAATACAATTACATATACTAATACAATTACATGCACTAATACAAATACATGCACTAATACAACTAGAGTTACTGGACCAAAATCACAAGCATCATGTCGGACGTTGATAAATGGGGAGAATTATGACTCCTAACTTCAACCTGAGAGAGAGTATTCGTAAAGGAAGGGCTCAGCGAAGCATGTACATATACGTGTTAAAACTCTTTTTTTTGTGTCATGCTCACACGTCATAATAACAAATACTAGATAATTGCAATCAGCTCCACCATCCACAGCCATCAGTACAAGTGACCCCAATAATGGCTGACAGCGACTGATGTCACTGGCTTGTTAGGCCTCTATATCCCCGAGTCTGGATGAATTTGGATAAGAGTTCTGAGTAAAGTTTTACTTACTGGCTCATCGTTCTGCATCAACCTGTCTTTGTCACCTGAAACGAGACAGGAAATGATGTCAACATGGCGTCTGCACACCAGAAAACGCGAGTGAGAAAAGGTAAAAGCTAGCTGATTATAGCGAAGCTATGAAATAAGTGATATTGAATGGGGTTAATTCTATGCATAAGGTGGCCTTGCTGTGACTAAAGGTACTTATATAATATTCTATCCCCGCAGTCGTGTGGGCGAGTCTACACCATGGCTTGTCAGAATTCCCCAATTTCTCACATAACTCTCGATGTTTCGGTTGTGTGAAATTCAGGCTAGATCTGTTATCATCAAATTTCTTATCGTTTCTATGAAGGTATGGTACTCAGAAATACACTAACCATGCCTATACGGACTATGGGTGCCAAGCTGCAGCCTACCGAGGTAGAAACTAAAGTTTTCAGATTTTCTGGTCAGGAAGGTACAGTCTGCATAGATATGAAGACTGATCTACACCATACAAATGAGAACTAGTTGATATGACTATATGAACTCGCCGAGAGCGGCAGGCAGAGCGTGGACACTTCCTGACTAATATTGTCTGTGAAATCAGTGCTGCCTGGCAGCAGATAGCGGCTCTCACCAAAGGAATGCTGTCATATAGACATCAAAACAATTTGATTGCTTTGAAAGGCCATAACGGTTGGCTGAGAGCTGGAGTCCCTCTACCAGTTGTCGGGTTGATGCTTTCGACAGATTGTGAGTCAGCAAGCGATGGACCGATAATAAAATTAATCGCGCCACAAGGAAAATACAAACTCAGCCGATGCCCTGACCCTAACAAGATGTCAACAACACGGGATGCAACACAATAGGTAGTAAAAACCAAGGAAAGATACCTTGTTGTCTCGGTCCGGCTGCGGTGAGGGCAATCATTGCCAGCACGGAGAGGCAGTGTAGTTGCGACTTCATATTTGTTCGGGTAAAAAATATTCCAACAGAGTCATATAATGGTTGACGCAGCGGCGATGGCGTCGTCTGGGCTCGCAGCCCCCTCTACACGTTTAGGCTGCCAGATGCTCCTCCAGCCAGACGGTTTCCCGTACAGATTTCTCTCGCTCTCCTTCCCTTCTTACACCAGGTTTCGACTACTTGTCCTCTGAAGACAAGAAAACGAGACCTCTCGGTGTCAATCGTATGCTCTATCCTACACGGCTCTAGTCGGCAGTCAACTAAATGCAGCCGTCGCTCCACTGACACGAATCCTGTGACCAGCTGCAAACATTTCCTCTACAAAAACTCTGGCCAATGAACTGGTTTTGCGGGTTAATTTCGTTCAGGTCGGCCAGGTATTTTGTTATACAAATGTAGCCCGGCGTAATTAGCCGAACGTCCCAGTCAGGTATTGTTTCAATCGCTCTCGAATATCCAATCAAAGATAGGTGAAAATTTTTTCAATTACGTCCAGACTGCTGCACCGGCTGTAATGGAACAAAAAGCGTCTGTGACTGATTTGCAGCCCTGGTGCTCGTACCGAGTAGTCAAGCCAGCTGCGACTGACAAGCGCATTGTCAGCAGCTATGTGGGCAGTGATGCAGGCAGTGATGTAGGCAGCTCAGCCACGCCGAGCCTCGGGTGCTGAGAGAGAGAGGAGGGAGGCAGGGAGAAAAACAATCAGAGTAGCCACAGACTGGATAAATAGAGTTGGAAAGAGTCTAGCCACCTGCCGACCACCTGTCAATCACTGGTACCATGGCGTTCTACCATGCGCTGTCACTCAGGGACAGCAGTAGTCAGTCATTACTGGCCAAGCTGTGGAATCCGAGATTGCGGTAGAATGGCTGGGCATGTTCAAATCATCGCAAGTCTTGGCGTGTGAGGGCATCCTAGAGACCGCAATGGAGCGAGAGGGAGGTGGTTGGTTTCTGCCAGCGGCAGCGATTTCATAGGCTGAGGTTTAGCGGTTAGCAGAATGGAAGGAGTAATGGGTTACAAAGAGCGGTTACCATAGCAGCAAGGGAGCCAAAAAATGCCATTATGAAACCAAGAATAATAAAATTCTCCGAGCCGATGACTCCTGAGAGACCGTGGAAGACGGAGCATGTGAAAAACATCCTCGAAATTGAAGTGGTCAATACAGCGGCAGCTCTGGTGAACATTGCCAGTTGAATCATTGGAATACAAGTCAACAACAAGACCTGGTACACAGCCTCGGCCAGCAGGCGCAGGTAATTGTGAATGGCTTCTCACCTAACCCAGTCCATAGAGAGCTTGCAATCTACCTGCGCTCCAGTCTAATTAAATCAAAACAGAGGAAACCTGAACCTGGCGCTTGCCTGCTGGACAGACCTGGAGGTGGGACAGACCTGGAGGTGGGACAGACCTGGAGGTGGGACAGACCTGGAGGTGGGAC
>ERZ1740065.1783-NODE-1783-length-13146-cov-12.091437_pt1 | contig 13146 bp, 19 predicted proteins | sample MGYA00581738_ERZ1740065 | MGnify/ENA primary metagenome ERZ1740065 (study PRJEB43018, sample SAMN04849749) | marine metagenome | isolation source: floating plastic debris | place: Pacific Ocean | collected 2008-09-01 | study: EMG produced TPA metagenomics... | reverse complement strand
GCTCTCTGGATCTCTGTCGTGAGTGGTTTGGTTGGTGTTTGGGAGTGGAGAGGGAGGAGAGAGGGAGGGGAGAGGGAGGAGAGAGGGAGGAGAGAGGGAGGAGAGAGGTATTGGCTGCAAGTAAGCTGATCTAACAATTTTCCTCAAGGTGCAATGTCCACGTCCACGTAGAAGTAAAGCCTCAGCTGACTTAGGGTCACCCTCTGGCTAGACTGGCAGGCAATTGCGAGATGCTCTAGGGTGGCAGGAGTTCAGATTTGTTATTGCTCCAGGGTTCGTGGCCTGACTGGCAGGATAGCCTGAGCTTCTCACAATTCCTTGCTTTGCTCTGCTTCTATGTACCAAACTATGAACACCCCGATGCTCTGGTTACATGGTTATTGATTGATAGTTTTCCCATCACACTATTTGAGTGAAAGCTGATGTTTCGTATCTTCAACCAGCAGCATGAAGGAGGTTTAGACTTTCATAAGCCACATTCCTGCTTATATCATCTTTATATCATGCAGTGGTATTCCTTGTATCAGGATCACACCATCTAGGAACCCAGGGGGAGGGGAGGTATCATTCTCTTCACACATTCACTTACTTGGCTTTCATTTCCAACTCCGTTGATTTGGCTTCTTCTTTAGATATAGCGCTATTCAATTTATCGATCTGTTCCTTCAGTATCGATGTCTCTTTCTCCCTATGAGTTAATAAAAAACATGTTGCGTCAAGCAAGTTGACACAAAGGCACTGAACTGATTGAAAACATTTAACCTCTGTGACCGTAATGCAGGAAATTTGGCAAATTGAAACTGATAGGTATGAAATTATAACATCACTGGGAGTTTCAGCAGGATCCACATCTGGCGTGCAAGGGTTAGTCGGGCCAGCCCCCTGCACTCAACTGAGTACAGGTGTCTGTGGCGCCATCACTGGCATTTTGCCCAAAACCGATCGACGTCTATGATTACAATCGCTCACATCTTCTTGTGTGTTTCTTTTATAGTCTGGCGCATCTCCTCCAGAGCCTCCTCGGTTTCCTGCGAGTTCTGGATGAGAGACAGATTCTGCTCCTCCAGCTCTGCGAAGATGTCGAGAAGTTGCTGCGGATCGGTGAACCACAGATCAAGCTCATCGCTAGAATCGTCTTCGTAGTCATAGAGATGGGCTAGTGCGGATTCTGATGGATCATCAGCCGCACTACCGATGAAAGAAAAGGCAGTCGTTACATTGGGTACAGCTGCACTAGGCGTCTACTGTCTACATCCTCTCCTAGCACTGGTAGGCCTACCAGCGGATGACAGGTGGTAGATGAAATGACAATGAACGCACAACGCATGTTGGCAGGGAAGGACATGATGGAAGGGATGAACACTTAGTATGGCGCTAGAAGGAGGTGTGACATAGCTACAATATGATCTGAATAAATGTATCACATAGTCACTATCATATCCTTACCCCTTTGCCTTGGACTTCCTGCCCTTAGATTTACTGGAGAGAGCTGATGCAGCTACTGCATCTCTAGCGGACCCTGGGAAGGAGACAACACGAGTGTCATGAGTACCTCCTTATACAAAACTGCGCTGATAATGCATGCTGGGCAATTTCAGGTCACCACTTTTGATAAGCATGTTTTAAATAAGGACGATAGGTGCTTTCTTACCTTCTTCTCTCTTCTTACGCATCTCTTCACGTCTCGCAGCACGCTTCTTTTCTCTTTCTTCTCTGACCTCCTACGGGAGGACATATAGTGAAACGTGTATGGCACAACAACAGAACAATGAGCTCTAGGGTATTTGGTAAACCAGAATGGGACAGACCTCTGGGGAGACATCATCGAGAAACTTCTTATACAACTGATACTCTTTCAGCAACTCCTCATACTTGGAGATTTCGCTTCTGATGCCCATCATCTGCGTTGTAATCTTTTTTATCTCTCCGACTTTGTCCAGCTTGGCCTTTGTTTCGGCCTCAGCACTGGAAATACCAACACCATCACGATCAGAAACCATGCAGAACTTTGTGCCATTTCAGCAATCATTTCCTAACTCTGAGTATGAAATCGTTTAGTATGACAACACCCCGTAGTTTCCATTATTCATACGTACATCTGTATTGCATCAACAGAGTTCTTGTCGTTTTCACGTAGGAATTCATCGAACATGGCTGCGTCTTCCTCCAAATACTGTTCTGCCAATTCAAGTTTCTTCTCCTCGGCTTGAGCAATCTCCTCAAGCTTCCTCATTTCATCCCGCTTCACTCCAAGCGAATACTACAACCATCCTATGGTGTCAAGTACATGTGCTTCCAGTAAAAGTGAGAGTGAAAGTGAAACTTCAATCTGAGTCTTCTTTCACAAACCTGGACTAGGAACATCTCTCTCTTCTTGTTGATGTATTCCGCCAGTGACTCTTTCTCCACATGCCTGTCTGCAATGACAATGGAAGGACGATTCTTTGAGCATATCGTTTTTTGAACTATGATAATGTCCAAACGGTATCGCAGCGCCACCTCTGGTTACAGCAATAACAAACTGGGGATCTTCTTTCACTGCTACGGCTTTGTCACCCCCAATGACATCATCTTCATCTGACTTATCTTCTTCTGACTCAGCTGGTCTTATCATCTCCCTTGTTTTGTGGTTTATCTTTGTGGCATAAGTCATTTTCTCATGGACTTTCATGTTCTTCTGTTTTTCTCTCAGCTTAATGGAATTCACATGGAAGTTTTAGTGAGTCATGTAGCTTGCACCCATTACTGGTAGGGATTTTTGCTTCACATACCTGCTTCTTCCGTAATCTTTCTTGGTCACGTCTTTGAAAGATGTCATTATCAGGAGGCATCCGAAATGGATTGACATTTGGATCATATCCCTCTTCTAGAAATGTAAAAATCCACCATCATGTAAACAAGATAAGTGAACGTCACTTCGCATGTGATTAGTTTTGCACCCATCACACTGGATCATACCGGATCCATACTGTTTGTCTCTACCAGAGGGCTGTCCAGAGTGAGGAAAGGAGACAGCTCCTGTGTGTTGGGATAATTCTATGAAACGAAATTGATATTACACCGATGCCTCACACTGTGTTGAGCATTTTGGCTTGCATATAATTCACTTACGTGACTCTTTACCAGTTGCATTTGATGCTGCTGGTGAGGCAGCATTAGATCGTGGTAAACTCATAGTTCGTGCTCTACTACACTCGATCCCTTCTTCCTAATTTTCAGCTTCAGTTTGTGTTGCTTTGGTTACACGCCGGACATCGCAATGCATAGTAGTTTCGAATTTTATAAAAAAAAAATTCTTATCCGATAACACGATAATGTAAGAATGGGTATAAGTGTTATTTTCTTTTATCATATTAGGTGATTATAGTTTTCTCCATCAGACCTACCATTAAACTTTCATCTTCCTGAACGACTCGTACAACGTTTTTTTAAGAAACTGCGCAAATAGCGAGAGGACAATTCCAGATGAGATCTACCGATAATACCTGCATTACGTATAGCGGTACATGTATTAGTGCTCCGGGACCTACCCTCTCGAGATCTACTCAGCAGTCCTCAGAACAGTTTGCCACCCCTTACGATAATCAAGTATAATATTCCAACGGTACCATAGTTTTTAGTAGCTCCAAGGGCTCATTATCAATAACCCTATTATCAATAAGCCTATTTGAGAGTTTTGAGTTCTCAATAGGCTGTGACAAACTTATAATGTATATATGCATCTTCCGTTTTGTGGAGTGCTGTTTTGAGTACCTACATCTGAGCGCTCATGCAGCATTCTTCATGCTTAGAAAATATCAACCACAAGCAGCCAGTTAGATTTGGGGGGGAGACTAATACATACATGCAGTGCTCATATTCAAAATACCGTCATACATGCTGCAGGGATGAAAGTCAGCAAGGAGCGAGACCTATTGCTTCGTCCTGGTAGGCTTAGATATCATAATCACACATTCAATTGGTGGACACCCAAAGGTTATACTCTGCCCCATTGTCAAACAGACACTCAAGCTCATACTGCGCGTATAAGCCGCCATGTACGATCCCAAGCCCATAGGGGAGGAGAGGTGGCATAATCACACAAGATCTGCCTACTTGACACATTCATCTTGGAAATCAATGTCAGATAAGACAGATATTTCTGTGTGGATAATTCTTGCAACCAGGTATGTTGCAAAATGTAATCTTGTAATCTTGAACTGTTTGCAAATTTGTAATTCAACTTCTGTGTGATACGATTACATAAAAAATTAATACGTTTGATATTATTTGTGAAAGAGGTCAATCGCAAAAATTCTCAATCCGTAAACAACATCTGTAAATACAGTGCAGGTTGATGGCGTCTAGATAGCTAGTGGCTGATAGGCTGATAGGCTGATAGGCTGATAGCGGCTAGTTGCTCCGATACAGACACAATCACAAGGTTTCTATACACCAGCTTCCTCATCGTATATTTAGCATACAAAAATCTATCGCTGCCATAATATGATGGGGATGAATCCAAAACAAATATATAGAATATGCGGACAGATTTCGTTGAGCGAAGCTCTCATTCAGTAGCGTTCGCCACAATCGTATTTGCATGTACAATGGCAAGTAATGTGAATTGTGTAGTAATGGCGATAATATCTTTCAAAATAACGAGATTACCATAATGACACCGTAATGACACTGCGAGTTTTAACCAATAAATAAACCGTTGAATTAGAAAAAATAGCTGTATAAAATAGACTAGCATCCAGGGCTATTTATCTACTCAAAAGAGCCTGAGTGTTTACGTGATTTTCGGTGGAAACTTGAGCGGCGTTGTTGATGGCTACCATGCCTCGATCGATAGGACGAGGAATCTGAGGCTAGATTCCCAAGGCTAGTGAGTGATGTGCTGATACCTGATCGAACAGACAGACACGGCGAGTGTGAGAGAGACGCACGCGTTACAGAGATCGTTAGACCACGTTTGGAATAGGCACTGACCGAGTGAGCTGGGGTAGGGGTTGTTCAGATCAAACTCCCTGTCGTCGCCAGGCAGACAAGTTTCAACCATGTCTTCTAGACACGTGGCCAGATTCTCGGCACCGCTGAAGTTTGATTGCTGCGCAGAAAAAATAATAAAATGAATTTCGTCCAGCAGGCGGCTGCTAAACGCAGCCAGTTTTTGGTAGTCGTCGAATTCATAGTGAAGGAAACTGTACTATCACCGAATAACAACACTGACTCGAAGCAGACAAACAGCGACGGTGCGACCAGTGTACTACACACTCAGGTCAGATTCTCTTATCGTAGTCTGGGTGACTGGAGTGCCGATAGATAATATCACTCATGCGCCGGAGTGTGGAGTTAATCTAAGGCCAGATAATTAGAACTGATAAAAAGCCACGGAATCCTGTAGTATTCCCTATTCATGAATACCTTAGCCTATGGGTCATCGGCTAATACTCTGCTAATAGGGGCGTGTCCATCTACCCTTGTGTGTATACCAAGCAGCATGGATCATGGTTTAAAGGGGTTTGTTCACAAAGAAAGAAAGATATGAGAAACAAGCCCATGTGGAGAGACAACCACAAACTGCTTAAACCCTAGACAGAGAGAATATGTTACAATATCGACGAGATAGTAGCTAGTGAGGATACCTGAGTCGCGGCACCAGGCCATACCCCCGCCTCGAGACCATTGTATGATCTGAGATTTGTGGTTATGGCCTGGTCATCTCTTATGCGCTTTTCAGGCGCTGGTTTTATCTAGCAGAAACACGAGGCGTTTCAAATCCATGAGACAAACAGTTACTGGAGAAGTGGAAGTTTTACACAGAATAAACTTTAGCGTTTTCAGTTGTTGCTAGGAAACCATTGATGTTAAAACCACCCGAACGCTTTACTGATTCCCGTATCAGTGCCAAACCAGTGACTGGTGGCTTCAAAATCAGCAGTTTGCTTGCAATCACTTAAACGCCAAATTTAAACCTTAAAATTTCCACTTTTACAGTAAGAGGAGTAGCAGCGAGTCATTTAACGACAGGACAATCATGCCTCAGAAGAAAAAGAGAGGCGACACTACAATGTGATAGATGGATACCTTGAATGGCCCAGCGAACCGATTGACTCCACCGAAACCTATTGCTGAAATAACAAGTAGAAATATAGCCTGCAGTTCATCAGCAGAGGGGGAGGGGGTATGTAAGACTCACTCTGCAGGAGGAGCAGCTGTTTCTGCTGCTGTTCCATGTCGACAGTAAGCATGTTCTGTATTATCGTCTGCAGAGCGCTCAGCATCTCCTGGTCATGGCTGTAACATTTGACATGCCATAAGACGCGGTGTAAGCATCAGGAATTGTGAACAACAAGCTACAATCCACAATCTCTGTAAGCATGAAGGTCGATGGGAGGTCACCTGTAGCGGAGGTGCTCGTTCACTTTGGAGTCCAGCAGGTTGTAAACTACAGGAAACACTTTGGGGAATTTCTCTGATGCTTCAGCCAAGTACTGATATAGGACTCGTTTTTCCACCTCATCAGTGGTAAAGCCAACCAGCGTGGCCTAGAAGAGACAGCGTGTAGGCTGGGCTGGGCTGACAGTGGTACACTATTAGAAACTTATCAATGGAGATGCCTACATAGTTCGCCATCATAGTTTCTCCTATTCTTTTAGGTAGAAAGCACAAAGCCAACAATAAAAATAACAAGAAATGGGATAGAAATAATGATGCTAATGCACGTAGTACTGGGAAGATTTGGAAATTACCAGAACTGTTAGCACGAGAACCATCAACTCATCGTCCAAGATTTCAGGCTCCAATAAAATATTATTCTCATTGGACGTAGATGTTCTTGAGCTCCTCTCGGCTCGTGGAGGGGGAGATGGCACATCACCTGAGAGATTGGAACATTCACAAAATAAATTGTGGAGCAACCATGATTTTAATAGAAATCATATCCATCAACTTAGCTGCGGAATTGCCTGGTCACATCACCGATCAGGCAGTATTGTATCGGGCACTAGCATTATGCGTGCATCAAAATCTAAATTTCCTGTTTAGCAATTTTAATTGGTCGGCCAAGCCAAGAGCCCGGGCTCGGTAGTTGTTACCAATCCAAGCGGAATATAACCGGGTCATATCTGATGCTGCTGTATCGTCTACCACGATACGCGATCATGATGCAATACGTAACGGCATGTAGTCAGAATTACGATCCTCGGTATCGGAGGAGAAACGCGGGATAGTTGACATCGACTAAACGAACTGGGTAAAATATACTAGAGAGAGCTAAACAGCTAGAATCATTGTCTTCAATCACAACGGATACACAGCTAGAACATAGGAGCGACGTGCAGACTATCGGACTACCATATAGCACTTACCTATGTCTATGAGAGAAAATCTCTTGGTAAAGAGACAGTCTAAGGAGCCTTTGGAGACTAAAGAACCGTTATATGACTAACTGTATGAGTTATATACACACGGGGAGGAGTGGATAGGGAGGGAGGGGGAGTGGAGGGGAGGGGAGAGAAGGGAATGTGAGGGTATGACTGGGTGTGAGTTGGGGTAGGGTTGAGGTGAAGTTGGAATATTTTATTTTTTTTTTGTTTTTTTTCTTTGTTTTTTTTTTTTTTTGTTTTTTGTTTTTTTTTTTGTGTTTGTGTTTGTTTTTTATTGTTTGGGGTTGGAGTGAATAGGTGGGGTAGTGGATAGGGAGGGATGATAGAGAGTGGTAGGAGAGGGACTTACAGGCTGTGTATTTGGGTATGGTTGCGGTGACGTTGTACGATGCTGACCGTCCAGTCACGACGGTATGAGGGTTACCATTGCCAACCTCATCCAGGCTCTTCCAGTGCTTCCTCTGCGTGAGAACAGAGATTAGTGCCAGAGAATGAAGTTAAAGTCTAGACAGGCAGGCGCGTGGATGGAAAGGGGAGAAGAAGAACATAGAACATAAGTAAACATATCAGGTAACGTCGATCACAAAGAGGGTCAGATTAGGAACATCTACCTGCAGTGCAGTAATCCTCATACGAGTCAGTTACACGGAACTCTGGAATACTCACTCTAAACATGGAAAACCCATCAGAAATGCCGAACTACTACTACGACTACTAGTGCCCTTGAAGTTACCCATAGACCGATGGCATACGCGACATGCTACAGTGAAATCCGCACGCCTGTATGACAATAATCATGGCAGGATCAAACGCTGTCACGTACTAAATTGGTTACGACTTCCAGCAGCCCCTAGTCTCACCGGTGCTGTGCTGTACATTCAACAGCAGCAGGTATACCATAACACATTGCCTAGCGATAGCAGGTATAACACACTGCCTAGCGATAGCAGGAGGGTATAGCTTACAGCGCCGGGCAGCGATCTGATATTAACGTCCGTAGTGGTGGCACTATATGGCCGATGGTTTGTAGGATGGGGGGATGCAAACACATCGACCCGCTCTATGGCAGTAACTGGGCTAAGATGGCACCGAGACCGAACCTCCTCCGACACTGACACGAGTGCTGCAACAACAACGATCAGAAATACAGAGAGGGAGCAGATACTGTAAATATTGGCAAGTAGATTGGTCCAGACGGCACGGGATCAGATGGCACAAGTACAGAGAACATGTGAGACCAGATATTCGTACCTGTGAGGTAGGGTATTGTATCACACGTGACGCTGAATTTGTCCGTCAGATTTTTTGTGACTATACAGAGACAGGAGTTGAGGACGCGGATGGTGCGAGACACAGTTGTTGTCTCTGGATGCCTGAAGCCCTGCAGCAGACGGAGGCCAGATGTGAGAATTGGACACGACTAAAATAGTGATGTCACCATGAGACATACCTTGATGAGATGGCAGACTAGGGCGAAATGGAAGTTACTGTCAAAGTTTAGCTCCATCTGGTGGTCAATCTGCTTGAAATGCCACTCAAACTGTTGCCTCGTCTTCATCATACAATCCTGCAGAGTCTAAAAATGCATAAAGTTGACTCATTAAATCAGCATTATGACAGAGTGGTGAGGAGCGGAGGGTGAGGAGCGGAGGGAGAGGAGCGGAGGGTGAGGAGCGGAGGGAGAGGAGCGGAGGGAGAGGAGCGGAGGGAGAGGAGCGGAGGGAGAGGAGCGAGAGAGAGACCTCTGTGTCGAATACGCCATGCGTGTCCAAAGTGAGTAGGTTCTGTTCGAGGAGCGCGAGGCCGGCGCTGTAGAGACGCTGGTCCTCCAGCTGCAGGATGCCAATCGCCACCCAGAATAGAAACTTGTGTATCACAGAGTCCTGCAGGGAGGGAGACAGAGAGATTAACGGTTTGCAGCATACGATACCGGCCAGCCATACTGCATTCGACTGACCTGTTTGAGTAGAGGCTGGAGGCGGGTCAGACACATGACCACACCCTCTATGAGCACACCCTCCGACTCCAGCGCTTTCTTCAGTGTGCGCAGCAGCTGCTTCATCTCTGGCTCGCTGATCGACTTGCTGATGCAGCCGAAGACGACGATGGCGCGCGGCTGCAGCGCCGGGTTGTGCTGGAACGCGAACCGCTTGGCCAGATCCATCCACTGCTGCAGCCAGTCATTCTTACCTTTTGCAGCCGTACACACCTGAGAGTAATCAACATATTAGCGATGCGAGTGCAGATACAAACACCAGTACAGTAAAATGCTTTACCTCAACGATCTCAAGCAGAGCATCCGTGATAACTTCTAGAGAGGTCAGTGGTACGCTCTCATCATCTGGAGAGATGGTCAGTGCCTGCCTGTCATTGGGCCGGTAGCTGGATCTGAATGCGCTCACTGCCGCGCTCTTCACCTTGCTGATGCCGAAGAGATTGTAAAACTTGGGTAGAGAGAATTCTGTGAGATTCAATTTTAGCTGTCGAGAGGTATCCTCTGAAAATACAAACAGAAACTATCTATCGCATCCAGTAACAATACAAACAGAAACTACAGATCGCATTTGGTACAAAGAGAAAACTGGTCTTGTACCTAATACAATTACAAAAAGAAACTACTGAATCTATCAGATAACAATACGAAGGGAAACCACTATTTTTCACGCTGGATGCTCATTATCGGTCAACATATCGTAGCGGTGTATTTGTTATTAATGTAGGCGAACGCGAGTACACATGCACTGACCATTGAAGTTGAGTTGAGAGCAGGTACAGAGAGAGTGAATGATATTGATGACGAGGCCATGAGTGGAAGCCTTCATTGATACGGGGCCAAGTCCAACCAGCAGTGTCACAATGTGGAACAGGAACGGCAGGTGAGCAGCCACTGGAGAGAAAGAGTGAGAGAGTGAGATCTCTCTATATCAGTGACAAGTATTGGACAGTCGATTGCAGGTAGATAAGCGGTCTAACCGTCGAGAGAGTTGTTGAAGGAGAGCATAAGGAGGTATCTAGCGAGAATCGCAATGTCATTCCACATAAGATGCGACTCCAGAGTCAACGTCGGCGACATGCACGTCTTCTCTATCATCTGCAGCGGTAACCATGGCAATAAAAACAGGAATGATTTTAAAATGAAAATGAAAATGTGAATATCAATGACATTGATGAAGGCTGTTTGGGCGAAGCTTACATGCAAAATTCTGCTGACGACTTTTCTGGATACGAGTTCAACGTTGGCGGATGCTAGTGCCACGCTGGTGTCAGCCATTATGTCAGCGGGGCGAGACCCAAACCCTCCCGTGACACTGCGCTTGATGAAGCTGTCTAGAACCATGTCTATAAGATCTCCGACCCGACCTAAAATTCACACAACGCTTTCGTAAAGAAAATTGTGTCAAGTCCTTTCAAGGTCGCTGCTAGAAATCTAGCCTTAGATCTTGACATTGACATTGAGATATGGAGGTCAGGCAGTAACTAGGAACATTCCTGATCACGAGGCATCATTTACCTCATCCTGTCTCAATAAAATCAAGATGGTCAAGTACGGATAATCACAAATATTTGGCCGTGTGCTGTGTCATCGATCAGAGCCAAACCAGCTGGATAAACATGCCAGAGATCGACTGGCCGGAGGTCGATAGATAGCACATAGTATCGATGCAATAATCTCTCCATCATTGTTTGCTTCTTATCTGTTCAAGTAGAGACACTAAACTGGCCAAGAACCAAAACTCAACAATGGTGGCCGGCTGCCAATGGCTGTCCTATGGTAGAGTGACAGCCACACAGCCAACAGGTAGACAGAGATAGCCTGTACAATCATTGGCCTGATCCACACTCATTGCAATGGCTCGTATACCAGTATGTACAGTACATGCATCATAGCTTGTATACCGGTACATACGGTATATGCATCAGCTTGTATACATGGTATATGCCTATCATAATTCATTTATGAAATTCTCTTGAATAACAGAGACAACAAGTTCTTTAAATGGAATAGGCCCATAACAGGGCGTCATTTTACCTATGGTGCCCCAGATTTTTGCCTGCACAGACGGATACATCTTCACCTCCTCAATGGTCAGCGTAATCAACTTGTCCAGAATCAGCATCACCTTCTGGCGTTTGTGTTCGTCCTGATGCTTGCAGAACCTGAGATCGCGTAATATATTGCATTACAACAACACATAAACTCAGCTTTCTCCCTCCCTCTCGTTTACCCTACACCTGCCTGTGATCCTCCCTAACTCACTCTCTACCTCCCTCTCCCTCTCATCTACCCCCATCTCTACCTCCCTCTGTCTTGCTCCCTCTCATCTACCCTACACCTGCCTGCTATACCTCCCTACCTCTCATCTACCCCTACCTTTTTGTACCTGTAGTTCTGTTACCATAGCGATAACGATGACTTACTTGGCTAGATTTGGCAGCCACGGAGTCATGTACTCGAGGCAGAGGTGCTTCATCTCGATGGTGGAGTTGCGACAGCCTTGAATACACTCCTCGAGGAACTCTAGTGTGAGCGTGGTGACATTGGCGGCCAGCTTCTCGCTGATGTGTTTTATGAAGAGGGTGTTGTTGGAGGGAATGCAGAGACCGGACGTCTCCAGCAGCTGGTCGTCGATCTTCAGATCGAAGGTCTGCGTCAGCACACACAGCAGGTTGTAGGCAGCTGATCTTAGACTTGGGTCGGAGCTACCGAGGTTCAGCAGAGCCTGAGAACATAGCGTCGGCGTTACTGCACCACATATCGAACATTGCACATCACATTAGAGTAGCCCTGCGACGAACCACATTGAGTAGAGTTCCGGGTACATCTTTCGGTTTGATTTTCGTGTGCGGTGTGTAGGACTCGGGCTGCGTGAGCTGATACCTATGCTTGATGTGATTGAGTGCGGACACGACATTCTCGCTGTCGGCGTGTATAAACGACAGCGGGCCGCTCTCACAGCTGATAGAGATGGTGAACTGGTTGTCATCAAGATGGCTAACCTAAAAACAGACAATGTCTCCTTATCGACGGAACTATAAACAGCTGAGTCATGGTGGTACAACTCTTGAAATATGGACTATATGAAGAAGTATCTGATACGAGATAGTTACCTCTTTGATCTCACTGACGTAATAAACATCATTGAGCAGAACCTGATAGCCCAGTACCCTGCTCTTATCCATGGCTGTGACCTGTATAGCGTTCTGTCCTATCTAAAAAAATGTAATGTCTGCAATAAAGTAACGTTTGCAATAAAGTAAAGTCTGCAGTGAAGTGCCACTCTGAATAAGATGAAATATCTTTTAGTTTAGTAAGAGAAGCTGAAAATATCAACAAATTTGGTAATATTCTAACGATAGCACGTTTGTCAGCCTCATGTGAGAATATATTTGGGAAGAAGCGGAAAATGATGATTATAACAACAGCTATACCTTCATACAGCACTTGATGTCCCTGTTGGACAGTTTGAGGGCGTTGGTAAAGACTCGAAGATCTTCCTCCAGACTCAGCGTAGAGCCAGGCAGCTTCTGATGTTCCGGTTCAATGTAGGCATTCAGCTGACAGCGATGGTCAATGAACATCAGCTTCGAGTGGCCCTGGGAGAGAGCAGTGAACACGTCACACTGGGCATTCAGGGGAACAACTGTGATACAGAGAATGATGGACAAAGGGAGGGAGGGAGAGGGAGAGAGAGAGAGAGAGAGAGAGAGAAGAAAGAGAGAAAAAAAAAGAAAAGAAAGGAAGAGAGAAAGGGAGAGAGAGAGGAGGAGGGAG
>ERZ1740065.1781-NODE-1781-length-13147-cov-11.719447_pt1 | contig 13147 bp, 8 predicted proteins | sample MGYA00581738_ERZ1740065 | MGnify/ENA primary metagenome ERZ1740065 (study PRJEB43018, sample SAMN04849749) | marine metagenome | isolation source: floating plastic debris | place: Pacific Ocean | collected 2008-09-01 | study: EMG produced TPA metagenomics... | reverse complement strand
CTGTGCCAATACAACTGCCACTACCAATACAATTATCACCACCAATACAATTATCACTACCAATACAGTTATCACTACCAATACAATTATCACTACCAATACAACTACCACTACCATTACAATTATCCCTACCAATACAATTATCACCACCAATACAATTATCACTACCAATACAATTATCACTACCACCATAGTTATTGCCCACAATTATATAGAAATTTGGTGACCTCTCAATAACAGCTATGATAGCGACTCCGTAGAAAATACTATCAAAGTTGTCGCTGTATTATCCATAGTTCTTCATCTTATATACAAGCTCAAAAGAAATCACTATTATTCTAAATACTGCTAATTTAAGCAGAACTGCATAGTTTGCACACAGGTAAAATGTGTATTTATTCAGTGATTATATGACGGAGTCTGCTACTGCTGTTTCTTTACGGAGGTTCACTATGAGTGGATGATATATATCTCCTCTCCTCCAGATCAGAATCTTAGCGCTCAGCACAAGCTGCCCACGTTTATAGAGGATACGGAAGAGGATAATCAGATCATTTCACCAGTCAGCCTAGTCATCACTACTGACACACCTGCACAGGTGCCCACGCGCCAAACTCCAAGTTGCTCACCTCGTCTTAGCTGGCAGGACAAAGGTGTGGCATCGAGTATACTGACAGCGCATCAGCCCGCTGTGAGACCAGCGGAGTGGGCTGAACCTCAGCTGATGCTTCCCCTTGTCATAGAGACGACCCCCATAGAGAGCGTGCCTGCCGGCAGTGCAAGCTCTCGAGAAACAGCGACAGCATGGGGAAGTTCGTCTAACTCTACCAACCTTCCTTCTCCTCGCGGACACCACCATATCTCTTCACCTATACTAACCATCTCCTCGCATCCTAGCCTGGAACGGAGTATGCACCGCCCCCTTACCTCACCAGGACAATACCAGTACCTCAGGCTATTCAGCGAAGTTATGGCTGAGAACATAGTTCACTGCGCTGTGAATGAGTCTCAGCAGATGATCCCACTGTCTGATGGTAGAGACACTGGTTTGTCTTCGGTGGTTGAGCAGACAGGACGTTGCGTAAGTCTGTGTAGTTATGCGGTGATGGGCATGAAACTACTGGCTACTGCTATAGCTCCTTTATTTTGTTTTTAATTCACTCGGCTGGCATGCATGAGCGTTGTTATATCTCGTCTCTGTATGTATGTAGTTTCTTGGACTATATAGGCCCATTGTTTGTATTGTAGTCTTCTCCATCGAGAAGAACGATAGCCACTGGTAATTGGGGGTGTGGGGCGTTCGGTGGTAACCCCCAACTCAAAAGCTTGTTGCAGTGGGCTGCAGCGTCTAAGGCTGGCTGTCCAAAGATGGTGTACTATACATTCGGAGACCGACTAGTGAGCAACGGGAAGGTGAGAGTGATTACCTGGTTTCCTAGTTTTTTTCCAGGCATGACTACTGGATCAAAGTTGCACTGATTTCACGTATGGCCATATTCTCTCATGGTATTTCTCGCTAATTTTATTGGTCTGTATTGAAGCAATTGATTCTATGTCTATGTCTATGCACATTAATTTCTATAGCTGGTGAACCAGGATTTGAGAATTTATTTATTTCACTTGAATCAGTCTTCTGAAAACCTGGCAATTCTACAAACCTTTTCCAGATAAGTAGTTGATCCTATAGTGTTTGAAATATGATTAGGGAAAGACTGCTCATATAGGAAGCAGGAATATATCTTCGATCAATTTTATATCCTTGGTGCGCATTCACATAGTTGTGTGCCTGTAGTGTAGAGGAAAAATCTCATCCTATATCCTGGAAGTCCTTTATTTTAGCTGCAAAAATCTAGGGCTAAAATTGGCTTCCTAATGTTATCCTGCAGTTTATTGGTTAGATCTTGCTGAGCTGACCTCTAATATGCCAGAATCTTAGCTGCAGAGGGTAGGGGTTGTGAGCTATTGATTCTTGAAGTTCTAAGATCAGGATCTCCACTATTTCTGGTCCTAAAACTTGTCCCCTATGATCTCTAGCTTGCCAAGATTGTGGAGATCCTCAAGGGCAGGAAAGTGTCCGATGTTATCAACCTTGTGGAAGGCTACATTAGCCAAGTCGTCCATCGTGACAGCAATCAGAAGCTGTTTGACTACATCCAGACTGCAGTCGCTGGTGATGGGAAGAATTGAATTACAATATCTCTCGACTGTTTTGTCTTGTACTCTTGCTGTGAATAAAACTACCAAATCTGCTGACAGATGTTGCATGTTGACGTAATGCTGTATACCGCGTCGACTGATAGTAGTTTGTGCTGAGTCTACCACCACTGAATACAATGGCACTGTTTCCTGTCTCGTGTGTCAGCTGATCCGGTGGGCTCTTCCAGTTGGCATCAATACGTCATTGCGTTCAACCAAGAGTGAAGTAACTAATCATGTAAACATCACACATCTGCTGCTTGCTCCAACAAAAAAGTTTCGTTTTCATTATCAGCTGTTGGCTGTAGCCTCCAAACATGACATGATATCTGCTTTTCACCTGGATCTTATCACCACTATAATGATAGTCTCAATCAATGATCTCTGAAGCTGTAGTTGTAGTACTCCAGTCCTTGACCTCATTTCCCACCTGTCTAATTCCTGAAGAACAAGATAACTCCTAATTTGGAATTGAGACTAATCCAAGTGGTAAGTCATCTCTTGTTTTCACTAGCACAATATGTTTGATCATAGCATTCTAGCGTTTCCACTCATTTCATTTATGTGGTCAAAGAAGGGCACAGTGATATTTGTATTCATTTTATTTCAATTAATTCATATAGATGCCGTAGAGTGTACGCGGCCATATTTATTCCAAGTGATTTATTAACAAAAATACACATCAGTAAACACAAGAATATACACCATCATGTCTGTTGTAGGTGCAAATTATAAAACACTCTATTGCCATCAATAAATGAAATTTTTACAACTAGTAGCCATTAGTAGTTGAGGGTGAGGTAATACAATCACAGAAACAAGTGAGTCTTTCCTCCAATGTCACAGTCATCTTGAGCCATAACTTACATGCTACTGCATGTCATATATCACAAGCCCCGTGTCACATATTATGAATTCACATGTCATAATTCGGATATCATCACTTGAATTCCATTAATTGCGTCACAGTTTATGAACCACATATCATAATGCACGTATGTCATATGTCACGAGTTGCGTGTCACATGGTTGTGCGAAAGTCCTCATGGTAGAAGTTGATAGCAGTGAGCTGAGGCATTCTGTCGAGAACATCTTTTATCAAATCGTCTTTTATCTGAAACGATAGCAATGAAGTGTCAGAGTGTGTATGATTTACAGTATCGATGAAGACATGACGATTGCAGGCCACGTGGCATTAGTGGTGACATTAATCATGACATTAGTCGTGACATTAGTTGTGATATTAATTGGATACTGACCCTGTTACACTGGACCAGATTGAGGAAGGTGAGGTTGGATAATTTCTGCGGCAGGAGGTCAAAGCTGCCGCCCTCGATTTGATCGATCCCGAGTAGATCCAGGTGACACATGTTTCTATATTTCAACCACAATCAATACCAACGTTAACTACCAGCAGTAGTCTCGGCTCTAACACGTAAATACATATCGATACGTACTGCAATACACACATCAATACATACTGCAATAAACATATCAATACGTACTGCAATACACACATCAATACATACTGCAATAAACATATCAATACGTACTGCAATACACATATCAATACGTACTGCAATACACATATCAATACGTACTGCGATACGCATTCCAATACGTACTGCAGTATGTACTGCGACACGCATTCCAATACGTATTGTAGTATGTATTGCGACACGCATTCCAATACGTACTGCAGTATGTACTGCGATACGCATTTCAATGCAGATTTTGTACATATTTGCTCTAACATTAATCTCGGTTACTCAATCATATAATATATTTACATGTTGACTAAGTACACACGTGCTCGTTTAGAAGACTTACCGGCATTGCGTAACAATGTGTTCCAGGCCTCTATCTGTTATATTCCAGCACCAGCAGAGCATCAACCGGGTCAGGGATTGACAGCTGGATAAAGGAAGCATAGCATAATCAGTTCTAGTCAAGAGGAAACGACTCCTCTCAATTTAAATTTCAATGCATGGTTAGCGTGATTACCATTTGCAGATGGCAAGAACGACCTCATCGTCGACGTATAGACACTCGGACAGGTCAAGGTAAACTAGATGACTCATCGACGTGCCGAGGAAAAGCTTTCGCAGAGCTCCAGACGTCATGTTCTGATTCTTGCGTATTTGAAGATGTTCCAGAGAGTCGAGCGCCTAGAGAAAGTCGGTACGGTTGTACCAGGACAAGCAAGGCAAGAGTGTGTGGAGTTGTCTTCCCATTACACTAACCAGACAATAGTCAATAGATTTGTTGCTGAGGTTTTCAGCGAACGATACGGTGAGTCGGAGGAGGAATTTACATTGCGAGACAGCCTCCATGGATCTGTCTGTACTCTCAGCTCCGTCGATACTTAGCAGACGCAGCGTACGCCAATGTCTATGGCACAGCGGTATCACAGCTCTGAAAGCATTACACATCGTAGAGACACGGATGGTACTGTGAAGGCACAGGCACATAAGCATGGATACTGCCTCATTGTGGCCTTCCGTAACGACATCACCGCACTTGTGTGAAATACACAAGAGCAAATCAAGGTCGCTATGCAAAGGATTCTGGGATATAATGGATCAACCAATTGGATGTTGTGAGTATTATTTCTGATCAATAAGAGACGACCATTGAGAAATTTAGTCCTGTGTGCAGCGGTGTGCAGCGTCAGCGGATCTAGAACCTGGTTTCTATACTGCTTCTACTCACCTATCAGAGAGTAGAGAATTGCCGTCGATATTGATAGAGATCAGGTCAGTGGTGTTCTCCGATAGGTAGATGATGTCATCATCCAGGACCATCATACAATGGCTGATGTCTATGAAACGCAGCTCCTGCAAACACATGATTCGAATGACATAGAGTAAGGTACTTGAATAACTTACAGTAACGTACTTCAATTATCTACAGTAACGTACTTCAATGACGTACAGAAGTGCATGTGTCACAATATGTTCACCGTGAGACAATTCGCTAGATTTTCTCTTTGTTACATAAAATATGCCGAAATATGTTTTGGCATTATTTCAACTATTGCACACGCTGTATTTATGGTACACACAAATGGCTTTGAGTGATGGAAAAGATAGTGTGAAACAAAAATTGAATAAGATAGAAAAACAAGAGAAGAGGAATCCAAACAACTATAACAGCTTTTTGATACTTGCAACTTGCTATGAATGCTATTAATTCCTTGTTATAAAAACAACATTCATCATTGCATGGAGCAATGATGAGAGATATTTATGATTTTTCATGTTTTTGCAAACCACCAAGAATGACCTAAAACGCAAAGATCAGACAAAAAGACAAGCGAAAAAATATCTTCTTTTACAGTAAAAGCTGTCAATGTGCAGCAGCAAGAGATTAGGGCCAGAAAATATACTGGAAGCAGACGTCACCTTAAACTGGCAGAGTGTCTTGATCCACTCAGAATCCGCGCACTCACATCCCTCAAAGTTGACGGATGAGACTCGAGGACAGGAAGTGACTAGGTCAGTGAGCATCTGTTGTGTGGTGTTACCGAACCCCAGGTCGATCGTCCTCAGGTCTTGACAATTATTGGCGATCGATGATATACATTCTGGGTGCATGTTACGACCCCCTACCAAACGAGCATCCAGTTTACATGTGGGTATGAACATGGTCTAAGGAAGTAGTTGAGTTCAGTTTTAAGAAGATCAATTGGAAGATGACATCATTACGATGTCATCCTCCAGGTCAATTTTCGTATGACGATCATACCAGCATTGACGTACTGTAAAAGTGGAAAATTTAGCGTGGAAAAATATTTAGAGAATATAGCGTTTTGAAGGAAATCATTAATGATAAGTAGAACTAAGTTTCCATCGGAGTTGACATCTCATAGTTCATAGGAAACTCGCCAATGATCGTAGGCATGTTCGTAACTTCATACATGCTGATTTTTTCCGTTGGGGAGGTATTTCTACTCTATTTCTGAAATGGATTCTATCCACAAACGCTAATGTTTTTTCTTGCTATTATGCTCATTTTGGGAAAACGTTAGATGTTTCTACAGCTAATGATTCAACTTTTACAGTACCGGTATGACAGTCATACCAGCATTGACGTACAACGCTGACCTAAAAACTCAAAACTGAAGAAGGAGTACCCTAAAATAGGATATGTTTGTGTTCGTCTAGTTTTATGTTTTTGGTCATTTCCAGTTGGTTGCAAAATATTTAACTCGACAAAAGTTGCGAGAATTGCAAAAATATTGCTTCACAAAGTTTTATGACAAATGAAAACGCAAAGATTTCCTGTTTCACAGCACTCAGTAACACTATCTTTAGTCGTTCTGTAAAAATAAATTTGAGATGTGGAAAATATTTGCAATTTAGCATGTAATAAAATATTTGCGATCTTATAATTTTTTAGGTCTTGCTTCCGCCCTTGTTTCTTGTAATGACATCAAAAATAAATGTGCCTGACATTACTGCGAAGTAGTGACCAACGCCTCAATGGTAAAAAATTCTCCTGTCGAGAAATAATTAATAATAAACAATTCCGTTTTAAAGCAAACCACGCGATCAGCACCGCACCAATTTACAGGACGTAGCGCAGTAAGCATGGAGGGAGATTTCGCAATGAGTTTACCTCGCACTGAGAGAGTCTTTAGGTGAGGTGATTTGGCAGCAAAGAAGCAGAGCCAATGAGGGTCAAAGGTTGTGTCAGGAGGTATGATGAGATGCTGCCAGAGTGAGGCGTCAGAGGAGATGATGTACCACTGCTTACATACCATAGCAATGGTAGTACACAACTCCTTCAGTGGTATGTATGAAAACACATGCAGCAGCAGCTCTGTAAACCAATCGACATAATCAGATCTGAGGCTAATGTCAATGTCAAGGTCTCACAGTGGGCGTCATCAGTAGCAGTCTCTATCACCAAAATCATAGACAATAAAACCTCTGTGCCCAATGTAGTAGAGTAGCAGCAGAGTTCTACCTAGTATCTATGTCTATGGTTCTTACTCACATCCACACCCATTGTAATAACAGCAGGGGTAGACTCACCATCAGGTAGTAAGCAAAAATTATCAGAACCGGTTGATGATGAGAGTTCGTACCTCCAGCGCCGGACCCTTTCTCTACAATGAGACCCGAGTTTACATTGACTTCTACCACGCGTCTACTAGACACAGAATATAACTCAGTTAACAAGTATACTCCAGTCTGCTACAGCTACTGGCACATTAGCTGTATCTGGTTAGGTCTAATGACTTATTTTTAACATAGTTCTAGTGTTAGCTCCAGCTAAAATATTTTAGCGAGCATAAAACTTTTTTAACAACTGCATGTGAGGTGAAATGAATCATCACTGGTGAAGTAGCATCTTGTTTCTGACGAATTCGGCGATCTGCTCTCCGAGAGTGGTGTCAGACAGTGTAGGATCTGGGTGAATGTCGTTGAGATCAGGGTACAGGACGAATCGTTCGTCATTGCCACATCCAATAACCTACATGATATACACAAGTCTTACATGTATATGAACAAGACAATCGTATTATTATTACCATTATTATTATTATTATTATTATTGATACTATTTTTATGATTACTGTAAGTGTGATAATTATAACGAGATTCTATGTATAACGTTTATAACAAGTTGCTCAGCAACGTTAACAAAACAGCTCGATTTAGTTACATGGAGCTTAGTAAGCCTATATGCCACACATCCCAATTCGTTATTGTTACGACCGGTATCATTTGCCCTCACCTAAAACCGTTATTCTTTAGGCAGCCATCAATATTACGGCTACAGTACTGTAAGTACACATACTAACACATTATCATTATTATCGTTATTATTGGTATATTATCATTATTATGGTTACTATCGTTATTATTGGTATTATCGCTATTATTATCACCTTTGTCCTTACTAATATCATCAAAAGCACAAAAATTTGCCGTAGCATTATGCAGTGTAACTTCATGTCCTACACAGGTCACTATTCAGTGACTATAAAACATCAAAATGGTACAGTCTGTTTGTTTCATTTTCTAGTCAAGTTGCTGCTTTCACTACTTCTACCAGCTCTGCTGATTTTTCTTGGACCTGACCTGTTTCGATGTTAAGTTTAAAATAGCAATCAATTAGACTGAGGTACGTTTACAATCACTGATATGTTCTGAGTACCTTGTGGTTAGGTCGATGGGATAGCAGATGCCCATGTACCACACACTCAGAAATGTTGGCATTCGCTTCTGCTATTGTGAGGTCGATAACATCCACAGAATCCATTTTCACAATACAGCTATTTAAATCTTGCTGCTCCATTTGTAACTCAGCATCTTCCAGATCTCGCTCTTGTGCGTCTGTGTCTCCTGTAAAAACAGGTCATGTAAGAGTTCGCTTTGTTCCCATCAGTGTACGTCTATGTATCTACTACGCCCACATGCTTACCTTGTTGGCATGAAGCATAATCTGAATTCATATGATAGTTTACACTATCATGTTGAGCATATATTCCACTTCTCGCATTTGTAGCACTATCAACCTGCTCGCGTGCGTATGCAGTACCCACAGCTTCAAGGTTTTCCGCTTCACTTTCACTACCAGAGTGCTGTTCCAAAACATCCGAGGGTTGATGAGCTAAGACCGCTCGCCATCCATCGATGAGCTCACCAATATCAGCGCCATTGTTGAGATATTCATCCATATCTTCGTTTCCGGAGTAAATACCGTCCCTGTGCGAAGTGATCAGGTCCCATGCTCTTCTACTGTGGTGGTCTTCATTAGCCATTGCGCTTCTCCAGTGAAATGAGTTCCGGAAAGGAGCGAAATACGTCGAAGTCGAACAATGCTTTAACTAGAAGTCATAGTGGTTGCGCTAGTGATTATTAAGTCAGTAGTTGATATAGTATCTATCTCTAGTAGTGATGGCAGTGTAGACTAGACTGGACTAGTCGAAAATGCTGGTAAAGAAACGGTTGTGATGGTGGCGATGTGAGAAAAATTTACCTTGACATTGTTATTTTGAGGCCATAGAGATAGCCAATGAAATGACTGGTGAATCAAACGTTCCCGGCAGGTGCATTGGCTGATTGGTCGTCAGCGATCCAATCCAAAGTCGAGTGTCCCACTTTGGTCCAATTAAATCCAAGCCTTGTAGCGTAGAGTAATATCCTTCAAATAAATCGTAAAAGTGTATCGTATTTACGTGTATTTCGTAAATACATAGTTACTATTCATGAAACTTCGTACGTCTATGGCACCAACGTAAACGTTAGTTTTACTTCGTGATAGAGAAGATCAGTTTTCTGTTCATCCTGTGTTTCTCTTCTACTTCAGCATTTCACTACGTAACATCTGTGCCATATGATCGTTGGAGTATATATATTATTGAGGATAACAGTGGACTATAAGAAACCAACAGAACGAACACGTATTTGTACACTTCATATTCATACCATCTAGCATTTCATATTGTCATGTAAAGCTTTTGCTACTTGTGATTTTTTATTGCGTTTGCTAGAGCACTAATCTGTCAGACCAACAGTATGGCTAGCTTCCGGTTAGTTGTTTTATGCTCGTTGGCTCTATCATCTATATGTATACAAGAAGTATCTTCAATGTGCAAGAGCTCTCAGAGACGCTCCAATGTCCTCTATGATTGCTCTCGACAAGTGCTCAACGCCATCCCTGCTTACGTTCCTGACTACACTACACATCTCAATTTCTCCAGTAACCGACTGAGGAATCTGACGTATAACTCGATGCTGAGTAGATTCTTCAACATCAAGGTTAGATATTGAGATTGCAATTCCTGATTATCACTGTCATACCCATAGCTGTTTGCCAACGCATATTGATGAGCCCAAGCTTGAGCCATAGTATGGTAATGAGTAGACGTCCGTTGTAGACGCGTCGACATGAACGTTTTTTGAGCTATTGACAACCTGTCTTTTCAATCTATATCATTTGGTCTACACAATAGCGGGATTCTAAGGCCTGTTTGCTTAGTCGGTGCAGCGAATTGAACGCGTATATATTCTACCTGCCATTGACAGGCTGCTCCCTCAAAAAATAGTATAAAAACGATTGCATTAATATTTTTGACATGAAATCAATATACACCTTGTCTAGACGAAATACCATAGATAGACGGACAGACAGACAGTACTCGATTCACTTGGTGTTTTTGCGGGGCTGCCTGCTATATCTGTCACACATAGGTGGTTGTCATGCTTACCCTAACATGAGCTTTTGTCTCTCTCTTATCAGCAAGCTTATATCTCTTGTCAAACTGCCATTGCCATGGGATAGCGTGGCTTTACGGATTTTTGGCCTGATGCATGTGTGAGAGAAAATGCTTGATATGCCACCGGTCATCTGGTCATCTCTCGTGACATCCCTTGTGATGGGACATATCTCGTGACATCCCTTGTGACGGGACATATCTCGTGACATCCCTTGTGATGGGACATATCTTGTGACATCCCTTGTGACGGGACATATCTCGTGACATCTCTTGTGACATGACTGTATTGTTCCAGGTTTTGGACGTGTCAGATAACTATCTTACAGAAGGTTCCTTCTCACCAGATGTCCTGTCCTCCATCCAAAGTCTTATTGAGGTGGACTTGCAGAGTAACCGGTGAGTGATTTTGCCTGCGCTGTGCCAATGGGCGGTAGGCTTGTATGTAGTTTATACCCTGTCAAGCAGATTAATTCTTTTACTTATTCACACTAATGCCAGTTTTATGCATATCTTAGCAGATAATTTGTAACTGTGGTTTTCTCTGTTAGGATTGCCAAGTTTACGTCTCCGGTGCTGAGAAATTCTCGCGTCAAGGTTTTGAGGCTCGACAGCAATGGAGTCAAACACATTCCCAACGGTGAGTAGCTGTAGCTGTAGCAGACGCCGTGGCGTCCACTTTTTACCATGATGGTACTGAGTGCACACTCTGCCTGTGATCCTGTCCGTTTTACGGAATTCTTCATGAAGTTTTCAGTGATGATAGATGCTGATCTCAACTGAAGGACACATCTACAGTCTGTTGTTATTTCGTGGATAGAGTTATTCTATATATAGATGCTGGTCTGATAGGTGGATAGAGTTATTCTATAGGGTTGATTGTGGGCAGGTAGTCAAGACAGGTACTATGTTCTCTACAAGAGAGTCAGGTTTTTACTGTACAGCGGTGTTTGTTTACTGATCATTCAATGCAGATAGCATAGCACAACTGACTGGGATATCCTACCTCAAACTCAACATACTGTTTGTTAGTAGCCTCCTCCCTTCCCCCCCCCCTTCAGTGCTGTCCTCCTCTCGGCACCTTGAATCTATTGTTTGTAAGCTGGCCACTTGATGTTTCCCAATGTCTTTATCTCCTGGAAGCCACTCTAGAGAGGTTTGGAGAGCTGTGCTGAAGCACTACAGTGCATCTCTGGTCTCGTACACCCATATTTTGGTCGACAGCGATTTGCATTCTCTCATCTAGCTGTCATCAGTGGCAGGTGCTGGTTTCTCCATTGTATGTCTGTTTTGTAGTGAGCAATTTCAGCTCCGCACTGCTTTCATTGATCAGACAAAAGAGCAACGCAGTAGAGAGCGTTGAGTGTTGCACTATGTGTGCTATGAGACAAGTGCTATCACTGTCTAGCTATCGACTAGCTAGTCTACTGGACAAGTAGTCCCCTCACTAATCCCTCAGACCAAACATAATTCCTGTCCATAAGCCCGCATGTCTCGGTGTTTGGCAGGTGCCTGCGAGTTATTGCCACCCGTACATGTGTATTTCCTCTCACCAGGGATTGCTGTATTGATTAAACATCAAGGGATGTATCTTTGTCAGCATTTAAAAATCAGTGAATGAGGATGTGAGATGCACTGATTCCAGCGGATTCATTAGTTATGGTCTACTTCCTGTGCCGCCAGCCAACACATTGCGTTAGATGATCGTACTCGGTGACCTCTCCCTATCATATAATGGTAGGCTGCTTGTCTTGCAGATTTCCTCGTCAACTTCACGGAGCTAGAGGAACTGAGCCTATCTGACTGTGGGCTGGAGACCATCTCCCCGCAAGCATTCAGATCATTAGGTATGTAGGCTATGGCTAGTCTCTCTATTTCTGTACATTTGGCTCCATATCCAATCTGTTCCATCACTTAAGTTAGGATTCTATGACATAATCTAATCTACTGATATCTGTAATTGTAGAGTATTATTTTTTGCACATTTCATGTATTGATATCACATTTCATATATTGATATCACATACTGTATTATGTATGTATTGAATGTTATGTATTTTATCATTTGCTATTACACTGTGTATTGTTCTATGCTGTTGTGTACTGTGTTTTGAATTGCATCATATTTTCTGTGCATGTTTTGCACAGTTGCACTATTTCATTGGGTATGATCAGTAGGAAAGAATACATGCACAAGTTAAATTGCGGAATTCTCTCCTACAGAAGGAGGGACGTTTGCAGCGTTCTTCCTATTCTCTGTGCGATAACATGAGACAGTGAGATAGCAAGCTATTTCATTATTCTAGGGGCTTCTCTCAAGATACTGGATCTCTCCAACAATCGCCTGCAGGCACTGAGCCAGTCTGTCAAACCACACATCTTTACTCCAGCCTTGCAGTCCATACGTCTCTACAGGAACTTCTGGAACTGTGACTGCCATCTACAGTAGGGCCAGTTGTATCCAACTCTATCTGGCTCTGCCTCCCTCCTCCTCCCTCCTTCCTCCTCCTTCCCTCCCCTCCCTCCATCCCCGTGCCTCCATCTCTCTCCCTGCCTCTCCCTCCATCTCCTTCCCTGTCTCTCTTTCTACCTCTACCTCTCTCCCTCCCCTTCCACACCCACCCATCAACACACAACAAAACAACCAAAAACACAAAAACAAAAAAAAACAACCAAACAAACAAAACAAAAAACAAACAACAAAACAAAAACAAACAACAA
>ERZ1740065.1780-NODE-1780-length-13149-cov-12.042004_pt1 | contig 13149 bp, 8 predicted proteins | sample MGYA00581738_ERZ1740065 | MGnify/ENA primary metagenome ERZ1740065 (study PRJEB43018, sample SAMN04849749) | marine metagenome | isolation source: floating plastic debris | place: Pacific Ocean | collected 2008-09-01 | study: EMG produced TPA metagenomics... | reverse complement strand
CCGAAAATCAATATTGTTTGCTTACACTCTGGAAAATAAATATGAGATTTCTGAATAGAATACTGTCGTCATAACCAAGGATGAAGCAGAGTTAACCAGTAATTAAGCGTTTAACTACGGCTCTAGATCAAGTGGTAAGGAATTTGGGCATCAATGTTTCAAATCGTATTTCAACAGTTTGACACCAATGGGGTGTTTTATTTTCCTTGCTGACATAACAAAAAGCTGGCAGCCCAAATCTGATTTGGGTTTGAGCCTCTCTTGGCTTTCTTGCCCTTTTTTGCTAACTTATCAGCTCGAAATCACAGATATCTCTCTCTTGGTTCCTTTATTCATAGAAAGCCATATTTGAGGGGAAGTTAGGTAATGATGTCTGGAGAGCCTGTTAAGTGGGGGAGGGATGTTCAATTGGTGAGATGCGGGGGTTAGACAATGATTCATATAAGTACCTGGTGTAGGAAGTCAAACAACTTTGGGTGTGTCCTATAACATGAAAGCGAGACTCAGCACACTCTTAGAAATAACAAGGAAGTAGGAAGAAAACAACTTCTTAAGCAGCTGTTGTGTATGCTCACGTGATTCATACTGTACATATGTCCACAGCCATGAAATCAAGGACAGAGGCTAGAAAGGAAGGTAGTTCACAGATATCAGCTGATAACACATCTCAGCTTTATTTTATGCTTATAAGTGAACCTGCTTCAGGTGCATGCTGTATGACTACTTATCAAACTAGAGAGAATGGAGATAATGTCAATCTTAGTGTGCAGTTATTGTGGTCATTATATAGGGTGGCGCTATGTAAGAATAGGCCTTCTAATAGATGACTAACATGCTAAAGAGTGCTTGAAGCAAATGAATTTTTTACTCTTCTATTGGTAGGTACACCGGAACCATTCGCTGGTGTTACGTCAGCTTTTGTCCAGACTTACGCCTACTTTAGTCTAAGCTTAATACCAGCGTTTACAAAACCAGGGTGCCTACTTAGTAAAAAAATGCTGAATTGATGAGTGAATGAAGTGCCTCCTCATGTCATGCATCCCTTTCCTCTTTGCATACTTACCACGCTCTCTCCCTCCTTCCTTCCCTCTCTCCCTGCTTCACTTCCTCCTCCACCCGCTCCTCCATCCCCTCTCTCTTCCTCCCTGGCTCTGACGTCTCTTTCCTCTATCCCTCCTTAGCCACCTCCTTTCCTCCCCCTTTTCCCTCCTTCACCACCTACTTCTTTCCCTGCCTAACCACCTCCTTTTCAAGCATTAGAATTTGCCATCAGCTGGGCCTAAGCCAATGGGAACCAAACTGTACCACAAGCTTTCCTTGAGCTTCTCACACCTCGGGGATAAATAAAATTATGGTATCAGTCGGCTACTACCTGCGCAGTATAAATGTAGTTTTATTCACTCACTATTTCCATCCTCTCTCCTCACTTACTACCTGGTGGCCTGGGTGTGATCGATAGCGTGAAGAATTAATTTCAGCTATACAATTAATTATGCAATAGCTGATTAACAAATAGGTTTATGGCTGTCATTGGCTCTCGCACGGTCACAGACGTAAATGCTCAGTTTCACTTCTCTATATCATGATGGATGGTCATAACAATGATACAATGGTAAACCACCCTCTGTGGCATGGTTGTGATGTAGCTGCGGTGACTACCTGAGAGGTTCTTTTGACTTTCCAATGTTAGTTTCGGTGAAGTCATAAAACCTCGGCAGGAACTTCTGGTCTACACTCAATGTAGTGGTCTTAAGGTACACCTAGACTGTTTGCAAGGCATTTTAGGGCTTAGCACTTCGTCAGTCTCAGGGGAAAGGCTGGTCCACACTAGGCATATTTCCATGCGATAATCACTCTTGCAGCAAATTCCTTTCTATTTTTAGCTTGCGAGTGTCAACTCTGGCTGTACCAGCCACTTTCAACATGCTTGAATTCGTAAGCTTCACTTTCGGCGAAGCGCTATTTGATTGACTATCTGGCTGGGGGGAATATGCAGTCCTAATTAGCCTTTTGATACGGCTGTATCAGCTCTGCATAAGATTCCAAGAAAACCGCTGATTGGCTTTCCGGGTCTTTACTGCCATTTTATCTACACAAATGAGCGTCCAGTGTGGAAACGCAACTGATGCTTGAAAACACGCCTAGTGTGGACCAACTTTTACTGGAGCTTGTGTCCTAATGCCTATAGATGCATAACAGGTTTGCCTTGAGCAATCTTCAAGGCCTTTTAGGACGTTATCTTGTTGGATGGCACTGCGTGTGGGATTGCACCTCAGTGCAAGAGTGACACAAGAACTATAGGAAGCTATTAGCAAACATTGTATTTATCACAAGCCACTGACAACCACAATAAAAAACAGAACTTACTGAGACATGACCAGCAGGGAAAAAGGAACAAAGAGAAAGAAACAAAGCTTAATGCAACTTATATAGACTCCAGAACAATCTTGAAGGCTATCTATTACTTTAAAATAAAGAGACCAATTCCTGGTTTGCACCTCTGTCTTCACACTAGTGTGAACCAATCGTTACTGGAACTTGCATTCTGAGACTTACAGATACGTAATAGATCCGCTTTGAGCAATCTTCAAAGCTTTTTAGGACGTTGTTTCATTGTTTCCCAGACGTAATGACTGGTCTCTTCAGTTCCAGATTTAAGTGGACTTTAAGTGACATGTATTCCTGTAAGCTTCATCAGCAATACGTGATGCTATAATGTAAGTCCGGTAATGGTACGTCATGATAATTTCAGGTTCACGATGAGTGACAGCGGATTCTGCTCGTTGACCTATAGCCCCGAATCACCTGGTAAGTACGTTTGCAATTCAGAAGCCCATATACTCTATGCAGCATCTAATTGGTCCGTGTCCTTCAGCATTGCACAGAACACCATGAATCAGTTGTGAATGTTCATGAAGTATGAGTCTGCTAGATCCCCTGATGGTAAAAGTCCCACTCTAATAGAAGCTCGTTGATAAAGTTGATTGTGAAATTCCCAGCGCAATTCTGCATGTTAGGTTCAATGGAGCTTGAATCCCAGCAAAACTAGTGCAAAGTTTCACTCATTAGCGGAATTCACAAAACAGGTTGTGCGTACTTGAGTGAAATGGAATGTTGCACAATATCATCAGATATTGACAGCAATATTACATAAAAGACAAACTAAAACTGTTTCAAGTTGCAGACAGAGTATACAGCCTCACACCAGACAGATTGGCTGCAGGAATCAGTGGAGTCACAGACCAGTAAGACCATTTTCTCTCCCAGATAATAATTTCCAGTGCCAGAAATAATGGGGAGTCGGTTTGCTTTAATTTTGAGAAGCTATAGTTCAGTACCCCTAACCTCTACAGCTCAAAGTAAAGAAAATTCGGACTTCGCGCAGCATAGCCTAACATATAAACTACAGGAGAGCATTAGGAAACCAAAGGAAACTACCTCAACTTTACGTTTAGCATGTTAAATATAGGATATCCGGAAACCACTGCAGACTTTTCATAGTCTTCACTTTCTCAAGGTTGGTAAAGCATCCACCTGAAGTGGATATAGTCACTATACACTACTCAAAGAAGTCAAACTACCTTTCAAGTTAGTGACAGAAACTGATGGAAATATTGGACATGCTTGGAGCACGACTGCGGGCAAAAAATTATGAAAAATGGTAGAAAAGAATTAGACAATTTTACTGTTCTATTCATAGGCGCCGGTTTCATAAAGGTGCGTGTACACTGGCTCTCAATCCGCAAGAAAGCAGCTGCGGATCGGCTGCAAAACAAAATTTTGTGCCTGGACAGCACAACGTCGGAGTCTACGAACTGAATCTCGAGCAAGATTTGAAGTTTGATCGTGGAGCTGTTGCCTATTGTCCAATCACATGCCAGTATTTTTACGAAGACGATGAAATGACAACTGCCCGAAGAAACTGTCACCAAAAATAAATTGCTGATTAGATCAGCTGTTGATGAATCACAACTTCTATTCCACCAACAGACCATAGCTCATATCTTTTATCTACAAATGGTTGTGTGAGCTAGTAGACTGCGGTAACAGTTGCCTGTACAAATCCAAGTGATTAGTTCCACAGAGGTAATGATCAACTTTCTTGGCGTTTCACTCACTCGGACAATTGCTTGCTTCCTAGTCCTAGCTATCACTCTCAGCTGTCATCCTCAGCAACAACCATCTTTTTATTCATTCATGGTCAAGCTGTGCGCGCAATTTTCGAGTAGAACACGAGTGACACAGTAGAGGGAGGAAGTCGCTCGCTTATAATTGACTAGTCACTGAGCGCACGATGTTTACAGCGCGAAGAATCAATCGGCTGCTCTTGTCCACAGAGTCGACCTGTGTTTGGCGTTATGTTGCGCAAGCCTACGCTCCGCATATAGTTCAGAGCCGGTGTACACGTAGCTTAAACGCCGGTGTTAAGCTTTGACTAAAGCAGAGCTATCTGCGGCGATAGCACAGGTGCGAACAAAAGTTGGCGTAACACCAGCGTAACACCGGAGCATGATTTCATCGTGCCTAGTGATAGCAGGGCTCTCAACTGATCAGATAAAAAATTCCGAGTTCCTTTCACCTCAAAGATTTGCTTTTTTGTTGTAAGAATAGAGTAGTATGGTGACATTTTGTTGATGAATTCGTTTTATATTCTGATAGATAAGGAAGCAGAGAATGTACTCAGCTATACTTTGTAGTCAGAGACTTGCTGTATGGCTGCTACAATGACATCAGAATATTTCACTGCAAATTTACAGCAGTAGTCTGATTAAAACACCTCAGTGATGTTTTGAAGAGCTTAGTTGTACTGGGGCAGTGTACGGATGTAGATCGCAATAAAATCGTACTTCAGAAAACTGAATGACGGTTTTTGTCATTCTACCACCAATATTTGTGTATCAGCACGGGCGGGAGTGTGTGGGAGTGAGCGGGAGTGAGCTGGAGTGAGCACAGATAGGTGTGGGAGTGAGCGATCATGTACCATCATTAACCAGAGAAGAAAATATATAGCTTTGATGGATAGCCGCTATTTTCGATCGACACTACAATAGTTTTCTATGGTGACCTTTAGGGTGAGAGTACCGAATGAGAAAATTCCATTGGCATCTGCACTATTTACATCAGATTTAAACTAGAGTGATAAGAAATGGTATCTATAGAGGTCTATGAATATTACTAGCTATGAGGATTTTGCCAGATTCTGCTGTTACGATTACATAAAGAGTTTTTATTGAGGCTTTCAGTAACAGAATCCGGGCTTTTCCGGATGATATTGCTAGAATCTGAGTACTAGGTAGTTTTATCTTAGTCACCCAAGTAGGGGCCTCAAATCAGAGTTACTTAATTTCATCCACATAGATGTAGGTGTCTAATCTGATGACCGTAAGAACATCTCTCATAGAATTAGCTTAAAACTCATTGTGTTTATTAGTGGAGCTGAGCATAGGCCTATGGGCTTTTAGGCATCTTTCAATTTCATGTCAATAGTTTCTGTCCGCAGTTCTTCCGCACTTAAGTGCAGACAAAATGCAGACCAAAACAGGCGCGCCCGTTTTAAGTGCGGACAGAATGCGGATATCATAATTCATAATGCATACCGACCTAAAAGTAAAAAAAGTTGGCTTTTAGTAGAACTGAAAATGATGGATAAGGAATAATTGCGTTTGTAATTCTCCTGTCGATTTTCCCACGCCTACCCGCGCCTATCCGTAATCACCCCCGCGCACTCTCGCTCACTCCAGCTCATTCCTGCATGCGCTGATGGGCGAATATCTATGGGAGAATGAAAAAAAGCTGGCATAATAAGTAAAAGGCACTCAAATATGTACTTAAACATATCTTTGAACTTTAAGTCTAAAAGTTCCCTTTAGTTTCATGCATGCAGTTGGGCTCAGGTGTCGCAACATTTGGCAAGAAGTCGTGAGAGAGATCTGGTACTGAGGCTCATTGCCTATGGCCATATGATGAATGTTTGTTTCCTCTTTCCTCCAGATCAAGTATTGACAATAGTGACTGTACTGACAACGGTGGTGGTACTGAAGGCACTGACGGTGCTGACGGTACTGGCAGTACTGATGCCGCGGACAGCGTAAATTTCAGAAGTGATAATAACAAGCGGATGATCTTGAAACTGAGTCAATGGATGAGTTGCAGAGAGGCAGAGACAGTTGCTCAAGCATTGAGGAAAGTATATACGCCAAGTAAGTATTATTACTCCGCAGTTGGTTGCTATGGAATTGAGGAACAAAATCTTTGACACCTTGGTGTGTTTTAACAGCTCTAAATACTGTTCATATCATTCATAGACCATTAAAGCTGTTATAGTATGCTTACTACCTATGAACGCGGAACTTTACACCTTTTTCCTATATTTGATTCAATTGTTTTTGCATACTGTAAGCTGGAATATGATTGCAAGAAAAAACAAATGTGTCAACTGAGATTTACTATAATCACAAAAAATACTTTTGCTGTATTTTTCTTTCAGTCAGTAGTTAGCACGCGTTGCGGGAATTCACATCAATATAATTTACAATTTTTGAAGTTCAGTTGAAATAGCAATTACTTTTAATTGCAATCATTTTCCAGTCAATTGTATCTAATTGAATGAATGATCGATTGATTGAAATGGTTGTGATGGAGTTAATCTTCAGCATTAATTTACACGTACACATAACTTACACATACACATAACTTACACATACACATAACTTACACGTACACGTAACTTACACGTACACGTAACTTGCACATAGACGTAACTTACACGTACACGTAACTTAAACGTACAGGGCTGTTCCCAACATGGGCACAAGGGCTCTTCGCCCAATGTTCCTAGCAACTCCCCTATATACCGAGTGGTTGACACAAAAGTTTTCATGAGAATTCAACATCAGCGACTGCCCATTCAATCGGGTAATTAGTGTAAAAAGAACGTTGCTATAGTTAGTCTGCTTAGTTTTGAGGTATCTTATTGTACTCGTGGTTTTCGTGACATAATGATACGGTCAACCACAGCGACTGCATCAACTCAAACATATGGACAACACTTGTCCATATATATAGATAAATTTTTGACTTACCTTTTTACGCTGCTACAGAGAGTACGACAGCTATTCTATATTCGTGTTTGCTAGCAGTGACAGTAGATAAGAGTTCACACTTAGAACATCACCTTATGAGCACCAGCAGATCATCTCAACACAACCATCCACATACACGCACACGCATGCACACATATCTAATGCAGTCTAATTATCGCCACTTGTTTTTGGTGGAACCGCAGTGTCTGTGGATGAATTCACTCATCAGTCAGCATGTTAAATAAATCCACTCAAGGATATCCTTCATTTTTTAAAAAAAAAATTCAAATTTCAGCTGAAAATGTAGACTGAATCTTATGAATCCTTTCAATAGCTATCCCCGTATCTAATTTCAGACTATATTCTGGGATTTCTCACGAGAATGGAGCCAGGTATCTGTCTGGTCAGTGAGACAATGTCTTTGGGCTTCTTCGGCGCAAATGGTGGAGAACTCTCCCTACCACATATCCATGAAGTTATCAACCTTACCGTTCCTAAGGACAGCCTTGAGGTCCTGAAATTGCTGTACATCGGTGCGGCAGAAATTACAGACGACAGCAGCTTGTCCAGTGAAGAGAGTAGAGACGATAGTCTCATGTGTTCGCCTGAGATCATATGTGGTCCTGATGGAGTTGAGTTTGAGGTATGACGGAACAAAACATTCGAACAGTGGTGTTACTATTACTGTAGTGCGATATCCTTGTTAGGCTAGATATTATGACACTTCATTCTGGAAAAAAAATTCACAAGTAGGTAGTTCCACAATTGTGCCTGCCGCTCTTCTTGTCCGCTAGAACTACAACGCAGAGACTCTGGGTGCACAATGCTGTTAGTGCTGTCAGTGGACTAGCCTTCCCCTCACCTCCCTGCATCACTAATCACACTCATCCCTCACCGCCGAAACCATCTCATCCATCACCTCCAGACATCATCTCACCCCTAACCTTCCCTCACTCCCTTACCCATTCATCCTCTCTCATCCCCTCACCACCCCTCATCACCTCTCCTCAGTTACTCACCCCCTTACAACCCCTCGCCCTTCACCTTCCTCACTCCATCATTTCCCTTCACCCACTTACTCCTCACCCAATCACCTCCTCTCACTCCTTCTCTCCCGTCACCTCCTGTCACCTCCGGTCACCTCCCCTCATTCATCACTTACCCTCATCCCTTCACCTCCCCTCACTCCGTGACCTCTGCTCATCGACTCACTTCCTCTCATTCCTTCCAACTTCATCTCCCATCATCTCTTCACCTCTTCTTGCCCACTAAACTCCCTTCACTTCTCTCACCTTCCTTATCTCCTCACATTTCGCATCTCACCTCACTTCTCCTAGTTTCATATCTCCTTTCCCCAGACTCACATGTTCTTTCTCCTCTCTCCCTAGCCTAAATTCGACTCTTTTTCCCCCATCTCCCATCTCTTCCACTATCTTTCTCCCCTCTCTCATTCGCTCACTCACTCTCTAGTTGCCAGGGTGAACAGGCATAATGGATTCAAATCAGTGCAACAATATTCTTCCTCAGCCAAATTCTGTAAGTCAAAGTTTTGCTAGAGAACTTCAGTTTTCTTGCAGAGACCAGTACTCCTCTCAATACCGCATTCCGTTATCGACTACGAAACAACACAAGTGGACTGCAAGCCGGACAACACAGAGGAATCGGACAGCATCATGGAGACCTGGAGCCAACTGCAGGATAGCATCACCGTCAAAGTCAGACATTTCTGCCGCTTTAAGGTGAAGCTCAAAACCTAATTGAGGAACGCAATCGGATCATCTGCTAACAATTTATCTCTGCTAAAAACTATTCAGACATTCATTCTTGGACCTGATGTGTGTTGGAAGTCAAATATTCATGTCCGAAATAGCTAGTAATAGTAATAGTAATAGAGTAATAGAGTAATAGGCATGTTAGGTGTGCAAATGCGCTTAGATGGCTAAACGTTCAACTCTGAAGGTATCACTGACTGCGCACTAAGAAAACATCGGCTGGGTTGACCGCAGCTGGGAAATTAAATGCTAGCACTTTTCTGCAACCTTTATAGCTTTCACAGCTTGAGCGCATGCTGAGCGCATGCTAGGTAAAAGCTCTTGTCACTGCTGGTGCACGCGTTGAGAATAGCCAAATATTTTGATCAAATTAATTGCTTTTTAAACGGCGGTGCATAAATAAGGTAAACCCGTTTGCACTTCGAACATGCCTAATGTTTACCATGATCTCTGCTGACTGTGCAGGCTGTTTGAGGCATCACAAAGTAAGGCCTAAGTAATAAATCTATACTGCTAGCAAAGATCTTCTCCTTCTAAGGCTGCAAGGCTTTTCCAGTGATATAGTAATTTTCGATTCAAGAACTCGAGTTGTCGTCTTCCCATCTAACCTTACCCTACACGCTACGAGGTTGCGAGTGTGACAAAATAGTGTGGAGTTTTCCCAGAAAGTTTTCCCTAGAGGAGAAAACTCTTAATTCTGTAGAAAGTTCTAATATAAAGTGGTACCCATTGAATTCATTACAGAAATTCTGAAATGATCGCCATAATTTTGAAGGTGTCAGGTTGTTGGAGTAAACGGCGGTTTGAGTGCCAGTTGTACAGGAAGAAGCAGTCAATGGAGTTCAAGCTATGCCTCATCCGTGCTGACTGCAGGAAACAGAAAATGGTATTATAGGCCTAATATCATATCCACCGATGAAGAGCATGAAAGTTCACTGATATCATTTCCTTCTGTCAGAGGATCGAGGAAGACATGAGAAAATCAGGCTACCAAGCTTGCGACGGCTCCATGTGGCTGGAGTTCTGTATTCATAGATCACATGGTAACTTGAATATTAGCGTCACTGACAAAACATCAAAGGAAAGACTCTATCAGGTATCTGCAATAGCATTATCTTGCCTAACCAAGAAAAAGTAAAGCGATAAATTTTTCCATCTAGAGCATTTAATTACCTCGGCATTGCAACCATTGGACAAATGTAACAGATACTCAGTTCTTGATGTTAAATGACAGAGATAGGAGAAGGTGAGGCATAAGGAGAGGGAACTGAGAGCAAGAGGGAAGGGAGAAAGGGAGGTAAATGGAGCAGGAGTGAGATGGAGACGGTAGGGACAAGGAAAAGAGAATAGGCATGAGAGGGAATTTAGAAGGAGAGGGGAGGTGATAAGGTGTGGCAAGATGGATAGGGGAGTGAGAAGGGGAGGTAGATGGAGGAGAGGCAAGAAGGAGACAGAAGGGACAAGGAGAGGAGAATGAGAAAAAGGAGCGAGAAGGAAATTAGCAAGCTCTGTTGATCCCAGCACTCAGGAATAACATTCAGCCATTAATTTACAGCAGGAGATTCCAAAGTCAGTGAGGGCAATCAAGTCAGTTCATTTTGATATCACACCATTCAGTGTTGAAGATCCTCAAGCTAGAGAAGCAGGCTGCTCAGTATGGTTATCTCAGGCGCAAGATGTGAATGCCTATGTCAAATTTTTGTCTGATGCTCTGGGATCAAATGTAAGGGTCCTCTCTCCATCCTTTGGATACAGTAGTTTGCATATAACATTTTAATAACATAACTTTTCTACTATAAGAACAAATATTGTAGCAGACGATATACTATGCTATTTTTTTCAAAGGTGTGATGGAAGTTGTCTTCTGTAAACATGATTTTTATAGCTATTTTTAAAGCTTTTAAATTATATCAGAAGATATAAAAGTGTTTACTGAATCCAAATTTGAAATAAGATTTCAAAACAAACGTCTAGGTCCAGAGACTTACGTCATTTGTCAGCAAAGAAAACATAGTCATATCGAAAACATTCCCAAGAGCTGTTTTCTTGACCGATACAATCCAACTTAGGTAAGTCTCAGGGCCTTTTTTAAAATTTAATTCAGATTCGCATTCAGTAAACAGTTTTACATCTCCTGAAATCATTGAAAAGCTCCATGATAAAAATGGCATGTTTTTAGAGGACAACTCCCATCAAACCTCTGTTTCCCCATAGGTATCTGGTTTGCCTATACCTCAGGATCTAGACATTTGTTTTGAAAACTGATTTCAGATTATGAAGCAGTAGAATGTATGTATCCCTTTCAACTCACTATTGTACCACAGAACATCATTAAAAATAGTGAACCTGGTATCGTACAATTATTTCGGCCTTTCGTTAATGCAAGAATGTCTGTAGCATTGATCAAAAACGCTACTAATGTAAAACACAAGCCAGTAGATAGAAACATATTTATTTGGGCTAATTGATGCTGAGTGTCTTTGAAAGTGTAGCTGTTGACCCATATAGCCATCGTGGCTTTCAACTAACAACGGTGGAATGTCAATGAGTGTTTGCTGAAGATATGAGAATTAGCTTATGACGGCCTTAGAAAAGGGAGGAACAAGCTCTCAGAATTGAAGCCTATCTGTTCCCTATGTAATCATTTGGGACGTCTAACAAAGCAAAGGATCGCCCGAGGAATAGGCCCTAGAACGCATAGGTGCGCCTATGATCGCATAGAATTCCCATCATAGTTCTAAGAATCATCCTATGCAGGCCTTAGACAGCATTGAGGCGAGCCTGTAAGTTCATAGGCAGGCCAACCGCCCTAAGGGTCATTACTACCGGTGTTTCTGATAACAAGGACGATAATTTTTAGCGATTTCATTCTAGATTATATATAACATAACGAGCTGTCAAGAATATGGCGTTCAACATAAAAGAAGAATCAAATCACCAGAAATTCACATGTGCTAATTATATTATATTACATATATTTTATTACATATTATATTATTTACATTATATTGTATTACATATTTTATATATTATATTAAATATATTACATAGTAATATATATTATATATAATTTTTTTTATTTTACATCTTGTATCATATATGTTATATTATATATATTACATATACTAATTTGCTGTCTTAAAATCCAAATCTGCATACTGAATGATCAGGATGTGAGTCAGTGTTGAGAAATCAACCATTGAAATTTTTCAACTGATGACGTTGGTGAAGGACTAAAGCTGATACGGCTATGTGTTACTTATAGCGATATCGATCCTAATAAAATGAAACTGCAGAGTCAAACCTCCTTGACCTTGTATAGACATGCTGGTATTGATGCTCCCAGGACATGCTGACCATTGTATTCGGGTTGCTTAATTAGGAGCTATGCCTATTTAAAGCCAAGTTTAGTCGCAGTCGCGGGATCGTACCGCAGGACTTGCCATCTTTTTACAAATATCAGGTGTTTTTGACTACTTCGCTTTCTTTTACACTTTTTTCTTAAATCATGAGCTTTGAATGAGTGGATAATACCACTATGAGGTAGGCTCCTTGTTATGTTGCATGTTTCCAAAAGATGCTAGCTTTCCATTTGTTGGTGTTGAGTTTTTCCTCTCAGTGTAGAGTCCACAACTAAATCTTCTCGGCGATTCGATAGTTTCCACAGTCGTTTACAGTTTAGCTGTGGTTTGCTTGGTACTAGATAGTGGAGATATGTGTAGAGCTGTATTTACAATTAAAATATATAACTAGCTTGATATTTCATAAGGAAATAATGCAAATTTGCTTCCATGCTATACTACAGCGTCATTAAGCATTCGAATTTGATACTTTAGAGCGACTCAACAGCATATTTTCTGAATGCATTTTTGTATTTTGTCTCAAATGTAAATTCCCCCTAACCAAATTTATTTCATATTTTATGTTTGATGATTCAGCACTCAGAATTGGATTCTAAGACATCATATTAGTATGTGCACATGCAATGATGGTGATTGCGTTATTCTTTATATACTGCTTTTTTTCAGTCGCTATTACAGCTATTATTGTGAGGCCACTAAAATATTTGAGTTTGCAGTAACAATTTTCACTGCCATTATCATTAGTATTGCCGTTTCTATTGTTATTATTATTGCTTTCGTTAACAAAGATTACCGAGGGCGCGTCATCGCAAGAAGAAGATAAGGAGGAGGAAGAGACAGAAGACTCAGTCAGGTGATTTTTATGCTGTACTACCAATCATATACATATATATATATATATATATATATATATATATATATATATATATATAT
>ERZ1740065.1779-NODE-1779-length-13149-cov-12.682679_pt1 | contig 13149 bp, 15 predicted proteins | sample MGYA00581738_ERZ1740065 | MGnify/ENA primary metagenome ERZ1740065 (study PRJEB43018, sample SAMN04849749) | marine metagenome | isolation source: floating plastic debris | place: Pacific Ocean | collected 2008-09-01 | study: EMG produced TPA metagenomics... | reverse complement strand
TGACCCGTTACCGTGGCAATGAAGTGACCTGTTACCGTGGCAATGAAGTGACCTGTTCATTAAGTTTCTGGCTATATTCTTAGTCATATGCTTCTCCACATCTGTAGGTTCTGGTAGCCTCATGTCCACAAGCCTCTCAGCAATCCCCATTTCCATGGCCTTACAAGGAGCGCATTCAGTTGATTAGTTCAATGAGCTGAGAGGCACAAGCGGTAAGGTGTGAACAATTCAACTAACCTTGCGTATCCAAAGGAATGTATGTTTGGTAAATTGTCAACCTTGCGTTACCTCACTGGGACGAAACCGTATCATTAGCATTTTATATTTGTGAGTAGAATTTGTGGCGTACTCTGCCTCTAATTGTTAGCATCTCCCCTTTGCTTCCTTCAGTCCAACTAGCATCGTAAATGACTCACCAGTTTGAAGTACAGTCTCATGTAGCTTTCTAACAAAGATCTCCGATCCAAGCCAGCCAGTGGAGTAGGCGCTGCGGCATGGTCTTACCTGCACAACATTACAGCTCAGGTCAGTCTCTCATTACAAAATACTGTACATGTAACATACTTACAATTTCTTTGCACTTTTTCGCATTTACTTCACAATGCAATTCTTTTTCAACCGGTACAGAACTCTCTTATTATCTTTTGGCTTACCTCATTACATAGATTCTACGCATTATCAGATGGATTATTCAGGTCATGATCAGCTGAAGGCATTCCAGATGATCTTCTCTTCTTTCCTGCTGTCTGATTGGGAGAGGAATTTGGAGCCACTCTGATTCTTCTGGTTACTTTTGTCCCCCAGAGTCTAAACATAGGATGAATAAGACTGGCTGTTTCTATGGGACAGTCTGAGTCTCTTTACTGAAGTTTGTCTGTTACCTTCTTGGTCCATAGGAATCAATGAGATGAGTAGATTCATAGCCAAGGTTTTTCTGCCATAAAGCACCAATGATTGCATCATAGCTCAATCGCTTCACTTTCACATCACCTCCTCAGTTTCAAAGATGGTTTCTCTAACTGCTGACCTGTTGTTATCTGAGGCTCTCCACCTTCAAACTATAACAACCAGTTACAACAATCAAACATCTCAAAATCTCAAACAAAAAACAAAAACGGTCCATATTAATAATTTTAAACCAAATTAGAAGTTAAATGAAGTTCATAAATGAAAAATAATAAAATAATAATATTGTGCAGCAGGCGTTTTCTTATTTTTACGTTAGCATGCATCACGGATTATGATACTGTAGAACTATATTTGATAGCGACAGAAATATTAGTGTTTCCCTCAAAATCATCAAGAAATAAAAATGATAGCGATCTAACGATAGCGATCCCATAAATGGGAAGACAACTCCTATAAAAGGTATAATTTCTATAGCGAATTTCCATGATAGCGATAATTTTTCATCGCTATTTTTGCGACTATTAGACGGTCACTATCAAATCCGATTCTACAGTGTCTACATTTTGTCTGCATTTAGTTCAGACGTGCCTGTTTTTGTCAGCATTTTTTCCACACTTAAGTGCAGACAAAATGCGGACAGAAAACGCTATCATAACAATGAGAATGTGCCAATCACAGCCAGCAGTCGGTGGAATGAATAATTCATCTATGCAACAAGCACTGATTATGATTCTGCATTAATTAATGAAAATCGAATCAATTTCGTTTATTATTTCGTTTATTATTTCGCTTATTATTTCGTTTATTGCTCAACAAACACGACATCAAAATTTGTGTCCATTTGCATTTCGAGTTTCGCATTTCTCTATATTTCCTATTATCTTTAGGTTTAGACTATTAGAAATTAGCTATAATCAGAGCCATAAGATGGAACTGCATGGAGCCCTGCCTCTACATCCCTAACTATAGCTCCCATCCTATTCCAGCAGTAGGAGACTGCTGACTATGACCCAAGCACTTGTTGATAGCAAGGCTTGTGTCAATCGGATAGTGGCCACTATTGGAGTCGATGATCACATCAGCCATCTATCAAATCATGCATATCGTCTTCAGTAAATACAGTTCCTGGTTTCAACGGTAGCTACTGTCACAACTAATCGGTCTGGTTTACAGGAGAGAGTATTATGGATGTCGTCGTTGGGCGTGAATACTAGTGAACAGCATCGTATCATAATTGGATACACAACGGTCTACATAATACGGTCTTGGTTGGCAGAAAAGCTGCCCACGGTGTGTAGTGTAGCTCCTAGAGTAGCTCCTAGCGATCCAAAGACAAAGCTATTTAGAGCCATGTGCTGCACATAAAGAACTACGATAGAGAACGAATCACGTACTCAAAGATGTTCTTACCTAACCTCAGAGGCAGCAGAGACTTGCGATGACAGTACAATTGACTATTATCATCTCAGTTCGTGTGGTAAAGTCTTACACATTCCACCATCAGCAAACTACAGCACGTCCTGCAAATGTCGTTTCAGGCACCGCCATGCAGCTTTCTCCCTTCGAGGGTTCCCGCGATCGCTCTGGCAGCTCAACCTGGCGGCGTTACGTAATCATTGGACCCTGAATTAATTGAAATGTGACACGTCGCCAAAAGGAAGTACGATCGATGCCATGGGCTCGACTACTTTTGATAAGAAGGGGTGTATACTAAGTTGTATTCATCGATAAAAGTCATTTTATGCATCTAAATCTAAATAATATATATTCAATAGATATAAAATATATAAAAACTTATATGAAATGCTTAAAAACTTATATTGCTTGATAAATACATGAAAATTTGGTTAAGCCCATTGTTCTGCCTCCGTGCTAAAGTTTTTTTGCGGGCGCAGCTCAGCAGACGATGTGTTCTTGTCCTGCTGAGCGGGTGGTCTAAACGGAGCTTTCGAGATTACAAACGGATATACGGTTCTTCATGCGCTCAGTTACTGACTTGTGGTAAGATTATCTTTCTCTTACGCTCTAATTGTAGTATTCTACCTGTGATGTGAATGTGTTTTTTGAAAGGAGATGACACTATTCCTCTATCCATGATATTCGATGGCTACAATTACAACCACCACCCATGCGACTAAAGTGAGAAGGCGAAGCCTTGCGAGTGATGATAAACCGAAGTCTTTTGTCCAGTATGATGATGATTCGCTGGCGGCTATGGATAACACAGTCACTAGTGTTAGCCAACTTATCGGAGACTTTGATGACTCTGAGGTGAGGCCGGCCCTATCCACCCAGTCAACTGATTCCCTTCAGGGGCCAATCCAGGATTTTTTTGACTGAAGCTCAAGTCATCAACTAGTAGCTGTCCAAGGGGCAACTTGCATCTGTTGGCTGCATAATTGCCTGTTGACTGCATAACCGATTGTTTAGTGATGCTGACTGGGGTTTTTGTGGCTGGGAGATGAGTGCAGTCGTGGTTTCTTTACCTATTTACTACTAGCTGACCAAAAATAGTTGAGGCAGAATTTTTTGACTGACGCTCTGCGTCAGTCACATTAGCCTGAGTCAGCCCTTGCCCCTCCCAATGAAAATATCATCCAGAAATGCATTTTAGGGCTAAACACGCTTCGTATATGACAAAAGCTTAGATCAAAGAATAGAGCAGCAAAAACACTACATGTTCACTTCCGTTGTCTGCCTGTTGTCAGGTTCCTGATGTAACGATAGATTTGACAAGATGTCAAACTTCATACGCTGCTCTTCCTGAGGATTTCAACGATTTATTCGATCAACCGCGATGTAAAAGGCCCAGACTGAATCAAGAGGATGACCAGGTATCACACTGTCTTTAGAAGGTATCAATAGTTGATGGTGAGGGTGCATCAGGTCCTGTGCTATACTTACAGGCTACGAGTAGCAGTGGTCTGGTGTCGGAGTCTGTGGTTCTCCTGTCTCAGAGTTCTGACTTAGAATCATTTACCCTCGGTATGAACTTCAGATCATTCCTTGAATTGTACGATGGAATATGTGTGATGCATCCAGAAATCAACAGTAACCATGAAGTCATTGATGGTGAAAGATTAAGTCTCGTATTTTCAGATGATTTGATGTCAGCCGGTAATCAACTGAGAAGTGATGAGGAGTTGAATTCACAGCCGACCGAGCCCAGTGATTCTAACTCAGGCACTGATGGCTCCTCCAGCAGTTCACCGATAGCAATGATCTGTCATCAAGTAAGTCCAGTCCTCATCATATGTGCGTCATGCTGTTCTCTCATGAGCTCATCTTTATTTATTATCTGTAGAATCACATTGAGGAGTGTAGAGATGGCAATATTTCCTATGCATACGAAACTGATGCATCGTCACAAGACACAAGCTGTTCGCTCGACTCTCTGAGTGTGGAGTTCAGTGAGTGTATATGTATGCCTGTCCTCTCTCATCGTCATTAGCTGTACATGAACTGCAATAGAGTGTCACTAGAGAGGAGTATTTGAGACAGTTTTTGTCAGATCTAACCTAATGGAGGATATCGTCTCATTTAGAGCACACTGGATGTGATGAACTTCTCCCATTTGAGGAAAATACACCATAATGTTGTCTTGTCATTCTCCTTGCTCGCTAACCTCCTCCCCTCCTCCCAATGATGCCGCTAGTGCTGTTACAACTCATGTTCTAATGGTTGCTGACATCTGTTGTTTGTAGGTGATGATGTCGTGATCGATGATGTGACAAACATCGGTTGCATCAGGAATTCAGAGGCCAGATATTTATTGAACCCATTTAGTTCTAGCAGCTTGAGGAGTTCAAACACTGATTGGCACAGCCTTTCAGCTGTAAGTATCATCGACTCAACCTCAGGTGCAAACATGAGCAGAGAGTGCCCCCTCCCTCATTGGTGTGGCGCATATGGAGTTATCCCCTTATTGGCCTGAGGCTGACAAAGTTATCCTGCCTTGTTTAGATCATTTTTCACACGAATATAGTGGAGATTAACGTGGGGACTTATTCACTCTACTACCCACAGCTGGTTATGCATGTGTGTACAAACGTGGGAGAAGTCAATGAATATCTAAGTGTAAGATTTTACTGTCACTGTCAGTGGGGTTTATCATCTTAGAATGGATTAACTGTCTATTTCGTAAGAGAGGACAACTCCCAATTCCAAATGAACCTATAATAGCTGATATGGCTCTATTATACAGAATAGTGATAGTCGCGGTGTGCTGGAGAGAACGTTTGACTCGCTGGACAGTCTGAGTCTCTACTCGTACTCAGGAGCACCTGTCAGTAACACCGCAAACAGCAGCAGCAGTGCCCAATCTGATCAGACTGTAAGTCACCCCACTCTACCCGCCCCACTCTTCCCGCCACACTCTACCCGCCTCACTCTACCCTGCTACATACCCTGCAGAGTTGTCTCCTCATGCTATGTTAGTTCCCTCTACCCTCTATCAGCTAGTTACGCGAATCTCACTTTTCAATGCACAAAATGACGACAGCAAACAACTGCAGATAACAGTTGGCATTCTATTCGCTGTAGGTTTATTTATTATATAGTCCATTGGTACCTGGATCTATCTAGCCGTCTTGGGACAAGCATAGTGGCAGCATTGCATGAGCGCTGTCAGTACTCCGAGTAGTGTACTTCTATTGCATTACTGTAAAACAAAACTTTTATGGGTAGAAAATGTTTAGTGATCAGGTTTGTTTCCGATGGCACATCTTTCGTTATTGAACTTGAAGTTTTGTGTGATACAATGACATTGAAAATAAGTGTGATCGGTAATATTAGCGAAATATCTATTCACAGTTTGACTGAAATTCTGAATTAAAAAAAAACTCATTTTACCAGAGCTGTCGGCGGTATCTTTGAATGGAGAGGAGGCACGTGTCGGAGGCATGGATACTGATAGGTTGTAGTAGTATACAAATACAACCTGATATCAAAGCACAATAGCCTGCAGATACAGAGATCAAACCACCATAGCCTGTGGTTATGTTTTCTTCTCTGAAGACATATAGGCTGCTATAAACTTGCTTTGGTAAAAATCTTGTAAACTCTACCATGTGGCAATCATTACAGCATCCCAGTCACTATTGCTATCCTAGAGTAGCACCACAATCTACAGGTTACTCCGTGTATAACCTGTAATGTCAAAAATGCTATCTTGTGTGCTGAAGGTACCGACCAGCTGCGATGATGATCTTATAGACAACCTTCGCCGTACCGACAGCAGGAGAAGACAACTCAACTCCTGCGCTGAGCAGGTTGTGCCTGATGTACTGTCCATAGAAGAATAGGAGAATGTTAATTATCAATGATAATTTTTTTTGCTATTTGATTTTAAATTTATTATCATGTGGAACTGTACTTTAGACCATTCATGAACCGCACTTGTAGGCTTTCTCAATTTAAATTGCATTTTATCCTTCTACTGCATTACACTCCACGTGTGAATGTACTTCAGGGACATAGTTTAGCTGAATATGATTTTTACTATCAGTGTTGACAAGCACTCGTATCTACCGATTCTGTTTACATTTCTTGTTTCTTTCTACAAAAGACTTCATTCTATGAATCACCCAATACTTTTCTTATACAGCACCTACACTTGGTTTTCTTCTGCTAAAACCCAAATGATTTTTTTGGATTTTATTGGCACTTAATAATTATTATTATTACTATTATTATCAATTGATGCGTTTAGATGAAATAAAACTGGAATTTTACAAAAAAGTTTAAAAAGGTCAGTTGAAAAACGCTTGCATAATCATTTCAACTTCGATATCGTCATAGAAATTGTGAGAAATAACCTGTCAAATTGCATCACAACTCACACATGTTCCAGCATTTCAGTCTGTCACCGCACTCCACCAAATCAGCTGAGTCTCCATTACAATCTATTATAATAACTTAAATAGCAGCTTGCTACCATCATCACAGTGAGTAGATGACAATAAAACAGATAGACATGAATTGATGGCTAGCTACTGCTTTTGGCAGGGACAGTTGTAGTAATAGCTGATATACTGGGCGATCGGCTTCTTGATATCAGTGCGTGAGTGTTTGCCTCGCACGCTGTCAGCGTCGCGTTGAACTCGACGTCATCCGGCAGTATTTTAGTTTGTGAGACTATTGGGTCAATGTCCCGAACCCAAGACTTGATGCGATCAAGTTTGGATGATGAGCTGGAGGGTATATAGTTGCTGTTGGTTTTGTCGTCAGCGGCGATATCCTCTATGGTGATGGAGGAGTGGTTGCTGTAATGAAGCATTTAGTATGACCTTCACCTTTACACTACTGGATGCTCAGACTCCAAAGAAGAGAGTGAAATATCTCACCTCGCTGTATCATGCTGGTTAAGAGTATGATTAGAGGACTGTGACTTGATCTCAAAATGGCTGCCGGGGCACGGTGGTCGCTCTGACTCGTCAACTGGAGGGTTCTTGGTCAGAGAGACGTCGGAGATACTCTGACTGATGCTCTCAATAACTCTATCCTACAATGCATAGTAAGAGAAGTTATTAGTGAGAGCTACTTTCACCTCTATCACAAGAATGGTGTACTTTATACCGAGTATAGACCGAGAAAATGGATAAAGAATCAAACAGGTGGAGAGTTGGACAATCACCCATTAATTTAGGCGGAGCTCAAACCAGATGATGATGAAGTGGTGTTAGCTAAGGCTCTAACATCCATGACAGCGTGGAGTGAGCATCAACACCAACTAACAACATACCTCAACTTCCGCCAGACAGTCTCCGTTCAGCTTGTGGTTATTGTTGTTATTGCTTAAGTAGGACCTCGCATCTGTGACACCTGCAACATACACAATATACACAATATAGACAACATACACAACATAGACAACATAGACAGCATACACAACATAGACAACATACACAATATAGATGGCGCTGTCAGTACAACATCTACCACTGATAACAGCAACGCCATCAAAATCAGTTTACAGAGAATCTGTTCTAAACTAGAGCATTAGTACATATAAACTATCCTCAGGCTAAGGCACTGCATATAGCGACGGCACTAAGTCTGTCAAAATGAAACAATCAAGTTGGTTTCACAAGTTTGACAGTATTTAGGGCAAATAAATATACTTTGACCACCAAATAGAACCAACAATGAGATATCAATCAAATCATATTATCGGTCGGCTTCCCGCTAAGCAAAGAGGTATAGATAACAAAGGCATACCTGCTCCCGACACACAGGAGAGGATACAGGATACCTCGACAAACACAATTCCAAAATCTAGCTACTGTTAGGAAATACTCCAGGTAACATATCCTGAACTGCTTATAGTTCAACAGAGTTTACATAAAACGTACATAGTCTCGTGATTCATCTCTTCATTCAAGCTTTCCATAGCACCAGCCAGTGTATACACAGACCAACCAGACTGGAGGAACTTACCTGGTGTGACATCAGAGTCCAGGTGCTGGGATTCGCTGGCAGGAAAGCTGCCGCCTGTATTCGAACATTTCTGCTCCGGAATGCTGGTGGGATTATTGCTGTCATTGTCCTCAGTATCAGCTTCATTACCCTCATCTATGTCGTATATGTCATCTTGTAGGGGGACACGACTCTCAGTCGTGGAGCTGCTGGCTGCGTTTTGCATTGTAGGAGGGCTCTGTAATGTGTTAGGATTATTACCTGCGTCAGAGCTGGATAACAGGCTATCACTAACAAGTCAATGTAATCGCGGGCCTGTAGATATAGCTGAGGACAATCAGCCCTTCAATATTTAATCGATACCGAAAGAATAAACATCACCTTAATCAAACACAACTTTCTATTGCCTGGATGGAAAAGAGCAAACACTGGAGACGAACTCACCGAGTCTGCGGCAGCAGGCACCTGTGACTGCTTGCCATGATAGTCTGGCTTCTGTTCGGGGAGAGGTTCAGAGAGAATACTGCTGGTGAAAGATATGGCACTGCAGCCGGACGGCGTGCGCGAGTGACTCAGGTGCGAGAAGTAGAGGCCCGACGATCCTTTGAGAATTCCGCCATATTGCTCCACTTCCTTCGCTAAGGCGTCGACCATCTCGTGGTAGGCGTCTCTGGCTTGAGCCGTCAGGTCGATCAGATCATTGTAGCAACTCTACAGAGATAAACACCAAACTTTGTGCTGCATGTGGCAGGAGAGAGGGTGTACTAGGTCAAGGTCAGATTAGGTCAGGGAGATCTTACCTCAGCACCCTGATAGTTAAAGATGCCGACGACACTGACTGGCACAAGTTTGGCACAGGCACGGCCCAACGATCGCCTGCCCAAGGCGAACACAAATGGTACATCCTGCTCTCGACACAGAGTGGTGATGATGTTGAGGGCGTCATCTAGACCTCCTTTATGGAAAAAAATTATAAGAACCAGGATGAAAACAGCGACAGATGTAAGAATGCTCCCACAGCTGCGCAGACATAGTAGTAGCGGATAATCCACGGTAAATCGATAAGACGCCACGCAGAGCAGCAGATTTGTCTGCATTTACACCAGTCTCAGACGTTAACATGCATCACCGCACTGCAATATGACGCGGCCGCGCGGTTTGGGGCAGCGAAGAAGGACAAACCTTTTGACTGTATTTTCTCAAGGTTGGGTGATATAATGACTAGTTTCACCCTGCGCAGCTTGAGATGTTTGGTGACCTCGCGAAGGCCAAGAACGAGGCGCCGCTTCGACTTGGCTTTTATTGGGTCTTTATGGTAGAGGCGATCCTGGAACTTGACGAGCGCCTGGAGCAGAGCTGTACAAAGTGCGTCTATGTCCTTGTCGAGGACCTGGTTACAGTACCTGGAGGAGAGAAGCCACTGTGAGGAACAATTCCAGTTCTCATACTGTGTGGCTGGCGCTAGCTCTCGGGCCAAGGCGAGGTGGTCAGCTTAGGCAGCTTATCGGCGGCTCAGTTCTACCGGTTCAAAGCGGTGAGCCAAAGACCTCATCACGAGCAATTTAAAATGAATGGTGGGTAAAACCCGACCTGAGTTGCATGCTAATGATATGAATGATGAACTGAGTAAATGAGTGCAATGGAGGACAGGCTCCGCCCGTAATAATCCACTCACTCTCTGAACCTGCGGCTGTGTATCTTCTGTATGATATCCGTGACAACGGTAGGGCTAGCCATTCCACTCGTCGGGTTACTGGCTGTCGTGGGGGGAGATAGGAGCCCCAGGCTAATGGGAGAGTTCTGGCTAACTGGCGAAAGATCCTGTGTGTGAGGTGTGCTGAACTCGCAATCTGTCACAAAATGTCTGAGGTGTTAATATGCGACAGAAATGTGTCCGCAACAGTTTCCATGGCAACCAGCCAGCCATGAGAATTGATTAGCTTCAAAGAGCAGCCAGTTCACCTCCCGACGCTGGGTCCTCCATCTCACTCAGTACAACATCATCATCATCGTCATCATCATTATCCTCGGGTTCAGACGTGAAATGCAGACTCGAGTCCGGCGTAGATATTTCGACCAGTCCCTCGCCAATGTATCTGTAAGTATCGATCACAGTGTGATTGCCGATTGCTGACACACACACTACCATCCAACGGAAAAATACTGATAGGTGCAAGTAGGAAAATTGCATACCGCAGTCTTTTTCTTTCTTCCCTCTCCTTCAAGATGACTTTTTTCAGAGCACTCGGTTTCTTCGCCTTGGGCATCTCTCGCTCTTTACCCCTCTTAACTGTGGGGCCGGAAGAGTCGAGGGGGTTCAGCGCCGGTTTGAGGCTGAGACTGGATTTCTTCCCCACTGACATTCTGCTTTCATTATCCGACTTCTTAGAAAAAATTAATGGAATCGCAATCAATAAAACAGCTGATGAGATCGATGGAAGAGGCGGCAGTGATGGCCAACATACTGTAGACGGGGTCGGCTGCACTGTAGAGTTGGTCACTAAATCCATCAGGTTTATCGACACGAGTTGCTGAGACTTCTTGCTGCTGGTGCCAGCAGTAGGTGGTTTGATGATGCCTGGCGCCTGGTTCACCACTTTCAGCGCCTGCTGCTCCAACTCGATCTCAAGCTGCTCCTCCAGCGCTGCCTTATTGGCCAGTTCCGTGCGTTTCTTTCGCTTTCCCGACAGCTTACAGTCGCCCGACTCTGCAAAGGAAACCAGCACCAATTTTACAGCAGCTCGCGCAGACTTGGCCAAGTTCCAAGCCTGATCGCCGGATGGCGAGGGGGTAGAGGAGGGGAGAGCCTGCCCTCAGACCACTGCACAGCCTATTAGGCTTAAATAGTCCGGCAGCGGGATTATCCTATAGCGCTGCGCACAAGTATTAGATTATCAACCTCAGTCAGCTGCGGCAGAGGAATGCGGCCCATCACGTGTCGTAGGTACTGGGGACTATCAGTCAGTCATTGCTTAGCCATTGTCTGAGCTGTCACCGCTCATTTACCAGCATCAGTTCTAACCGGGTGTAGCACCACTGGTGGAAAGAACGAGTTAATTGGTTTATAAAGAAATATGGGGGGATCTGAGCCAAGACTTTCCGCTTTCGCTCATGTATGCCAGCCTAATCTCAGTGACGTCCACAAGCTCCAATCAAGCCGTGAGCGAAGATGATTATTGGAATGGTTTAAAGAAGCCTGCAGCCAATATCTCACCAACGCAGCTGCACCAATGGGGATTGGGGAGCAGAGGAAACGCAGCGCACCCCTCCCCCTGGATGTATGGTGGCGGCGATGTACCTGAATATAGCGAGGCCTCGGCAAACGTGGGGAAATGCTCAGACATGTTGTCAGCGGAGAGGAGCTCGAAGGCCACTTCCTGACTTAGCATGGGCGATTGGTCGGCCTGTGAAGAACAGCGGGCTAAATGAAGGTTAGCGCCATACAAGGTGACAGGAAACAGGTAAACTCGCTACTAACGTCGTTGGCACCGGTAAAGATGGCCGATGGCTTGTCGTCGGCTTCTTTATCACATGCATCCATGACACCTACATCTGCAATAGAGCACTTTACACTGACAGGAGGCAGCATGTGTTACATCCAGGCAAGCGTATCACACATCACGGCATGGCAGAGCAATGTGGCTAGGAATAGGATGAGTTCAACAGGTGATGGTGTAACACAACACTATTAAAACTACAGAAAACTCTCAGTACGGCAATGCTCTCTCATAACTAGTGCGATCACACAGGACCCAGTATATTCATAGAACTTGATTAAAGGATATCGAATACAAGACAATACATCGATTTACACGAGCCGATATCACAGCACTGACAGTGATTGATAACAAGCTGCACCAGATAATCCACCAACACACACTGATGAGCTGATCCATGGCTAAGTCAAGAAATCCTGTCAAACTAGTAAAAAACACGAGCCAGACCTCCCTCCCCTTGAGGAAGTGTTACCTGCAGGCCTTCCCCCTCCCCGAGCAAGTGCTACATGCAAATCTTTTCTCTCTCCTGGAGTGGGTGTTATCTGCAGACCTCTACCTCCCAGTGAGTGTTATCCAAATTCTGCTTGACACTCGAGTATTGATGCTATGTACCTTTCTTGCGACGGCGTCTGCCTCGCTTCCGCCTGCGCCTCTTCTTATCCGTCTGCGGGTTATCGTCGTCCACGTCTTCTGTTTTAGCACCATTATCTGTTTGAGCTGGGAGTGTACTGACTACGGCCGAGTAGCTAAGAGCCTGTGTCGCCGGCCTATGCAACAGCGCGCCGTGGTCCATATGGACGGCGGCAGCGTGATAAAGTCCTGTGCTACTCATTTGAGAAGTAGCGTATGAAGCAGACTGATTTGTCATACATTCGGCTGGCCGTGTGTCTGTGTTATAAACGGATGACGCTGCGTCGCAGAAACGACCTCCGCTGCGAGCGTCAGTACCACTCGACGTCTGATTCTTGCGGTGCATGGGGCTCGAATAGCCCGAGTCACTGTGGTCCAGTTCCTCGCTGTCAGTCGAGTCATTTCCAGCTCCGCTCTGTTGAGGCCGGGCTACCTGCTTCCTTCGAGTCTTCTTCTTGCCTTGGTAAAGGGCATTGGGAACCTGCTCCAGAGTTGTGTTGGCTATTTCTGAAGAGAAGTCTGCAAGTAACAGCCAACATAGGCGTCAGCGATGGAGAGACTAGTCAGGCTGATATACATCAGAAGCAAGGGTAAGCAGACAGATGTATACCAGGCGCAGAGGAGCCTGACGGAAAGGAGAGGTGGTGATAACCATAGAAGATTGAGAGAAATGAAAGGAAGAGGGAGAGGGAGAGGG
>ERZ1740065.1778-NODE-1778-length-13151-cov-10.626145_pt1 | contig 13151 bp, 14 predicted proteins | sample MGYA00581738_ERZ1740065 | MGnify/ENA primary metagenome ERZ1740065 (study PRJEB43018, sample SAMN04849749) | marine metagenome | isolation source: floating plastic debris | place: Pacific Ocean | collected 2008-09-01 | study: EMG produced TPA metagenomics... | reverse complement strand
AGAGGCGGAGAATGGAGGCAGAGGCGGAGAATGGAGGCAGAGGCGGAGAATGGAGGCAGAGGCGGAGAATGGAGCCAGACCAAAACACTGCTAAATTTATCAGCCATTGCATCATCTTACTTTAATCTTGATTGCTAAAGTCCGCTGCACATACAACATCAGCAGTGCTATTTCAGCCACAAATTTTAATGTTGATTTTATTTCTTGCATCGAGATTGCTGGGAGAAGTTACAGTACACCAGACATGGTTATACTACCCCAGTAATGCTCTTAACCCAAGGAACAAACATCGTACAAGCGTAACTTCAGCTTAACACCTCAAACAGGATCCCAGCTGCTGTTGCTGCACACTATCTAGTATAACATCTGCTGTCACTGATAGAGGAAATGCTCAGCACCGTCTCAATTATTTGGTGTCAATTCTAGATTGTGTATTTCGTAAGTACTAATCCGCGTTGCTGACTAGAGTAAGCAGGGTTTTCCCCTCCTAGCACATGTTGAAACATCCGACTCTGATTATCGTTCGTGAGATATTACGAGAGATAATTACTGTGGCCGGAAAAGTTGTATCGACTTTCACATCAGTTTAGGTCGTACTCCCCTTTCAATAATAATTTGCGATCCTTTGCAACCACTCGCCTCAAACTTATGAGTACCAGGTAAATCCATCACCGTCTCCATCACATAGAGACCGCATTTACTCTAGGTTACTCGGATAGAATGAAATACATTTTCCATTGAAGCGATTAATCATGCTAGTCAAGTGTTGGACTGGCTGATTATTTCTCTATCTTTAAGTAAAGCATTGTGTCAACGAGAATCTAATGATCATCCTACCCAGTGTTGCGAACCCCAAATGGCAAATTATCGTAGATTTCAGTAATCTAAAAATAAAGCCCTCACACACTGCTTTGAAATCCACTTTATGGCCTCGATTTCAGTACATCACTGCTCACCTATAATACATTTAGTCAGTTTTTGTGGGCCTGTGGTGCACGTACGTACACATACAACCTAATGTGGTAAATTAGCTGCTTCGAAAGTTCAAAAATTCGTAAATATACGAGTAAAATCATAGGGTTGGCAACACTGATCCTAACAGAGTAGTTTTCTTACTATCTAAACCAAACTTAAACAGTTCAAACTAAACATTATAATGTCGTTCGGCCTCTGCTGCACTTCTCAATACTCTTATCCGAAGAGTCTTACCATCTATCAGCAAAGATGTTGGTCTAGACTTGGAGTGGGTGTTCCTTACCTTCAGTGAGGTTGCTGTATTATGATCCCCTCGATTTTATCAAACAGGGCATATAAACCAACCAGTTGCATCAGACTGAGCTGAAATGTAGCGCATTTGATATGAAAAAGGATTGTTACTCGAAAAAGTTAGTTAGACCAAGTTGTTAGGGTGATTATGGTTCACCTCCGCGTCATCTATAGCACTGGAATGAGAGACAAGAGATTCCAGATCTGATTCCAGATCATCCCTGCCAAGTCTCCTATATTTTCTTGAAAACTCCTGTATTTTAGATGTCATAATTTAGGGTCAAAATTGCTATTATTGGTTTTTTAATGTTCTCCTGTGGCTCATCAGTTAGAATCTTAGTTGTGAATCTTATATTTGCAGTGTTACTGATAGATAATTTCTCTGACCTGGCATTCCTAGTTCAACAGCCATAAGTGATCAGAGTGCAGATGTGTCCACACTATGGGTTGACAAACATTTTTCACTCCGTTGTCAGACGCCTGTCAGTTATTCTTGTTTGGTTCCCAGCTGGTGTTTGGACATGGCTGGGATGCCCAGAGCAGGGAATATGGGTTGAAAGGGAGGCTCCATGATTTCCTGTATACCTTAGCATAAGAACACTCTAGCTTTTTTGGAGAGTTTTTCCCACTTTCTAACCAATATATTATGCACTTAACTCATACCATATGAAGCTTCAATTAATCAATTGATTGACGATAGATGTCTCTGATCTGACAATGGAGCCCAATTTTTAGAGACACAATACATACCTTAATGACAGGTTTCAGCAGCGTATCCAAGGCGAATGATATGATGTACTGAATAGTGAGTTGAGAATATATCATTATTTTTGCCACCAATACAAGGAATACAAACAAACCCATGATGGAAGCACGTATCATCCATTCCTCACTAAACCGGAGGCACAGACGCTGAACCTGCTCCAGTCTGCTCAGGTGTAGAATTGCTTTATGCAGTGGCCAGAGTGCATAGCATCTCTTCACAAAGATCTTCATAACCGAAGAAACGGCCGCAAGAAAAGGTATGGGATTTGTTTCAACATGTGTTCATTGCTTCACCTCCCACTGCTGGCAATTGCCAACTCAAGCATTCAAAAATTCACATACGTGTCACCTGACTCCTATCATCCATCATACATTGCTTATTTTCATGCCAAATGGGTTTTCATGCTAGGGAATTCCCCACACTTGGCAAACGAGTGTACGACGCGTAATGATGGAGTGTCTGGCTGTTAGGCAGGACATGTGACCTCTAAATTTGCGGTCTTTTCATAATGTCAGTTGCAGGGAAACCAAGTTGGGGATGCCCCGGATATCAACGCAGGAGTCGATCCCGCGCCTATATATATCAGCCGAGCATATGACGGTCTCATACTGATGTCGATATTTCTCTTTCTGTACGGGTATTGCTAGGAGTCACTCAGCCAACATGAGTCCATTCATCAAGCTTGTAGTACTAAGACTCTTTCTGGTAAGAAGTTGGGCTAAAAATAATTTTCCATACGGCTAGTAGCTGCGTGAACCTGTTACTACTGGTCTCTCTTTTAGATGTCCGTTATCTGTACATCAGTCTGGAGTTTGAATCCAGGGAGAGCGATAGCCAAACGGAGTGCAGCCTCACAGGAGACTTGCTACAGACTCAGTGACTACAAGTTCTGTACGATGAAGTTGAATAGCGAGGGTGAGGTGGTGCATTGTGGGTACACGGGAGCTACCATTGGTGAGTATACATGGTATGCATTACATGATCATTTTTGGTCCTTTGAATGCTGAAGATTTGGGTCATCTGCACTTTGAGGTGTCATAAGGTGGCTGCTCCCATCAGCTATGATCCTGTTTAGAGAGATTAAAATGATGAAACTATAAACATCACTGAACCACTGGTTACAACGTTCGCTCATATTTCACCGCTGTTGGTTTACCGAAGGCTAGGTTTGAGCAGGTCATATATCTACGTCACCAAAATAATTCTTTCAATTTGGACAAGAGAGCCATGCTTCTAGAATATAGCCTAGATTTCCTCCATGTAATTTTGCCTTATAGCAAAGTGTTTAGAATCTCAGCTTACCAGCAGATTGATAAGATATTACTAGACCAGACCTGAGGTGGGTAAAGGACAAGTGAGGTGTTCTAATGTTTCATGAATAATTTGATAACATATTATGTTTCTCCAGTTCTCACTAGTGTAAGTTATCCAGGTAAAGAATGGAATGGTTTTACGAATGTATCAGGCCGACTAAATGGCATCCTAATCCACAAAAACTACAGATTGATTTAAGTCGATTGAAGATCTCTTACTATTTTACTGTCCGAATTATGAGAAGGTATCAAGGCGCATAAGGATATATCACAAACAGTGAGAATTTATCCACATTGAAATTTACTTTATTCTATATTACTCCCTCACGGATCTGGAGAACATATACTTTCTATGTACATTATTCCATGCTTCAGCCATCTTTCATGATTCCACAGATTTTTTTCTGAGATTTGATCAACTGGTTTTTGTCATTCTCCTGTCAATTTTTGCACTCACCTCCACGCCTATCCGCGCTCGCTACCGTTCACTCCCTCGCCTATCCGCGCTCACTCCCACGCACTCCCGCTCACTCCCTCGCCTATCCGCGCTCACTCCCGCTCACTCCTGCACATGCTGATGCATGAATATCTACGGGCATATGACAAAAGCCAGAACATATACTTTCTACGTACATTATCCCATACTTCAGCGATCTTTCATGATTTTTCAGATTTTGTACTGAAGCCACTACCCAGTATCAATGCACCGAGTGAGTGCTGCCGACCAAATACCACATTCATCTGGGAACTGATTGACCCCGCGTCGGCAAGCAACGAGAGGCTGAGGTTCTATCTAACTGCCAGCGGCGGGAACTTGCACAAGGAGAACCTGGTTTGTCGACTCACATTCTTAGCTGAGTAGATAGATACTGTGTGTGGAGTTGGATGACCCTCACAATTTCAGTAGTTAAAGTGAATAGCTGAGTAATTTGGGCATATATTTACTCTCTTATCAGAAGGCACACTTGTGTCATAAGCGATGGTGCTATTCAGGTGCTAAAACGGGTTTAATAGCTGTGAAAGCATACTGAATACTGACTAAAGCTGACGCAATACCTGCCTAGCACCGGGGTAACACCAACAATGACACCAGCGCGTCTTCCGATAGCAGTGTAACCAATGCGCCTGCCGATAGCAGTGTAACCAGCTCGCCTGCCGATAGCAATGTAACCAATGCGTCTGCACCATTAATGGGTACAGCCTGGTACACACCCACCTCTATTTCAGAGAGCTAACATGGCGGTCGACAGCAGTGGAGTGTTCCGGAAGGTCAACAGCAGCGATCGCACCATGTTCCGGTAAGATATACAGAGCTACATCTATTTTAAATATCTAAAAGGGCCATAGGAGTAGGAGATGGCTCAGTGTTAGAGTCTGTACCTCGAGACCCAGAAGTGTTGAGAGGTTGTGAGTTCGAATCCCGCTATAGCGGCCCTCGTACCGCATGTGTGTTCTGACCTGCCTAGAAACCGAGAGCAACCTGGTGCCGGTTATATGGCAGCCTTGCCTTTAAGGTACTGTAATTTGTCAGCGCATGAGACAACCTCGTGATTCTAACCTTAACCATCAGTTACTATTGCAATGTCAGATCTGCACCAATATCCTGTAGGCTGACTACATGGAATAAAGATATTTCAAATACTGGCTGCTACATAGTCCAGTCCACTCATGGCGATCTAGTGACAGCCTGTCAGAATCATAACTTTGTCAATGAAGTGAATGGTGCCACGGTGACTTACAGGAAATATGACTTCAGACTGCAGGTGGGTCAACTCAAGCATTATACCCGCTAATTACTTGTTGCTGGGGTCTCAACTATTTGAGTTTGAGTTTCTATTTATATGTATTTCGATATACGGTAAGTTAGTCGTCCTCAATCAACATTCAACTTACTCTCATGGCTACTGGAACTTGTTTCGTGTAAATACTATAATTCAAAAGAGATCTTGTGCTTTGACAAACCATTCAGATCAGGTCAATTTCAGCTGTTCAACTTTTACTTCATCCCCTCTGATGTATTAGAATTTCACGTGGCGAGTAACATCATATCTGATTACATATGACTCACAAGGCTGATTGTTTTTATTAGTTATTTTATGCTTGGAGTTGCCTTCTCGCAGCTTTACTTTCACATAAAACATTCAAGTTCCAACCCTCAGTTCACACATCAGCAGAGCGTTGCTTATAAGAATTGAATTGCTTTGTCATTTCTTCTGAACAGATTTACAAAACAGTTATAAATATATTGATGAATTACAGGCTGCCTCCTGCAACATCTAGAGATGGAAAGAGCTAAAAGAAGAGTAGAGTACCTGAATTTGAGTAGCGTTATAGTGCGATGATGATCTAGTAGCAGTATTTAGATAGAGTTGTACGACTAGAGAACTGCGTCCGTAGTGCAAATGAAAGTTAGTTATTAATTGTTTCTAAAATATTATGAGCTTCAATAAAGGTGACTCAAGCGTCCCAACTACGCTGCTTATTCTCTCATAGTTGATAAATAAAGTAAGTAGACAGTTTAATCTGCACCGGCGTAGCGTTGCTGTATGACACAGCGTTGCTGTATGACACAGCGCTGGTTCGGTTCCAGGAGTTAGCCAGCTGATTTGATTCTCCCTCAGAGGGCTTGATATTCAATTTCAATTCATGAGGTAAATCTATTGAATAAGGCTGCAGATTTCAACCGGCTATCACGACTTTTTAGAATATTTTTGCCTTCTTGAAGCTGTAAACATGTACCTATCACCGATATGCTGACTCTGATGATTTCTTTGCATGGTGGCTAAAGGATTATGAATAAAAATCCATGTATAACCATTTCATAATTGTTGTTTTTATTCTTCAATTATCAGAGCCACCTAAGATCGGTCGAAAACTGTTTTTGATGTTCGATATTCGATAGTATCGTGTATCAAACCAGCACTAGTATGACACCTGCACATCCGCTGATAAAAGAATGAAAAATGCAAATGGGGCGGATCAAATAGCAATCTGAGAAATTCCTGGCAGCAATGGGCATACATCTACCATCTCTACATCTACCACCTCTACAACTACCACCTCTGCATCTACCATTTCTACAACTACCACCTCTACATCTACCACCTCCACATCTACCAGATCCCATCCATTTAAAGCCTACTCATGAGACTATATGGGGCAGCATGTATTACTAAAGCCATACCTCTAATATGGTTTTCTATGTATGAAGAAATCAAATGAATAATAGCTATAATCATAAGCTGCTCTGTCAAAAAAGGAACACGAAGAAAAGCCAAGATGTGCTCACATCAGAGTTTAGGCTTTCACTTAGGGGGCGGGCCACAAGCTCATGAAAACCAAAAACAGCAACAGAAGAATGAATGATCCGATGGATGAAAAGATAACCCAATGAACAAACAGTTAGTTAACTGGTCATTCATTAGTGTACGAGAGCCGAGAGCTTTATCTGATCATCAAGAGGCATTAGCAAAAAATGCTGTTTACTAGCAAGTTCTGGCTGAGGTTATCCATGTGCGGGAAAATTGGCAGGAGAATGGCAAAACCCTATCGCCGTGTTCACAACTGAGTGGCCGGCCCTTTTCACTGCCTATTATTATAACTATTTACTGTTTACTATTCATTATTTAATTTCTCATCGATTAAAAATAATTATGATGGCTGCAATCATATAGCACGTATTCTTGTCCGCTCACCACTATCTCTTTGGGCTTCCGTGTCAGTACAAGATATCGGCATTTTTACTTTCCTGTCGATAGGTGCGCCGGTATTACCTTAGTGCTAAGCCCGGCGTTTACAGGCGTGATACCAGCGTATGATACCGGCGCATGAAACCAGCGTATGAAACCAGCAGGCCTATCGATGGGAGAGTAAAAATGCTAAGATATCATATCAACCTCTTGACATTGACCATTCTTATCTACATCTATCACAACACAAGGAAATGAGCAATGGAGACAAAGGCCAGTAACGCGTTTGGTAGGCGACTTCACACAGTTACTGTCATTCCTGGTTTGGAAAACCATGAGCTGCATCCCTCTATCTCACAACGCATCCCTCTATCTCACAACGCATCCCTCTATCTCACAATGCTTTCCAAGTTGGACACTCATCGTTTGGACCAGCTTTACGAAGTTAGAGCCTTTCTACTAGAAATAAGAGCTGAAATTTCTGTCAGCACTGTCGCACACTATTGCCCTTAAATCACAGCACTGACACTGGATCATATTCCGTAATCATCTCCACTAAGCCTTGAAGTCTAAACATCAACCAACCATCTCCATCCATTTCTCCAATCATCAACACAGAAGGATAAGAATACCACTACTGTAGATATTCCCGAAGGAATAATTCACAGCTTGTGGAAAACTATTGGCGCTGATCCTTCCAGCCAGTGTGACACAGTACAGCATGCTGTCCACGCATTTGAGGGGATATCCATAGAAAACATGCGTGAGAAGCGACACAGGAAGAAGAAAAAAGTTTCTTTAACTATGCCTTCACCAGGCAACATTGTTGAAAGTTTTCATGCCAGCTTTTCCTGACCATCCCATTTCAGACTTATCAACCATCAGTGCACTTGCACCTAGATTTTACGATCAGTTTCGTAACGTTTCTGTTGATAAAGCAAAGCCAAGAGGCTGTATATACTGAGAGCTGGCGGCTATCGCTGCTGTGGCAGCGTTCTATCCACTCATCATTCTTAGATTATTTGATGTTGTACTTTTCATGCATTTCATTACAAAGTAGAGTATTGAAGCAATCCTTCAGTTTTATTTCACTCAGTTCAAAGGAAAATAAGGCAGTCTCTTGAAATAACTAAAAGGAAGGCAAGGCATACGGTGCATAGTCTCTACCTTCTAGAAAAGTTTCAACATATACTAGTATATAGCAGCAAGCTGTAAATGAGTCACTCAGCAGCAGATCATTGAGTTTTCTTGCATTGATATGTTGCTGTTTTGTTCTCCGGCGGTCTCCACTCCCCTGCTAGTACTGTGAACAAGTGTTAATCTAAAACACAATCATACAGTATGTCAAATAGATACCATCAGATGAATTCGCAATCTTTTAAAGAAGAAAATGTATTGCCTAAGACCTAAATAGACTTGAGGATAGACTGGGCTGACAAGGTTGTAGCCATGCTCAAACCATGACCAAATTAGTTTGCCATAGAAAGATAGCACAAGAAGAGCACTTGACGGACACCTGACGGGTACATGGTGGGCATTAGGTGGGCACTTGGGGGGCACTTGGGGGGCACTTCACGGCTCACATAGTCACATTCTATCTAGAAACTCACTAACATTAAGCATAGCATCTCCGTAATCAGTTATACCACAAGCAACTCGCATGACTTCGCTTGCTTTCACTAACAGATCAGTTTGATCAAATCAATAAACTCAGGAGAACTTCTAACATGAGCGATAATCGCTCACTTCATGTATACAAGATACCTACCCTTAGAGTCAGGTCAAAGTAGGGGTTCGCTATGTATGAAGCCTTTCCACGATGGATTGGTGTCACTGCTTGTTCTTTGGCAAAAACGTAGCCTTTGTTCCTATCAAGTTGCACGTAGACCATGGTCTTCATCTCATCGTCATACGTCTGGTACCTGCGTATGTAAATCAAGATGGCTGCTCACTACTTGCTATAGCAGCTGATACCCTCTGTGACTGTCAACTCTCTGTCTCATATCCTACCTGAATACTTCTCCCCATGCCTCTTCCACAGAGAACAGGCCATCGGTAGGAATTACTCCTGTCTGTATAGATAGAATTTGACTGATAAGTGATCTATACACATAATATTATGTAGTATCTGCATCAGATATCACTTACTGTCTGACCAACATCAAGAAAATCATCCTTCTTCACGGAGAGGTAGTTGGTCACTTCACTATTGCTATAATCCAAAATGTCAGATATGACTTCCCAGCTGTCTACATTGTCAAACGTCACTTTCACCCCATAACTGGTCATGTCTGTCAATCGTCTCAACTTGAAATCTACAGAAGTGATGGGCATGTTTAGCTGCTTTATATATAGATAGGGAGAGAGTGAGGGAGGGGAGTGAGGGAGGAGGTAGGGAGGCGATGGGAAGGGAGAGAGAGGGTGGGAGTGAGGGAGAGAGTGAGAGAAAGAGAGGGGGAGAGAGAGAGAAAGAGAACGGAGAGAAAGAGAGGGGGAGAGAGAGACGGAGGGAAGGAGGGAGGGAGGGAAGGAGGGAGGGAAGGAAGAGAGTAGGAAGGAGGGAGGGAGACATATATCGAGATGGATTCCCATACCATATGAGGTGCCGTTGTAGGCCGAGTTCACAACTTTGTAGTCTGAGGACAGTTTCAGGCTCTCTCCGGATGTATCAGTCAAGTTGTACAAACAGACGTTGCTCTCGGCCGATCTTCTCTCTCTCACTGCCATTCCATCACCAGCAGCAAAAACCGTCGTCTAGCATAGGAAATTAGTTGCAATATTGTCAGTCCTAACTATCAATGCATTTTGTTAGCTTACAATGACCTGGTATTGCAGGAGATAAATCTAACGCTAGAGTCTAGTTATTCAAGCACCTGTGCCAAGATTCGCATGCAGAGTATGTCAATATGTAGCCTAAAAGTCTAAAAGTTTAGAATAAATGCCAGTTGGTATACTCTGCACACCGATACTGCATAGTCAATCCAATGATCTCAAATAAAAGCATAGCAAAACACTAACATACTGTCATTGTAAAGCATCTAAAGCACGGTAAGTCTCCATCATCTACTGCTTCTACAGGGGCTAAATATGGCTTCTATTATCTACATACCAGAAGCTTTAGCATCTTGAGGAACTCCATCTCTCAGGGTCAGATGATATCCTTTCTGTAGCTGTAAGAACTTAGACTTCCTGTCTTGTGATCTGAGATGTTCAACTCAGTCGAATAGCTGTCTGTCTGAACCTCATCTCACCAGCGATATTTATACTACCATGCTACCAGTCTCCCTTCCTCTATCCGAATTCCTCTTCAATATTCCAGCCTAGGTACTCACTCGAGTCTGGAATACCCATTGCCGAGTACTTGATCGTCCATTGATATCGCGAACGGATGCTATCAATACCGTTGTTAGCATGTCCAAAGTCTACCATATCCAAGACTGCAAATCTACCAGCAATGGAAATTCCACGGACACCATTGTCCTGATTGGTGGGTCTGATTGGCTACATTCCAGCGGGAGATTCTCCATTTACCGTTAATGGCAGCCTGAATGTCGTGTATTGATTATGCCGTCCTGAGTCATTCATCAATGTGATGCCATTCAAGGGAAACCTTATCTTATATTTATTAGAACTGACAGTTGACCCGTTTGCATCCAAGATAAAGGAGGAAATCTTGGTATAAACTCACAAGTCTTCTATTGCAGTTTGTGTCGCTCAGGACAACTGTTCTCCATTTTATTGTAGGTCAATGGTCAACTTAATATACATATCCACACATTTACTTGTGAGCCTGTTGTTGGAGCACTTCTGTTGTGGTTCGTTTGCCCATCTGAACATGTTATATCGTCATATACGCTTGCAGGAGGGTATATAGAACCTTGATAAACCCGCGTCCCTGGGGCCTAGAAGCCAAACCTCTAAACTCTGATGAGAAGTTCCTGTATTTGGGTAATGGTTTTCACTGGAAAACCACTCCAATGGCTGACTACGGCTCTTGGTCAGATGGAATACATAGCTAGTAGTGAGAGATGATTAGAAATTGATGAAAAGTTTGCTGAAAAAACATCAAGTAATCTACACGAAGCACTGTCAGTTGAGCTAGCAGAAACTTAGTCGCCAGTCCATTATCTCGCCAGGGGCGCATCCAGAAAGCTGACAACTGATAGCTGCCTGAAGAGCAGCTCGCATCTGTTGACTGCACAGCCGACAGTTTAGCGATGATGATTGTGGCTTGTGTGTCTGTCTACATTATACCAGCCGAGAGAATACAAATATTTGAGAAAGGTTGCTTGCTGACGCGTAGGTGTCAGTGGTTCTATTCTGGATCCGCTCCCGTTCACTCATTGACAGTCACATCGATAAGGCTCGAGTATCGGTACCGTATCTTTGCATGAGAGATGTCAGCCGGTTGTGGTATGCTGCGTCATGCTGACTATATGTCGCGCTTTAGAACAGTCTAGAATGTTATCATCTGCTCAAGATTTATATGGATGCATGAAGGCATGTAAGTTCCATGCCGTAAATTCTGATACGAGAAGGAAGATGAACTATGCATCACGAATAGTCATTCCCTGACACAGTTATGAGCCAGCGACGGAAAGGAAGCTGATTATAATACTGCTGCTAAAACAAGATGAGCACTCCTAGCGTGATGAATGTACCGGAATGCCTGTCCATCTCCCCAGCTAGAAGTCTGGGAGATTATGTTTTTCTGAATTTTTAGAAGTCGTAGATTACAGCCTCTAACTTATGCAGCTACTATTATGGTATATCTCAGCTCGGGAAGAACTAAATAATAACCCAGAGGAGAGCATTACTTTATTCAACCAAGAACAGCAATTCTGATCCTAAATTTTGGCATCCTAAACTGCTGGAGATTCCATGAAATATGGGAGACATGTCTGGCATGGTAACCATTGCTAAATGTGATATACGTGTAGCAGTGTCGGAGTGATAGATAACGTATTCCCACAGCTCAGAACCATCTTAGAGCATATTCCGAGTCATCGAAAAAAACATTTATTCCTGTAAGTATAGTCCTGCCTGAGACAAAACGCCTTCTAGTTCTCTCTGATTTTCCTATCCAGGTATCAGGTCTTCCCACACACACACACACACACACACACACGCACACACACGCTTTTCACAGTCTATTAATGGTTGACTATTGGGCCTTCAGTGGTTGTTTTGTTGTCTGCTTTCTTTGTTTGGTATATCCATATTTATCAATACTATGTATGACATCAGTTCTAAAGACTGGCTATCGATTTTATATTGATAACTAAGACTTCATTGTATCATCGGTGCAAGGTCGCATAACGGGAAGTTCTTCTAAGGCTCCCTGATTGGAATATCGCTCGGAACAATGTCGGGTGGCATGATGTCATTACTGATGAGTCAGAGTATCTGACACCTCATTGCAGGTAACCAGCATCAGAGAGAGCTTATCATGCAGATTAGTGTTTCAAGAGGCGTTATCATCGGACATACCGGGAATGGAGGCCATCTAAAGGGCCTGCCACACACTCGTGAAAACAGCAACAAACGAGCAAACGAGGTGGATAAATGAACAAATAAACAAATGAACAGATAGCTGGCCACACGCTTATTCGTTCACAAGCTTTAACCAATCATTGACAAGCCATACATAACATTTTTCATTCATCATTTATTAAATGTCCACATGTCGAGCATTCAACGAACGGCTCAACAAACGCATTTTATGAATGAAATGCACTCGCTTTTGGCATTTCTTCACTAGTTACTGTTTTTCATGAGCGTGTGGCACATTCCCTTATATTAAAATCAGCATTGGCTTCCAGAACGGATAATTCCTGCGTCAAATACAATAAGCTATAATCAGGACAACTAGGCTTCTAGTTCTGTTAGTAGCGGTGTGCAGGAGTGGTTGCGGGTAGTCGGTGACAGGAATCTTAGTCTATCAGTATGTTCCAGTGTTTGTCAGTCTCTAACCAGCCTCAATGGAGATCATCACTCATCCCCATTTGTGTTTCTGCTGTCTGAGTTTGAATTTCCAACTAGCAACCTGCATTATAGATCTTAGCTTTATGTTTCACCTGCCCACCCCCTCCCCTCCACCCCCTCCCCTCCACCCCC
>ERZ1740065.1776-NODE-1776-length-13160-cov-11.501030_pt1 | contig 13160 bp, 10 predicted proteins | sample MGYA00581738_ERZ1740065 | MGnify/ENA primary metagenome ERZ1740065 (study PRJEB43018, sample SAMN04849749) | marine metagenome | isolation source: floating plastic debris | place: Pacific Ocean | collected 2008-09-01 | study: EMG produced TPA metagenomics... | reverse complement strand
GCTCTTCCTTTCTCCCTGCCCCCCCCCTCCCTCCTGCATTTGTACATTGCCCCCCACATTGAGCTCTTGCCCCCCCCTCCCCTATTGGGACATTGCCATAGGCCTCACCAGGGATGTTGCCCACGGACCCACCAGAACCTTGGAGGTGCCACTTCAATGAAACTGAAAAAGCGCCCCTGAAGTCAATGTGCTTATTTGATAAATTTCTTCTGGAGCTAGTTTTGAACACTTCTTCCTCGCTGATCAGCTTGACCTGGTCGCCTACTCCAAGACATCTAGTCTAGACTAGACTGGCTCTTCCTATTATGCGACGCAGTCAATAGTTCCCAGCGTATGTCGCTGGATATTACACGTGTTATATTTGAGATGATAAACTGCTCACCCATTGATAGAGATTAGCCTCAGTTTCTGCATGTATAATTAGCTCTATAATAATTGTCACTTCAGATTGCTGTTTGAGAGAGGACAACTCCTGCATTGAGCTCTCAAGCGGAGCACTCTCTAATTTCAGCCGAACAGCTTGATCTCATTCGTTACTCAGTACTCGATTCATTCAAATGTTTTTGGTGAATTATTGGAGTTGAGATTGACGACTCTGTCCATCACTTTCTCCACCGAGCCGACAAATGAAGGGAAATTGTGATCGAGAATTGACAGCCTGACCAAAGTTTCCAGATCCTTGTCAGGGTAGGCTGAATGATGATATGCCGCAGGTAATGTGAGTCTTTCCAATCCGAGTATTGCCTACCAAATAGTAACAGCATGTATGTGAATTGTTTTAAGAATATGCTAATGCAAAAGTAAATATCTCAATAAATGTGAAGAGCACACATTGAAATTCTGCACTAGTTGAATGTTGAACACTTAATGGAGCTGCATGTGTTTTACTTTCTATGGTGGATGGTGTACATTGTAACAAGAATCTAGGTCTGATCAGTGGTTGACGTTCTGTGACCCATAGACAAACACAGGATAATGAACCTACCTCGCCCATTGATGACTGAGAACTATTGCCATGAAGAGGCTGCGCAGTGCTCATCAAGATAGGGGGTTTCTTGACAAGTTCTTCACTCACATCTGTAACTGTCACATAATGTCGAAGAACCTTAACAGCTCGGCTGCACATCTCACACGCTGATGCTGGTCCCATATTCTGGAACCTCAGTCTATATTTCTTGGTGTAGCCCTAGGAAAGGAGTATCAACTTTTATAGTGAATGCTTTACATCAAGCAGTCTTACTTGTTTGAAAGAAAAACTGTTTGATTCTCATGAACTACGTTACACTTGCGAGCCTGATGGATGCTATGCCAACAAAACTAGACACCAAGCTCTCATAGCAGCGAATGATAGTTTCATGCAGTCTAAACTGCCTACGCCCATCACAGTAAGCTGATGAATGAGTGAGTGTAGTTCATGTCGAGATTTGACGAAATCTCGTGACATAATCAGTAGCAAGTTGGAGATGAGAATCTACTTCACTTGCCTAAAAATTGATATGGACCATTACTAGGCACGTAACGTAAATCTTAGAATAATCAAAGACCCACGAGACTCATGAAAATATTTCTCCCTAGATAATAAAATTCTGCTCTGTATCCTAATATCCATGATGGAGAAGTATACAAGGAACAGTGAGAACTGTTGTGATGACACTTGTAGTAACAGAAGGAGCATACGTTAATTTTTTGAAGCATCAGCAAGCTGTCACCTTTCTGGTAAACCTTTAGCCATAATGCAGAGTTGTAAAGACTAAAAGTCTCCTGCAATAGAAATATGAGGATGAGTTTTACCAATGATTCCCCATACATGGTAACATCGCTGACAACAAATACTTGAGGTAAGGTTTCTTCTGAACTTTGAGAAGCCTTAGTTCAGAACCCCCACCCCATACAGGAAATATACTGCCATATCTGAACTCAGAAATATGTAGCTAATGAACCACAGATGAACATATGGTAATACAATGGTAATACTCGCAACACTAAATGAATTCCAACATGGTAAAATACTCGAATTTCCTGGAAAATATGGAGCACTTGTCAACCAACTACATGATTATCTCCTCGAGTAGTTTTAATAACTATGATTGGAAGCATTTTATGTTCTATGTTATGGGCATTTATAGCACACAGTCCAGTAATATCTGATACTTCTATTACACGATATTATCGAACTGCATGAATCTGACTCTATTTCTCATGCAACAGAATAATGGAATATCCAGAAATCTCAACTAAATACAGACCAGTATGCTGTCATCTTGACCATTAGATATTACAAGCTTCCTTGATGACAAGATCCTTAAGATTAGACTCTTGTCACCTGCATCTTGCCATTGGGAGCCACTTTTCAAATCTAATTTACCATATCGATCAACGTTCCACTGATGTAAGATATCCATAAATAAGCAATATGTACTCTGTGGAATTGCAGGGCACCTGAAATCGTCGTCTATGTGTAGGATTGTTCTCTATCAGTCACATCAAAGGACCAGCAGCCAGGGACAATACAATCACTCGCGGTAGGCAGTAGGCGAGCAGACGAAGGAAAGCCGTAAAGCGGCACCAATTAACGCAAGCCACTTAGCGCATAATCCTAAGATTGATTGGCTAATTCTTGCGAGCGGTAGTGGTTAACCAACGATAGCTGTCTTTGTTATCAGCTACGCTAGAGCAACGACTATGATCGTGAGCAGAAAGAAGAACCTGCTGCATACATCGTGCGCCCATCTATGATGTAACTAGCGCCCTGAGAACACTGCCTTGGAGGAAGAGTTGAGTGTAAGTAGACGTACTACTAACAGTATGCAAGCCAGGGGGTATCATGTGTGAGGTAGAGTTTTCTGTGCTGTTGATCCTGACAGATCTTTTTTGTGATGTCATGCATCACTCATCACCACCAAATGAATTTCCATCGCTTTGATCTCGAACACTCATCGGAAACTGTTATGACATTACTTGGTGATTATGAATTGGATTCTGTATTGTTCCAGTTCCAGTGTTTAGTTTCATACATTGAAATCTTATGACACTAAGGGCTGGAGTGCTAAATAGTGTCTACATGTCTACATAGATAGGTGGTGATCAGTTATGCTACTTGTCTGCTTGAACCCTCGCTTTGACTAATCAGTCAACTTGTGTCTGCATCTGCAGGATAGGTGCATGTAATTATTTAGTCCAGCCAGTCATTGTACGGAATGATTCACCTTGCTCATCAGTGTGAATGATTCTATTGTTCTCTCATACATTCCTCAGCCTTAGCATCCATTCACCTAACTAAATCATCAATCTTTTGTTAGACTTTGACTCTACTTTGTCACAGGTAGACTTGCCGCTTCAATCAATGCCTGCCATATCAGGTCTCTGTCTATGCTAACAGAACTGCCTCACAGCTGCAGCGCTTTCATATCTGGACATAGTGTTGCATACCCATGCTGTCTTTATTCTTGGACCCTAAATTTATTTCTTGTAGATCACATCAAGCACGGGTCGGGGCATATGATACAATCACAATCAGTCAGTGTATATAAGTGTGACTGTGACTAGCTATCTAAGATTCCCTTGTCTAGTGTAGGTAGGTGGCTCTCATCATCCTGGATTGACTATGGTTATGTTTGCAGATTTTGGTGAACTGAACTGCTGTCTCGTATTTTAGGTACGTCTTCAGATCGAGGAGAAGAATCTATTGGATAGAGTATTGTAGCTGCCTGACAGCTAACAGCTACGATTTCCAATGGCTCAGCCCAACTCAGATAGGCAGCAGGTATGGATAAATGCGACTGATAGCTGCTGCTGCTACTGCAGTCGTACCATAGCTAGCTCAGGTGCTAGGAAATGACCTGAAATTAAAGTATGCTTGCTTATCAGTGCAAGCTGTTGACATTGTATGGAAGTATGTATGCGAATTAGCCGATTTTAGAGACAGTACGCCATAATTAGTTAAGTGATTACAGTGAGACAGACCCTAAAGAGCCATGATTATGAAGAAACCAAGGCTGTTCAGTCTCTCCTATCTGCTTCTATCCTACATGACCTTGCAATGACCTTGCCATGTACATACACTGGGTGTCTGTTTTTGATCCAATGTGGAAATAGAGACTGCAGTAATACTGGATACTTGATAGCATTCACATTTGTTTGTTCAGCACTTAGGATTAGTTGCTCTCGATGTGGCCTAAAATTCTAGTGTCTCTCTATCTACTTCTATCACCGCTACCTGCTCTGAGCCGTACCTGCCAGCCACCTGTTGATCGTGATGAGCAGCATTCCATTCTAATGAGATCAGCTGTTATTCTGGTACGATGTCTGCCGTTCAGTTTCTCATCAGACCAGTCACTGCTTTGTTTACACACATGGCTTGGCATCTTTATAATCTCTCAAAAAGTCATCAGAACACTTGCCAGCTCACGGACCAGCAATGGCTGACCAGTACAATGCGCTCTCATCGTATAAGTGTCAGCACCATTTACCTCAAACTAGGTCCGGAGGGGAATGCTTTGAAACACTTTGAAACGGTGATAGCGGAATGTATGATGGATGGCTCATCGATTGTATACTTGACATAGATCCGAGTATACACGGAAGAGAATGAGGACGGAATCGTCACCGAGTATCAGGAGGAGTATGTGATAGACAGGCCACACGAACCTATGGATAGTAATCTTGGAGAGGTTGTCATACTACAGGATGATGATGAGAAAAAGGTTTTTAGGGTAAAGTTTGCAGAAGACTGATATACTCTGTTGTTTAACTTGATTTATGATCAATTACCCGTCAAACCAGAACCTGGCTGTATATCCCCTTATATATGCCCCTCCCCTCCTCCGCCACACTTTGTGATGTATCTAAGGCTCTGTGTTCGTTCAATATTGACCTGCCATTTGCAGCAGCATATGAAGATGGACGATGGGCGAGAGGTGATCACAACAACTACAGTGACGGTGAGCGAGGACGGCGGCACTACGGAGGAAGTAGTGACTGAGATCATCGAGTCACAGGAAGTGGCGTCTGATAGCGAGGTATGGGCAGGTGTGTGGGTGAGAGAGGCGATGACAGTGTGCTTTGTGACTACCCGCTCTCTCACACTGACCGGTTGCAGCGGCTGTCAGCATCAATTAGGTTGGCATTGAAATACAGTTCTCCAGTTATTATGGTTATTACAGTAGATTTGATAAGGTGAAAAGACTTTGTTGATTCAATTAATCAACGACAAAGGCTTTTCTCACCCTATTGTTGACGGAATAAAGACCAGCCCTTCCTACAACGGAAAACCGATGTTGGGACAAGCTCTCCCTTTGCCACAGATTCATTGCCGTGTATGATTGCACACATCTACTGACTGCTGGCGATTTGCTGCTCTTGTCAAGTCACGTCGCATACGTCTGTCGTGCCATAGTTAGACGAGAGCTGACAACTCCCGATGTGTTACCAACGATGCTGCTATTATAGAGTCAGTCAAGTGAGGATAAAGAGCCGGAGAGTCGATCTCAACAAGCTGATCACGAAGATCCGTCTGCTGCCGCTATTGGTAGGATGTTTCTTTGTTTGTGTTGTGTATGAGATACCCGCGGTCTCTCTATCAAACTGTACAATAGCTGCCATCCCCAGGGCCTCCACTGCTGTAATCAGTGATGCAGGCTGAGCCCCCTAGGATGGGGATAGGTCCACACCACACCTTGTGTTTAGTACACGACTCGACTATCAGCTTCCTGACTCGTGTAAATCTCAGTAGAAATATAGTATTGATTGGCAGCAGCTCTTCTCTATGTAACTCAATTTACACTCGCACTGTAAGCTGCTATGAGTGTGACAAATAGTCCTTGTCATGTGGAATGGCGGTGCGATAGTATTGGTAAGACTTATGATCCGGTGTCACTATCACTAGGAGTGTACGCCGCTATACTGCGCTGCCAGAAGCCGTATAAGTGATATAACCATTATTATCATACTCATTATTATTATTACACAGCCGAAGACAGCTCACCTTCTGATCCTGCGAGAAGCCACATGTCGTACGAGGAGTTTCAAGAGCAGTATACCGAATACAAGCCGCCCAAACGGTACGAGAAGAAACAGACGGAAACTGCTGCCGATAAGGCTGCTCCTAAGATCTCCATCATGGTATGAGGCAATCTGATCAATCAGCAGCATTCCATAAATATTCATACTGGTGTATGAGTCACAGGCAGCATTCCTCTCAGGCCTGTCTCAGGCCAGTCTGTGCCAAGGGTAGGTATGGGGCTATGGGTAGGAGAGAGAGGGAAGGAGAGAGAGGGAAGGAGAGAGAGGGAAGGAGAGAGAGGGAATGAGTAGTAACTGGTTAGATTTTGCACCTATTGGGGGAGGGGAAGTTGACCCAGTTTTGTGATGTTAGTTTCCACCAGCTGTCTTCCTCACTGATTGTTTGTTACTATAGACTAATGAAACAGACTCGCACAGTCCCACCAGTGATCAGACAGAGGTAATATGCTGCTGCATGGTCAAGTTTCCTTACCTGCCCTAACTTACCGCCCCTTACCTGCCCTAACTTACCGCCCCTTACCTTCCCTCTCCGTACCCACAGGTCCTGTCCCCTTACCTTCCCTCTCCGTACCCACAGGTCCTATCCTTACTTCCCTCTCCGTACCCACAGGTCATGACCCCTTACCTCCCTCTCTGTACCCACAGGTCATGACCCCTTACCTCCCTCTCCGTATCCGCGTATCCCATCCTTACCTCCCTCCCTCTCTGTATCTACAGATTCCCCCACCAGCTGCGCTCCTTTCAAGGCTGTTTATGCTATGAAATGTAGGCAATAAGAATTTTCAAACTCCTGCTGAGCTGTATTCCAGTTCTAAAGTTTTTGTATTCATTTCGAGTACAGTATCAGAGATCCTGGAGCATGTCAGCATGCAGCCACCAGGCCCAGTTGTTAGTGGTCAGTCATGTCTGGCTACTACTAGTAACTCCTGCCCCCCTCCACTGTTTGCTCTGTATAAAACTGCTCTTGCTGTTCGTAACCTGGTAGAATATCTGATCAGGTGCAGGATGTCTTACTTAAGGGTTCATGAAAATTTATGCCTGTGATTATACAATGTGCAGCCGTTCCCATCTCTACCCAGAATACCATAGCTGACTACAGTACTCTGTTTTACAGGGTCTGCCGAACGGTGACGTCTATGTAGGCAAGTCCAATTGCTCTCTCAGCATCTCTAGTTCACACGCGTATTATGTCTAAGATACAGTAGATGTTGCTATGACTCAGTACTACTTTGGGCTGTATATCGAGAGTAACCGTGCAGTGTGAATGGTTGTGGTACGGTGTGTACAGTGTGTGTATGTAGTATCAGTCCTGTGTAGGATATGCCATTCTGTGAGTAATTATAAGAGTGTAGTATCGTTGTTTAGGTGCCACATCTGGTTCAGAACAAGTTGGCTCACCAAGTAACAATCCAGGTCAGTATCTCCAATGACCTTCACCTTCTAAGACAGCGTGGCTTTTTGAGGGATATAGTAATTTTTGAATCCGGAACTCGAGTTGTCTTCTTCCCCATCTGGTGGGACCCACCGCTATTATTAGTACGACGACTTTTCTCGATTACAGTACATTTTTCGCGCATTCTGTGACGGGAAAACCCTGGAATACGAAGAGAAAGCTACCGTAGTTCTCTTCATCTGCACCCGTGTTTTTCCAATCTTGCGTGTTACTGGTTAGATCCTATTTATTTTCACCAATAATACTTATAACAGCCTGTTAAAAAATTACACTGATACGTGTGATCAGAAGTTGTCCCGAAAGCTTTTTAAAACTCGTTCAAACTGATCCAACATGATGGGGAATAAGACAACTCTAATATATGCATTTCGCGTACAATATCCAGGGTTGCCTTGCCGTCTTAAAAGGTGAAGGTCTTTGGTATCTGTAGTACTCCCAATCTAGTCATACTCAGCGGCGGGTGATCTTCATCGAGAAGATAACTCCCACTCAGTAGTATTGTACTTTCATTGAGTATGAATACTTTGGACATTAGATTTAGATGAAGACGAAACATGAACACCTTACAGTTTGCTGTCATAAATACTATTATATGTAATGCTGCAGTATGTGATTTAGCTGGAGAACTGAGGGGTTCTCGCCGCGTGATTGCAGTCGTGATTTTACCATCAAAGGTTGAGACAGCCATTAATCGATTCTATGATGATAAACTGCAGTCTGGTCAGGTTTCTATATCGGCGAGCTGGTGTAAAGATAACAGAGTGTTATAAGCTCGATAGAGAGCGGCGGCACGCAGATATCATCTCTACACTAGCCTATATCAACTGGCCAGTCATTACACCAGCTCATTGATAAGGGAATGAATACCCGGCCCACTGCTGCCTGCCCACTAGTGCCCTCAGCTGCCCACTATTAGTCAGCGCTCTGGTTTCTGTTTGTATACTCTAAAGCATACACTTCTGCAGCTATTATCACAACTTTGTCGGCACAATTTCAGGTGACAGCAGCGCCACCTACGACATGGCCTCCACGCAGCCTACACGGACTCAAGCACCCATCATCAGAAGGTACGACTTCCCCTCTAGCTACTGATCGGTGTCATGTATTTGTATGTGTGTGTACCAGCCCTCAATTGGTCTCTGGTAGAGCTGGCGTTGTGGGCTCACACCAAGGTGGCCGTCGTAGGAGTAGAAGCCGGTAATCCAACTGATAGTTGACTACGTTCACCTTCACCTTTATCCTCATCTCAGTTCATTCACCGATTTCACTGGCTATTGAGTGCTTATAGAAATGAGTTGGTTCTGCGCACAGGCTGTCTATGAATTCACTAGCACCTTTTCGTCGGCCAGTCTGGTAGGATGAGACTGCTGACTGCATTGTCCACTGTGTGCAGGAGACACCGTTCCGTAGTAGTAGCAGTAGTAGTAGGCCCTCTGTCTGACTCGCTCTTGCTATCTCACTCCACTATAGGAGGTGAGGAGACCGGTTGACACTGTGTGTCGCTAGTTGAATTACTCATACTACGACAAGTGACTGTCTGTTTGTGTTTGCAGCTCGTTTGATCAGCTCTGTTTGTCTGTGAGTGGCTACAGTGACTATCATAGGTAAATGGCAGCGATTCTTCCACTCTTTTTTCACTGTCCATCGGAATTAAATCATATATAGTTGACTGTTGAAGTGTAGTTGCCTGCCCTACTGTACTGTGGGCAGGAATTATCAGGAATTGATAGTATCATATGATGTTATAACAGTGTGATCTTGTCTCAGATACGCGGGAGGCAGGGGCTACGCCGGCCTGCCTGGTTACCTGCCTGACTCGGACTGGTAAAGCCTTCCATCCTATCAGATATTATCTCCATGCACTAACATTCCTTTGGTTTTGAGTGCCTCAAGCTTCCGTTACTCACTGCACTGATATGGTGTGGGTACAGTGTGGGCATAGTGTGGGTATAGTGTGGGCATAGCGTGGGTATAGTGTGGATGTAGGGACACTAGAGTGAATTGGTGGTCTCATGTGTAAGTGGAGGAGACAATTTCGATCCAGCTTGACAGCCATTCAATCAGAATCCCAGGCTCTATTTACAGGCTGTACAGTAAATAGCTGATCAGATATTTCTTGACATAAGCGACTGGATTAGTTCAGTATGATTTGTCTCTCAATAACTGAGGTTGTTCTGTGATCGTACTAACCAATCCGAGTCTGGTCTTTCTTACCTGGTCCAGCGATTGTTCAAAGGTAAACAATCTACTGAAAGGTTTATAGTACACTGAATGCATGCACAAGCCAGTCACATATCATCTACATTGCAGCGTGAGGCTACGGTTTCATATGAGTGGTATGACAGCTTGCACAAGAGCGCTAGTTGAGTGCTGAACGCTGCAATGCCGAATCTCTCTCTTTGACAGGATGGATGAAGGAACTAATGTGGACCTATCCAATGTGGTCCGCGCAGACGACAAACCCAACATTGAAGCAGAGTTGCCCACTCCTGGCACTTCGAGCTCTTTAAAAGAGAAGTTCCAATCAATGGATGGCGGACTGGCAAAGCCAATAGACTATAGCAAACCTGTTAAACGGGAGAAGCACAGTGCAGAGCAGCAAGTGTACGTAGCTCTACTCTACGTGATATCATCTCTAATGTGCCTGTGCTTTGATATGGTATTGGTTTCCATGTGAAATGTATTATACGATTCCAATGGTAGACAGATCTTGATTGTAAATCTCAGCTGACTTCGGGCCGATAGATGATTAATGAATATGTAGATATGAAGGCTCTAGTGTCTCTACTCAGATCATAAGCTCCTTCAAGACTTGAAAATTCTGTTATTCGTTGGACTTTTGGTGAAATATTTATGGCATGTCTCTGACTCACCGGGACACGCTGTCACTCACCGGGACACTGACAAGCACTGTCACACTCTGACAAACACTGTCACACACTGACACACGCCCACTATGGACACGCCCACATTCCATGTGCAGTATAGCAGGGCGCGGAAGAATGATTTACTTTTACAAGGCATGTGGAATGGACAGCTTTATGCCTAGTACCTTGCTAGTACCTTGCTAGCACATGTAAAGCAAGACTTGTGCCAACTAGTGTTGTTTGCCCTCTTTGTAGAAATCATATTTTAAAATATAATACATTTTTCTAATTCAGACCATGTTATAGAGTGTGTGCTATGGATAGATTGTCATAGTATTTCCCCTATCACTATCATGGTTTGTTTTCATTTACAGCAAAGACCAGTTTGCTGTAACAGCGTACCAGTGTAGTCCTGTAGTTGTACAACATTCAGCAGACTGCTATGATATCAGACTGATCTGTGATCACCACAGGTGTTTTAGTGCAGTTATGACCTCATCAACTTTCATATTTGTTTGATTGTTCAGGCGCGGTGCTGACGATACCAAGAATTCTATCTCCACCCACCAAGAGCCACAGTTTGAGGGCGGAGAGATTGAGAACATGCCTGTGTTGAGAGATGATGTTGTCCGAGAGAGCGACAGAAACGACGAAGTTGAGTTACCCGACTCCGGTGAGTCTGGTAGCACTCGTGTCACGCTGAGAGTACCCTGTATCATCGGTGCTGCAGTAGATAGTCGTCCTGTCTTCTGATTGTGTAAAAATGGGAATTTTAACAGATTTTTTTTTTTCTTATTTTCTCCAAAATGAGCATGATAGCGAGAAGACATGCTAGCATTTGTGGAGTCCATTTAAAAAATGGAGCAGAAGTACTTCCCCACCAAAATAATCAGCATCTATACGGTCACGAACATGCCTGCTATTCTCCTAGGGTTTCTATTGATAATAAGATGACAACTCCCAAAAGTTCCCATGATGTGACAACTCCGACAGAAAACTTAGCTGGATTTATCATTAGCAATTTGCAGGAAATCTCTATATTCGCTAAATATTTTTCCACTCTGATGTTTCCACTTCTACAGCACTCGCTTTACACCTACTGCTCCTCACTGCTGTTTCTCTGGTTGTTTTAGGATATGCTAAGTCTCTGCTCTCTAAGTTTAAGCAGATAGAGCAGGACTCCGAGGTTATGAAGAAGACCGAATATAAACCATCAGGCGTCGGCTCCAAGGTGAGACTGATACAACTCACCTGAAACATGGCTAGTGAAACGAGGCATTCTATACCTCAAAGCTGCATGTTTTTTATCTAACTTGCCAATCTTGGAATACTGATGAGTTCAGGTGTTTGGCTTTCTGATGAGCGATAGAGTCCATGCAGAGTGTTATAATTTTAGCCATCTGTTACGCCCCTTCGACCCGCGCCACCAGCCGAGGTGGTGAGCGTACCCGAGTACCAGGAACCGGAGCCAGATGGAGGCGAGTACGAGAGCGAACCCGTCGTCAGAACTGATGTCATCAGAGAGTCTGACACGTCAGTTGGAGTAACCTCCCCTTGCCACTCAGCTGCTATGTCCTCCCTTTCTGATTACTCAGTACGCAGACCCGTTGTTTATGTTCTAGGAGTAACATAGAGGAAGAGTTGCCGACCGTTGGCTATACCAGAAATCTAGTGTCAAGTTTCAGACAGAAGGAAGAGGAGGCAATGAAGACTCCGACCTATAAACCATCCGGCGTAGCTCACAAAGTCAGTATGAGGCGCCAGCGACACTTCATTTCCTGTCTTACCTGTCTTACCGTGTCCTACAGCTATATGTTCGGTTATATGTAGCCTCCAAGAGTAACTTCTAGGAAGTCGAGTTCATCTAGCGCCTCAGAGCAGCAGCAGCGCGTTGAACCGCAGTTTGAAGGTGGGGAGGTAGAGAACACCCCCGTACTGCGATCGGATGTAGTTAGAGAGTCGGACCGCAGTGATGAGCTGGAACTGCCTGAGCCAGGTTGGTGTTCGGTATTCCGATAACCTTCAGTAAGATGGTGTATGATGAGCGTTGATTCTACCTCTCTAGGTTATGCTAAGAGCTTGAAAGCTCGTCTGCAGGAAATACAGGAACAGCAGCGGCGAGACGGCTACGTGGAGCACCAGCCATCTGGGGTGGCAGATAAGGTAGATATCTTACTGTAAGCTCAGCCACCGATGTACTCATATTATAGAAGGCGCTCTGTGTGCTTACGTACAGGCAACCCCAACTCCGATAGGGAATCGTAACAGCCTCAACTCTTCCATTTCTATACCCGTCGACGATACCGACAGCAAGGAGGAACCTCAGGTATATTCAGCGTTACATTCTCTATTCCATGATCATCTCTAACGTAGCTGCAAAGTAACATACTGTAAACATGGAAATTTTAGTGACCTCACTATAATAGCTATAATAAGGATTCAAAGAAAATGCTATTAAAATTGAATGCTATACTTTCAATAGCTCTTTATGTCATACACAAATTCAAAAAAAAAATCGCGAAAAATTCTGGTTGCTATTATTAGAAATACTGTTGATTTGAGCAAAACGCTATATTTGTTTCTGCTAAAACTTCTAGGTTTACAGTAAACTCAACATTTGAAGCTAAATTTAAAGTGAGAGAATTAAAGCACCCATATACTGCGTGATACCGGGCTATACCGGGCTATACCGGGCCATACCGGGCTATACCGGGCCATACCGGGCCATACCGGGCTATAAAGGTCTCTAGAGGTAAGAATAAAGGAAAATAAGTAAATAAAACTAAATAGAAGAAATGATTAGTAAATATTAGAAATAT
>ERZ1740065.1775-NODE-1775-length-13164-cov-4.569380_pt1 | contig 13164 bp, 13 predicted proteins | sample MGYA00581738_ERZ1740065 | MGnify/ENA primary metagenome ERZ1740065 (study PRJEB43018, sample SAMN04849749) | marine metagenome | isolation source: floating plastic debris | place: Pacific Ocean | collected 2008-09-01 | study: EMG produced TPA metagenomics... | reverse complement strand
GCCATTCTGTCACCTCGTCTAAAAAAAATCCTTATCTTTGCGGCCGGAGCGAACAATCCGCTGCGTTTTCTTTTTACTTCGCTAGTCGCCGAGTCCCGAGGGGCCTGGCTCACTTAACAAATACTACAGCACCCGTTATGGCACAGCATTCTACACTGGACAAGGCAAAGCAGATCGACGAGAGCAAACAGGGGGCGGTGTTTTCCCCTACGGTGGAAACGACCAAGGCCCCGTCCGATACGGATACGGGCAAGCGCTTTTACATCGAAAGTTACGGCTGCCAGATGAACTTTAGCGACAGCGAAATCGTCGCCTCCATCCTCGGCGAGATTGGTTTTAGCGCCACGCGCAACATGGAGGAGTCCGACCTCATCCTGATCAATACCTGTTCGGTACCCTGAACGGTGTCTTGGGCTGTATGGCGGAGCGGCTGAAGGCCAAATTCCTCGAACAAGAGCGCTTGGTGGACCTGGTGGTGGGCCCGGATGCCTACCGCGACCTGCCCAATTTGGTCCAGACCGCCAGCGATGGCGACCGCGGGATCAACGTGCTGCTGTCCCGCGAAGAAACCTACGCCGACATCAGCCCGCTACGGCTCGACTCCAATGGGGTCACCGCTTTTATCTCCATCATGCGGGGCTGCGACAACATGTGCTCCTTCTGTGTGGTGCCCTTTACCCGGGGCCGCGAGCGGAGCCGCAATGCCTTTTCCATCGTCGCCGAAGCCAGCGACCTCTACGCCCGGGGCTATCGCGAGGTTACCCTCCTGGGGCAAAACGTAGATTCCTACCGCTGGACCAACCCCGAGAGCAACGAGCTGGTCAACTTTGCGCAATTGCTGGAGATGGTGGCCCTGATCCATCCCGATCTGCGAATCCGATTTTCCACCTCCCACCCCAAGGATATCACCGACGAGGTGCTGTACACCATGGCGCGCTACGACAACATCTGCAATTACATCCACCTGCCCGTCCAGTCGGGCAACAGCCGGGTACTCCGTCTGATGAACCGGACCTACGATCGAGAGTGGTACATGGACCGCGTCCGCGCCATTTATCGCATCATCCCGGATTGTGCCATCAGCTCGGACGTCATTACGGGTTTTTGTACCGAAACCGAAGAGGAGCACCAGGAGACCCTGTCGATGATGGACTTTGTGCAATACAGCATGTCCTATATGTTTTTCTATTCCGAGCGCCCCGGTACTTTGGCAGCCCGCAAGTACGAGGACGACGTCCCGCTGGCGGTCAAAAAACGGCGTCTCCAAGAAGTGGTGCATTTACAAAACCAGATCAGTCGACGGCGCAACCAAGCCGACATCGGCAAGACTTTCCGGGTATTGATCGAGGGGGACTCCAAAAAGTCGAAACAACACTTCCGGGGACGGAATTCGCAAAATAAGATGATCGTCTTTCCCAAACGCGAGGGCCTCCAGGCTGGCGACTACACCGAAGTGATGGTAATGGATGCTACCAGTGCCACCCTACTCGGTGAGTTGGCCTAGGTGGTCCTTCTAATTCAATCTATGAGCAACCTGCAAGCCATAAAACAACGTTTTGGCATTATCGGCAACTCCCCCGCCCTGGACCACGCCCTCAACACGGCCGTTCGGGTCGCCAATACCGACCTGACGGTTTTGATCCGGGGAGAGAGCGGGGTAGGTAAAGACGTCTTTTCCAAAATCATTCACAAACTCAGCGCCCGCAAACACAACGATATCATTCCGGTCAACTGTGGGGCCATCCCCCAGGGAACCATCAATTCCGAATTGTTCGGGCACGATCGTGGCGCCTTTACCGGAGCCACCTCCGACCGCAAAGGCTATTTCGAGACGGTCGACGGCGGCACCATCTTTTTGGACGAAATCGGAGAGATGCCGCTCGATACCCAGGCCTTCCTCCTGCGGGTACTCGAGTCGGGAGAATACCTACGCGTGGGCTCCTCCAAGGTACTTAGGACGGACGTTCGGGTCGTGGCGGCCACCAATGTCGATCTGCAGGAGCGGATCAAAAAGGGAAAGTTTCGCGAGGACCTCTACTACCGACTCAATACGGTTCCCATCCGGGTGCCGGCCCTCAAGGAGCGGCGGGAAGACATCTACCTCTTGCTCCGAAAATTTGCGGTGGATTTCGCCGATAAGTATCGGACCTCTCCCATCCAACTGGAACAGAGCGCACGGCAGCTTTTCGAGGCTTACACCTGGCCGGGCAATATTCGGGAGCTCAAAAATGCCGTCGAGCAACTCTCGGTACTGGCGGAGGAAAAATTGATCGGGCCACAGGAACTGCTGGGTATTTTACCCCAGCTCCAACGCCGCAACCTGCCCTCCATCCGCAGCGAGCAAAGCCAACCCGAGGACCTTCAGGAGCGCGAAATTCTCTACAAGCTCTTGTTTGAGATGAAAAACGATCTCAACGATCTGAAGAGTTTGGTATTTGAGCTGGTCAAGACCAACAACCTCGACATGCCCGAGGTAGGCCGTTTTCCACAGCTGGAACCGCCCAAGATCAAGGCGCCGGCGCCCCAGGAGCACCGCTACTTTGAAGACAATTTTTACGAGCCGGAAGAAGCCCAGGATTTGGCCGCCGCACCGGGGAATGGCCACCACGGCCCCATCATCATCCAGCCCAACGAGGAGCCTTATCACAATATGGAGGTAGTCGAGGAAAACCTCTCGCTGGAGGAGATGGAAAAGAGCATGATCCAAAAGGCGCTGAAAAAGCACAAGGACCGGCGCAAGGATGCCGCCCAGGAATTGGGCATTTCCGAACGAACGCTGTACCGAAAAATTAAGAACTACAAACTTTAGACGCCCCGGAGGGCTCCTTACTCGTAAAACCATTAGCTTCCCATCATGAAATACCTCCTACCGATTCTTTTCCTCTGTCTGGGGACCGGCTGTAAGTACTCCTTCCGCGGCATCAGTATCCCACCGGGGGTCAAGTCCTTTTACGTCAATTTTATCGAAAACGAGGCCGACAATGTAGAGGCTACCATGAGACAGGACTTTACCAACAACCTCCAACTTCGCATCCGTACCGAATCGCCGCTCAACGAGGTGGATACCGATCCCGACGTCGAGTTCAAGGGGCGGATCACGCAGTACCGGGTGAGCTCGGAAGCGCCCAGCACCGACGAGGAAGTGGCCTTCAACCGCATCAGCATGTCGGTGGCGATGGAATACCTCAACAATGTCAATCCCGAGGAAGAAGCCAAGAAAAAGACCTTCAGTACCTTCCGCGACTTTGAGACGACGGTCAATTTGCTGGACGTTCAGGACCAGTTGATCACCGAGATGAATAGCGAGTTGGCGGATTTAATCTTCCAGTGGGCCTTTACCAATTGGTAGGGGCCGAGAGGGTTACGGGGTTGGATTTGGTCACAATTATTCGTAATTTCCGCTGACATGAAAGCACCGCAGTTTACGCAATTGCTCCACCAGCAGGATCGACTTGCGGAGTGGACTTACGATGAGCTGGCCCAATTGGTGGCCCGCTACCCGTATTGTCAGAATTTGCGTTTGCTTTTGCTGCGAAAAAGTCAGTCGGAGCAAAACGATCATCTGGAGGAAAACATCCGTACGGCCGCTACCTACAGTACCCAGCGCAGCCACCTTTTCCGATTCTTCCGCGCGGGTGGCGGTTTTCGACAATCGCTCAATCCCTACCAAATGGCCGAGCGTTTTCTTCGGGATCAGCAAAACGCGGTGCCTCGCGCCTCGCTGGCCCAGGAAGACGAAGGGGAAACGGCACTGGCCATCAGCCTGACCGATCAGCCCGACGCGCTTGAGGAAGTGGAGGACATTTCGCACGAGATTCATTTTTCAAACCCTAGCGCCATGGAAGAGGACGACTCAATGGAGTTCAATTTGGACGAGCACCTGAGAAAGTTTCGCGAAGAAAAGGAGGAGCGCCCCGACTTCACGGAGCGGAACGACCACGTCTTGTTTCTGGAGGATTTGATCGAGTCGGAGCACCCCTTTCCGGTAGAGGAGGCTGTGGTGGAAGAGCCGCTAGTCGACGAGGAAGGGGAAGGGGAAGAGGTCGAAGCGGAAAAGACGGTACCCCACCCCGAGTCCAGCCCGAGTGACATCCCCCTAGAGATCACCAATCAGCCCGCCGACGAAGTCCCCCCCGTCCTTCCCAAACCCGCGCCCAAAACGTCCTTCAGTTCTTGGTTGCAACAGTTTCAGGCGCCGCGCCCACCCGAAAAAAAGGAGGAACCAGCGGTGGAGAAAAAATTACCCGAAGCCCCTCTCCCCCAAGTAGCGCGGCCCACTCCCGCTGCCCCAGCGGAGGAGAATCCGACACCACCACCGGTAGCGGAGCCGGAAAAACCGGAGCGGCTGGCGGCGGAGGGAAAAGAAAAGGAGAAAAAAAGTAAAACCAAAAAGAAGAAAACGCGTAAGACCAAGAATCTGGCAGAGTTGGACGACCCAACGCCGGTAGATGCGGCGGAGGAAAAGACCAAGCCCTCCCCCAAGAAGTCCAAGCGGCAAAAAAAGAAGGTCAAGATCCGCAGTTTTGCGGCGCAGAGCCTGACCGAAGACGAAGACATTGCCTCCGAGACCCTCGCCATCATCCTAGCCAAACAGGGGGCTTACGAGAAGGCCATTCGGATTTACGAAAGGCTAAAGTTGATTTATCCAGAAAAAAGTAGTTTCTTTGCGAGCAAAATTGACGAACTAAAAAAATTAATATAAAATGGTTATTCTCACAATCCTGACGGCACTTATCTCGCTCTTGTTGATCGGTGTGGTGTTGATTCAGAATCCCAAGGGAGGTGGCGTCGACGCGACCTTCGGGGGCAATGCGACCAACCAGATGTTGGGCGCTGCTAAGTCGACCGATTTTATCGAAAAGCTCACCTGGTACTTGGCCGCGGCCATTCTCATCCTCTGCGTCATCATCGCCGCCACCTACGCGGGTGCGGACGTGACGGGCGCGGGCACCGCGCCGCTGCGCCAGTAGGGCCGACCGAGGATAGCCCCACTCCCCTAAAAGACCTAAATGCGTTTTTTGCATTTAGGTCTTTTTTTTATTTTTGCGCCATTATGACAACGCAGCCCTTGGAAAAAGGGCGGCTGGTAAGGGCACTGGCGACCCCAACTGCCAAAAGATTAGCCCCTGGCTGCAATAATGTCATAATTTTCGGAATGGCACAACTAATGATACACACCAGGTGTATTGATTGCATAACAAATAATACCTATTACCAAACCAAAACTATTCTAAATTATGAAGCCGATCAACGATAGAGTTGTTGTGAAACCTGCTCCGGCTGAGACGAAGACCAAAGGTGGAATTATCATCCCCGACACGGCCAAGGAAAAGCCTCAGCGTGGTAAAGTAGTGGCTGTTGGCCCCGGTAAAGAGGGAGTAGCCCCAACGGTGAAGAAAGGCGATACCGTACTGTACGGTAAGTACGCTGGCCAAGAGCTGAACTACGAAGGTACCGACTACCTTATCATGCGGGAAGATGATATCCTCGTCATCCTCTAAAGCCATCCACTACCGCCCCCATTCACAGAAGGGAAAACGGTCATTTTAATCACCAAATTTTAGTTTACTCTTTCAAAAAAAATCCACCAAAATGGCTAAAGAAATTAGCTTTAATACAGAAGCAAGAGAACAGCTCAAGGCGGGTGTCGATGCCCTCGCTAACGCCGTAAAAGTGACGCTCGGCCCCAAAGGTCGCAACGTCGTCATTCAAAAGAGCTTCGGTGCCCCTACCGTGACCAAAGATGGGGTAACGGTTGCCAAAGAAATCGAGTTGGAAGATCCCGTGGCCAACATGGGGGCGCAAATGGTGAAGGAAGTTGCTTCCAAAACCGCCGACATCGCGGGTGACGGTACCACTACCGCTACCGTCCTGGCCCAGGCCATGATCGCGGCCGGTATGAAATACGTTGCGGCCGGTGCCAACCCCTCGGACCTCAAGCGAGGTATCGACCGGGCCGTTCGCGCGGTCATCGCCGATTTGAAAAAACAATCCGAAATCATCGGCAACGACTTTAAGAAAATCCAGCAGGTCGCTTCGATCTCCGCCAACAACGACGACGAAATCGGTACCCTGATCGCCGATGCCATGAAGCGCGTGTCCAAGGACGGTGTCATCACGGTTGAAGAAGCCAAAGGCACCGAAACCTACGTAAAGGAAGTACTCGGGATGCAGTTTGACCGGGGTTACCTCTCTCCTTACTTCGTCACCAACCCCGACACCATGGTGAGTGAGTACGACGCGCCCTACATTTTGATCCACGACAAGAAGATTTCCAACATGCAGGACATCGTTCCCATCTTGGAAAAAGTAGTGGGCACGGGTGGATCGCTGCTCATCATCGCCGAAGACATCGAAAGCCAAGCCCTGGGGGTACTGGTAGTCAACCGCTTGCGGGCCCAGCTGAAGGTCGTTGCCGTAAAGGCTCCCGGCTTTGGCGACCGTCGCAAGGCAATGCTCGAAGATATTGCCATCCTGACCGGTGGTACCGTCATTTCGGAAGAAAAAGGCTACACCCTGGAGAGCGTTGAGCTGTCGCACTTGGGCAGAGCCGAAAAGATCACGGTGGACAAGGACAACACGACCATCGTCAATGGTAAGGGTAAGAAAAAAGACATCTCGGCTCGCGTGGCGCAAATCAAGCAGCAGATCGAAACGACGACCTCGGACTACGATCGCGAGAAGCTGGAGGAGCGCTTGGCAAAGCTGGCCGGTGGGGTAGCCGTACTCTACGTCGGTGCCGCTACGGAAGTAGAGATGAAGGAAAAGAAAGACCGCGTCGATGATGCCTTGCACGCTACGCGCGCCGCCGTAGAAGAAGGCATCGTAGTCGGTGGTGGTGTGGCGTTGGTACGGGCCATCAAGTCGCTCGACAAAGCCGAAGGAGAGAACGAAGACCAGATGGTCGGCATCAACATCGTTCGCAAGGCCCTCGAAGCTCCGCTGCGGATCATCTCCGAAAACGCGGGCGTAGAAGGTTCGGTAGTACTGATGAACGTACTGGCTAAAAAAGGAGCAAACGGCTTCAACGCCCGTACCGAGAAGTACGAAGACCTCAAGAAGGCCGGTGTCATTGACCCGACCAAGGTAACGCGAATTGCGCTGGAAAATGCCGCTTCGATTGCCGGGATGGTATTGATCACCGAATGCGTGGTCAACGACAAGCCCGCGGAAGAAGCACCCCACTCCCACGGCGGTATGCCTGGTGGTATGGGTGGCGGCATGGGCGGCATGATGTAATTCGCTCAGCGAGAAAATAGATAATACCTTATATTTAGGCCCCGAGACTTGTGCTCGGGGCTTTTTTATTGCTAGGCCATGAAATCAACTAAAACGACTTTCCGATGAATAGACTAAAGCTAGGCTTGCTGGGGAGCCTCTTTATTTTGAGTAGCAGTTGCGCACGCATTTACTACACCACTGATGCGCGTAGCTTGGCGATCAAACACCAGCAGATTGCGGTGCTGCCCGCACAAGTTTCTATCGCCGCCAGTAAATCCGTGGAGGCCAGCGTCTTGGAACGCCTAGAAATGATCGAGTCCCTCAACCTCCAACGGGCGCTCCACGCCTGGCTTCTCAAGCGCAAAGGAAAGGGCCGAATCGAAGTGGAGCTCCTGGAGCTCGACGAGGTCAATGCCGTACTGACCCGCGCCAACTATTTTACGGACCCGGACCTCAGCTCGCAGGAGATCTGCCGCTTACTCGGAGTCGACGCTTTGCTGCGGTCAAAATTTGACTTGAGCCGCCCGCTGTCGGGGGGTGCGAGCCGGGCCCTGCAGCTGACGCTGGGTGGGCTGATAAAGACGAAGAGTGTAACGGCGCAACTGGATATTTACGACGGAGGTACGGAGCGATTTATCTGGGGCTACCGAGGTACCTTATCCGGTAGCAGTAGGACGACCCACCTTAGCCTAATACAGGGTTTGATGCGCAGTGCCAGTCGGCATTTGCCGCACAAGGTCAAGAAGCGGAAGAAAAAATGAGCGAAGGGTACGAGCACCCGATTTTTTTAGCATTTGGCCATTACCTTTTGACGACCCTGGGTATTAATGGTCGAGACGTAAAGCTATGGAACTCCCCCCACCCATTATTTATCCACTTAAACGACATTAAGATGAACAGACTGATGATTGGGGTACTGGTCAGCATCCTTTTGCTGGCGGGGAGTTGCGCGAGCATTTACACCAGTACCGACGCCCGGACCCTGGCGATGCGACACGAAAAAATTGCGGTGATCCCACCCAAGGTTTCCATCGCCGCCCGTAAGAAGGTAGATGTGGAGGCATTAAAGGAACAACAACGAACGGAGTCGCTTACCTTTCAACGGGAAATCCACGCCTGGCTCCTCAAGCGGAAGGTCCAAAACCGCATCCGGGTGGAGATTCAGGATGTGGGCAGCACCAATGCCTTGCTGGCCCGCGCCAATTACTTTAACGACGATCGAATGAGCCCCAACGAACTGTGTCGCCTGCTTGGGGTGGATGCGGTACTGACCTCTAATTTTGGCTTGAGTCGCCCGATGTCGGAGGGCGCCGCCATCGCCCTGGGCTTGGTTTTTGGCATCTGGGGCGCGACCAATAATGTGGCGGTAGGGATGGAGATTTACGACGGGGGAGCGGAGAAATTGTTGTGGAGCTATAACCACACCCTATCCGGCAGCATTGGCACTACGCCGACGAGTTTGGTTCGGAATCTGATGCGCAACGCCAGCCGCAAGATGCCACATATTATGGAGCGGCCGTAGGCCTCATGGATACACCAAATAGGGCTTGCGCAGCACCTTGAACGCCTCCAGGCCTTCCCGCCAGCTCGCCCGAATCTCGGCTTCCGACCAACCCGCCTCCAGCTGCTGCCGCAGCTCGGGCCCGCCCGCCAAGGTATCGAAAAAGCCATTGTCGTTGAAAAAACGCGCGCGATCAGGAAAATGACCGTAGGCCTCGGTCAGGTAAATCAGCTGGATCCGCCCCTCTTCCCACAGGTCGTTTTCGCTGAGGTAGGTCAGGTCAAAGCCTCGCCAACGCTGCCCTACCAAGACCGGACGCGTCGCACCAGGGCGGGAAACGGGAGAGAAATAATAGTCACCAATTTCGAGCTCGGGATGCCCCACAATTTGGAATTGCTGATCGGTGCCACGACCCACGCTAAAGGGAGTGCCCTCAAACAGACACAGGGAAGGGTACAAATAAATCGATCGGTTGTTGGGCAAGTTGGGGGAAGGCTTGACGGGAAGGCGGTAGGCCTGCGAGCGGCGGTAATTTTCGCAGTCGATCACGAGCAGTTGGCAACGTCGGCCACCGGCGAGCCAGCCTTCTCCATTGATCATGCGGGCGTACTCTCCCACCGTCATGCCGTGTACGATGGGTACTGGGTGCATGCCCACAAAGCTCCGGTGTGCCAGGTCGAGGATGTTGCCATCTACGTAGTGGCCATTGGGATTGGGCCGGTCGAGGACGATGAGATCGACCTCATTTTCGGCACAGCCTTCCATCAGATAGTGCATGCTGCCAATGTAGGTGTAAAAGCGTACGCCTACGTCCTGAATGTCAAACAGAACGACGTCGATACCGGCGAGGTCAGCCGGGCTGGGTTTTTTCTTTTTTCCGTACAACGAGATGATGGGGAGGCCGGTCCGGGCAGCCTTTCCATCCACCACACTCGCTCCGCGGTCGGCCTGCCCCCGAAAACCGTGCTCGGGCGCAAAAATCCGTTCGATCCGAACCCCTTTTTCCAGCAATACATCGACCAAGTGCTGCTCCCCAACCCGAGAGGTTTGATTGACCAAGAGGGCTACCCTTTTTCCGACCAAACGACCGACGTATTCCTCAAAGCGCTCCGCTCCCAATCGCAATTCTTCCCCCTCGGGAGGCAGGTCAGTGACCGGGCGCGGCTCGGTGGGTGGTGTCGTACTCGGCCGACCGCCCTGGCAAGCCAGTTGACCCGTCAACAAGCACAAAAGAAAGAGGCTGTAGATTTTTAGATTCGCAAGCATAATTGTAATTTTAGCGTTCGTTGAGGTGAAGTCAGTCGCATTCTCACTACACTATTGATCTCGAAAGAACATTCAAGCTACCCATAATAACCGACTTTTATCTCAACACTGATATACGCAGAGAGACCTTGATACCCGGAGGACTACTATCCCAACTACCATCCTCCTACCTCGGGTAGCATGGTTTCTCTGCGTTGCCTTTTTAGGGCAAGCACCCGCAGCGTGTCACGGAATATGAAAAAGAAATTGTACGCCATTGTCGACCTCGAAACTACGGGGGCCAAGAGTGATCGCGACCGCATCACGGAGATTGCCATTGCGCTACACGATGGCGAACGGGTGATCGATACCTTTGAATCCCTCATCAATCCCGAACGGGCCATTCCCTACAATATTACCAAAATCACCGGGATTACCCAAGAAATGGTCGAGGAGGCCCCCAAATTCTACGAAGTGGCCAAGACGGTGGTGGAAATGACCGAAGGGGCCGTTTTTGTGGCCCACAACGTACGCTTTGACTACGGGTTTTTAAGGGCGGAATTCAAACGCCTGGGCTTTAGCTACACGCGCAAACAGCTCTGCACCGTTCGCCTCAGTCGCCAGGCCTTTCCCTGGATCGGCGCCTACAGCCTGGCCAAACTGATCAAATACTTTAAGATCAAGGTGAGCGATCGCCACCGCGCTATGGCCGACGTGATGGCGACCGTAGAGGTCTTCGAACGCATCCTCGATATGGAAGAGGGCCCGGATGATGCCATCGATCAGATGATTAACCGGGGGGTCAAGGAATCCCGCTTGCCCGCTAATATTTCGCTCCCCAAACTGCACGAGCTCCCGGAGGAGTGTGGGGTATACTATTTTCACGACCGACACGGGGAGGTCATCTACGTGGGTAAGAGCATCAACATCAAAAGCCGCATCATGCAGCACTTCGCCGACGAAAGCCGCAAGGGTGCCAAAATTGCGGCGGGAGTGCACGACATCAGCTACGAACTGACCGGAAGTGAGCTGGTGGCCCTGCTCCTGGAGAGCGACGAAATCAAAAACCTACGTCCCAAAATCAATCGGGCCCAGCGGGCACGCAGCTTTCCCTACATCATTCACCACTACGAGAACGAAGCGGGTTACCAGTGCTTGGATATTGCTAAGGTGCGAAAAAACCAGAAAAAAGACTTCCGGGTACTGCGGGAGTTTTCCAAACTGACGGGAGCAAAGGGGGCACTCAACCGCCTTTTAGAACAGTACGAGCTGTGCCAAAAGTACTGTCACGTCGATCAGATCAGTACCCCATGTTTTTACTACCACATCAACAAATGTCGGGGCGCCTGTATCGAAGAAGAAGATCCCGAGACTTACAACGAACGCGTCCAACGGGCCATCGAGGCCATCAATATTGACTTTGGTTACGACTTCATCGCCTACGACAAGGGCCGCCACGCCGAAGAAAAAGCGGTCATCCTCGTCGAGAATGGCCAGTATCAAGGCTACGGCTATATCGATCTCAACGATAGTAGTGGACAGGCCCACGAAGTTCGCGAAGCCATCTCCCCCCGGGCCCACAACCCCGAAGTGGCCCGAATCATTCTCCAGTACCTCCAAAAGAAAAAGGTGGAACGCCTGCTGCGTCTCGATCGTGCCCTCCCCTAGCCTAGCGCCCCAGCCCCGCACGCTGGAAAATGGCTTTTTTTTGTAATCACATTTCTCAAATTCCTCCCCTAATTTGGACCCATCACATCTATCCGTGTTTGCATGCTAATCTTCCCAACCACCCGCTCGGTGGTTTTAATTATTACTGCAAAATCCAAATACTCTACTTATGAAAAATTTCATTTTTCCACTCGCGCTATGCTTACTATTGTTCCAATCTTCCTCCCTAGGAGCCCAGCCGCTCCCCCCCAACGTCTACTCCGTAGACCTTTCCAACCTCTCGACAACCGTAGCCAGTATTATCCAAACCTACGGTAGCCAGATCAACCTGTCGAGCTCGGCCATCGAAAGCTTTATTTCCACTTACCTGGTCAATACCTCCGGAGCCTGCCCCGCTCCCGTCCCCCAAATCGACCAGCAGGGTGGCGGCACGGGCTCCCTCTCCTGGAATCCCAACCCCGCCGCGACCGCCTACGGGGTCTACTACCTCAACCTCGGTAGCGGTACCAACGGCAGCTACCTCGGTACTGGCCTCAACTACCAATTTAGCGGACAAGGCCTCTACCTGGTCGGCGTCTACTCCTCCTGTTTGTTTGGTGAAAACCGGCCAAATAGCCCCTCCGATATCGTCATCATGGACATCGACATCCTCCTTCCGACGGGGGGTGGGGGCAATGGTTTTGCCGACTGCTCCTGCGCCAACCCCGCCTCTACCATCCTGTACGACGGAGGCAAAGACGAGCACAACTTCCACTTTTGGACCGGCAGCTGTAACCAACGCAAATACAAACTAAAAGTACAGGGTACGCTCCAAGGCAATACGCCCTACACCTCCGAATTGTCCTTTAGCTACCGCAAGGACTTAAGCCAGGTGATCCTCAATCCGGGTTGCGACAACAATGCCATGAGCCAAATCACGCCCTTTCACATCGGTTCCACCTTACCGGAAAATTACTACCGACTTAACTTTACGGTCGACAAGGTCAAAGTCGACTTTGCCGTCAACAGCAACTTTAGCCCCAGTCTGGTGCAGCTCCAATCCTGCGTATGCGATGACCAGTTGGATGGGTTTTCTCCCCGCCGCGCCCCGACGCCCAGCTTTGCCGTTCGCCCCAACCCCAGCGATGGCAGGTTGGAGTTGGTTGGCTCCGAGGCCATCCAGCACCTCACCGTATACGACGCCCAGGGGCGACTGGTGTTCCAAACCGAGCGGCCTCAGCGCTGGCTCGACCTACACCATCTGCCCAATGGCCTGTACACCCTCATTGGCCAAGGTCCGAAGGGACAAAAAAGCGAGCGCATCGTCATCACTCGCTAGCTTCGTTGGTGCTCATAGTGGCCTGGTCCAGTCGGATACCCTACCTCCGGTGGGGCCAGGCCCTCAGTCCTGCGTAAGCTTTTTTAACTTTTGGAGTAACCAATCGCGCTCGGCAATGGAGGTCTTGGTACTGACCTTTTCGGTGAGTTTTTGAATCCGCGGGAGATTAAAACGCGTATTGGTGCGGCGAATCTGTTTGAGCAGATCGATA
>ERZ1740065.1774-NODE-1774-length-13165-cov-5.333333_pt1 | contig 13165 bp, 14 predicted proteins | sample MGYA00581738_ERZ1740065 | MGnify/ENA primary metagenome ERZ1740065 (study PRJEB43018, sample SAMN04849749) | marine metagenome | isolation source: floating plastic debris | place: Pacific Ocean | collected 2008-09-01 | study: EMG produced TPA metagenomics... | reverse complement strand
GTACAACGAACGCCGCGAACAGGAAATGCTGGTCGAATATCAAGGGATGATGTTGGAACTGATATCAAACGTCCCGGAAGGCAAGCGGTTCGCTATCTACTACGTACTGCGCCAAGCGTATGTGGATGGTGGATTCAAGTCAAAAAACATCGTTTCCGAAATCAACAAACTGGTGGAGTCGGTCAGTCCCGATTCGTCCCTAGACCCATATCTTATGAACGATATCAAGCAGCGGCTTGGGTTGCTTCCTGCGGAGGAAGAAACACAAGAAGAAAGAGATATTTTTGGGTTTGGGGCTTCTTCCACCGTACTATCCTCCTTTATGCCCACAGCGACCGTACAAGCACCGGAAATACCGACATCTGCCATGCCCACGGTTATCCAGGACGGTGCGGAAGCAGTCCATCACACGGATTCTGGGGAAGAGGAAACAATATCCCATCTAGATACACAATCACCAAACGCTGAGATATCCCCTTCAGGTGTGGCACTTCAGGTTATCTCCTTGCCGCAACGTGCCCAAGAAGTGGTTAAACTTTTGGTTCGTCAAGGTTTCCATATTGACCAAATCCTCTCCAGCCAGATTACCGCTATTGCTGGGGCGCAGCGGGGCGGTAAGGGTACGCTGGCTGGCATCCTGGCGATTCTCTCCAAAGCCGCTGACCCCAACCTGACGATGGAATACTATAGTGCTGGAATAGACATATATCCGTTCAAATGCCAGCTTACCTCAGCGTTGGACTATCCCAACAGAGACATGGAAGTAGCCGATACAGAGGTCGCGAAGAAACTTTTAAAACGGCTCAAGGAACTGGAATCCGCACCTCCTTACAGCCAGAAGAACCTGCTATTGGTGATTGACGAAGCCATGCGGTTGTTCTCCTTGATGAGCGAAGAAGACCGCACCTGGGCGGTGATATTTCTTCTAACCCGCTTTGCTAAAACGGGTGCGGGATTAGTCCTTGTATTGCATAGTAATCACCTTGGAGCCGTGGTGGGAAGTAAAAATACCTCTGGCATGGCGGCAACCTTCAAAGACGGCGTGAATTTCATTGGCTGTGAATCGCAGCAAATCAAGACCGGACTCCTGACTTCCACTGCTGTGGCATCGGGGCGATATTTCAAAGCCAATCCGAATAATTTTGGACAGCCCATTAAAGATGGGGAATTGGGTGACATCCCCAGTTGGCTTAAAACCGAGAAGCATCCTGGTAATGGTCAACCCGACCCCGTGCGGACGCTTTTGGCGCTATTTCCAGAATTGCATCAGGAACATCTGTCCCCCCAGGAAGAAAACCCCAGTATTTTTGACGTGTTAAAGCTCCAGGTACCGTCACCACAGGAGCAAGATACAGATAGCCCAAGGGTATCCGATAAAGCAGCCAAGGTGTTGGCGTGGCTGAAGTATAAAACGCCTAACACCTGGTTCTATTACCGTAAATCCGGCCGCAGCGAACGCGATGCGTCGTTTCAGAAATTTCTCAGCCGTTTGGAAGTGTGTGGAGATGACCAAACACCAGAGGATGTTTTCCTGGAATTAATGGATTATGGCTTGGCTGACGTATCCGACGATGGCTACGGCATCAAACGATTGTGAGACGTGAGACGCGAGACAACCCTTGAGACCCTTGTCTCACCGTTGTCTCAAAGGGCTTCTTCTCCCGTCTCATGGTCTCAAGACGGTAAACGGTATGTTGTTTCTATCAAAAAAAACCACGTCATTTTCTGATCGCAATGTAACGGTATGTTACGAGATTTTACGAAGTGATGGTTTAAGTGGGAAAGAAGCCGATAGAATAATTCAATGTGGTGTTTTCGGATGCTTATTGGTGGATATCGCTACCGTTCGTACCAAAACCCATTACACACAGAATAACTCCCAAGATTACTCTTAAGGAGTTATGCTGAATGTAATTCTAAAAACATAATAAGCGCACAAACGATGACTTATCGTATGTGACTTGGTGATTCTTCTTAATTGGACTTCATCGAATAGAACCCTAGTTTTGCCGACTAATTCTATTTCGATTTACAACCAACCAGAACTGTCACAGCATTGTGCTGTTAACTATTATTGTAGCAGGGTGATTCCAAAAATGCTTACGTAATTTCCGAAAATTTATTAAAACTTTTTTTAGAGAATTTTTAATTGTCACTATTTTTTGAAGAAAGTTGCTGATTTCGGATAACGCGAAGCACCTGTAACCCCTTTAACAGCATCACTACGAGAAGCTAGCTGTTTGTGTGCGAGGAGAAAAAAATGACTACGCACACTGGAAACGTTATATTACGCTACGACCCCATACTCGCTAAGGTATTACGCCTATTAAATGCCCCATTCCCCGGAGAATGTGCCGTATTTTTGCGCCAGATGGAGCATTGGCTCAACACTAACAGTGGCTTCTTCAGCCACGATGGAAGCAAACACTGGATTTATAACGGGTACAAGGAGTGGATAAGAAAGCAACTCACGAGCCTCTCAGAAAGCCAATTTGGGCGGATGGTAAGGTGGCTGGTCAAAACAGGAATATTGGAAAAAACAATATTCGCCCACATCAAACATGACCTTGACGAAGCTCCTCCGGCTTCCTGGCAGGAGTCCAATACCAGAACTTGGCTTACATTTTGTGTAGAAAGAACGGAGGAACTTACTGGCTGGCGACCAGAATTTCCTCTGCCTTGCGATGACAACCAGCAGCCCCCAACCCCAGATGACTTAGAAGATGAGCCAGTAGAAGAAAAATTCACGGTAGAAGAAGCGCCCGTAGCCCAGGAATCGCTGAAACCCTTGCCGGGTGCCGTTCTTCAAAATGAAAGCTCGGGTTCTTCAGATTTAAACACCCCGTTTTTCAATCCTGAAGAACCATCTATATACAAAGAAAACCTAAAACAACCAACTAATGATGGTGATGGTGTTCCAATAAAAGAAGACCTTGTTAACAGCAGTGGTGATGGGTTTGACCCCACAGAAAGTTCTTCAAACGCTCCTGTTATCCCCCAAGAGAATTCCCAAAAAATTACAAAACCCCACAACACATCGAGTGAGGATAAAAATTCCGCGCCGCCGCGCCAAGCCGAAGTCAGACCGACTACGCATAAGGGGTGGCACTGTCCTAACTCGGCATTACGACGAGAATTTATGACTTGGTTGATGGAAACCATGCCCCCGATACAAAGTTCTGCCCATGCCAGTAATTGGTGCAACAAGCACCCAGAGGATGCGGAGCTACGTTGGGATGACTTTACGCGCTTTAAGAATCGTAAAAATGTGCAGCAAGCTGGATTTGCCTCCTGGAACCCCGGTCAGCATTCCATGTTTGTCAAGCAATACCATACCGCACGTAATAGCGGTGGCATTTTCCTCGAAATGTTTAACGAAAAACATGGGGCTTGGTTGGAATGGGTACAAACCAACCATCCCGATTGGTTGAGCAATGTTGTAACGTAACTTTACCGGCTTATCATGAATAACTTTTTGAACGGCTCTTCCCCTGTGGACTTTGGACCCACGCGGGAGGAACTGCCCCCGATGAATATTGAGGCGGAGGAAGCCATTTTGGGCGGTCTTCTCCTCGACCCCAGTGCCATCATCCGCATGGCTGACCGTTTGGATAAGCAAGCTTTTATGATTGGCACCCACGGAGAGATATACCAAGCCTGCCTTTGTCTTCATGCTCAAAACAAGCCCACGGATGTGTTAGCGGTTAAAAGCTGGCTGGAAGATAGGGGGCAGTTGGAACGGGTCGGTGGAATGAATAAATTGGTGAGTCTTTTTGACCGCACGGTTTCAGCGGTGAACATTGATGCGCTGGCTGACCTGGTAATGAACAAATATAAGCGTCGCCAACTTATTAAAGCGGGTAATCGCATCGTACAATTGGGGTATGCTGCCGATATGGAATTGCCGGAGGCTATGGAACAAGCGGAATCAGAACTATTTGCCGTAACGGGGGATACTTACGGTGCTACAGAACCTATGTCCCTAGCGGACATCATGGTGGATACCTATGCCCGAATCGAAGAACGTCACACTGATGGAGGAGACCGTAGAAAGGGAGTGGCTACGGGGTTTTATGACCTTGATATTCTGCTAAACGGTGGCTTGAAGCCCGGTAAACTGATTACCATTGCTGCTCGTCCCGGTTGCGGGAAGTCCTCTTTTGTCGGAAATATTGCTATCAATATGGCACGAGAGGGGCATCCAGCCGTTATCTTCTCAATGGAAATGGATAAGGAGGAGTGGGCTGACCGCTTTGTCTCCCAGGATTCGGGAATTGAAAGCCATTTATTACAAACAGGTAAGCTCACCCATGCACGGCAATGGGAAGCCGTATCGGAAAGTGTCTCCCGGCTTGCTGACTTCCCATTGTACATTGACGATAGCCCCTATCTCACGGTGACAGCGGTAAGGGCTAAGGTTAAGCGATTGCTTGCCCGTACTGGCTCCTTGGCTATGGTGGGCATTGATTACCTGGGGTTGATGGAAGATATTGGTAGCAACAGCGGGAATTTGGCGTTTTCTATCGGGAAGGTGACGCGAGCGCTGAAGCAACTGGCGCGGGAATGTCAAGTTCCCATTGCTTTACTGTGTCAATTAAATCGTGGCGTGGAAAGCCGGAATAACAAGCGTCCTACCTCGGCTGACCTGCGTGACTCTGGTCGAATTGAAGAAGATTCGGACGTTATCATCACCTTGTACCGCGAAGAAATCTACGAGCCGGAGACGATGGATAAAGGTGTTGCTGAAGTGAGCGTGGTGAAGCATCGCGGTGGTGCTTCGGGAACGATTAAACTGCTGTTTGATGCACCGTATACCCAGTTCAAGAATTTGGTAAATGAGCGTTATTAGTCTGGGATGATGCGAGGTGCTTTTTTATCGGAAAAGCGGTATATGGAGAAATCCCTGTTATCCAAGGTAAAAATGGTTTCAAGCTGCTTTTTTTCTGCCAAATACATAAGGCTCGCATCCGCTAGCTGAGGATGTATATCGGAATACTGACCCAAAAATTCTTCCAGCCAGGGAATTGCGTTTGGTAAAAGCTCTTCCACACGGAAGAATTTTTGCTTCAATGCAGTGAACAGTGCATTCAGCGCTACCGGATTCTTTCGTAGAAGATAATGTGCCTCGGTAATAACGGGCCATGTGGTCAGCTGTTGGGCATCGAGGAATAACCCATAGCTTACTGGCTACGGTATTTATGCTTATTGGCTTAACGGTGGTAACGGCTTTCCCGCAATATTCTGCATACCGCTGGATGGTTGCCCCGCTTTGTGTTGGTTATCTATCGCACATTGTGAGGGATGCTTTTACCCCTTCAGGAGTACCGCTGTTTTATCCTAAAAAGAAAACCTATAGCCTCAACGTCTTTAAAACTGGGGATTGGAAAGAAACGGTCATTGTGGGCTGTATCGGATTATTGGTTTTTATCGTCGGGGATATCAGCGGGCAGATGTTGAGGTTTGCTGACCCTTTCTTCGATGCGATATGCAACGTAGCTCCCGCAGTTGACTATACGAATTTTGACCCTGGATGAAATAAAGCAAATTAGTAAAAGTTACTGAAGCTGCATGATAAACAGTAATAACTGTTTGTATAGTTTGCAAAATGCAAAAATACCCCAATCTGGAACAGAGAGAGGCATTTTGACTAAAGAATTTAATTTTATGACTCAGGGTCTTTATATAAGCTGACCCCGTTTTAAATGTAAACTTATATTAAAATCCTCTCATTTAAGTGTGCCTTTTGCAACCAATTTTATATTTTCTTAAGATTTGACCTGACAACGATGACCAATTAAGTGTTTTATTCACAGAGTCAAATTGCAGCTAATGAAGAATGACGTGTGGCTGCTAAATCTCGTATCAGCACAATGCGCGAATAAAGATAATCAATTACGGCATTTTTTTCTTCAGTGGTAAGGGGTCTTGATGTATCAAGCTTCTTTGTGAATTGTTTGACTAAATCAGTATCACTCAGCCTAAGAATTATATTTGCTTGAGTATTTTCGATTATTGACCAGAGATGGCGCATGGTTGATGGTTTCATTATCAGAATCTGTGTCACATCTACTATAATTTAACATTTTCTTTATATTCTTTTTGCATTCATCCTGATAAAAAGATAAATAATTAATTAATTTTTGTTACAATGATTTATTAAATCCAGATTTGATTGTACGGAAAGTTAGAAGGATTATGCACAGCTCAAAAATCTCTGAGAGGTATAAAGACAACTTCAATACTTCTAAGAAAATTTCTTATAGTTATGAGTTAAAAGAAAAGATTAAAGAAGAGATATGCTATTTTACTTATGTAATGGCTGAAAACGTCATAGGTTTAGCAGCCGATTTATATACTTCAAGTATAGAATCAGAAAACAATTAATTAAAAAATTAAAATAAATTTCATCCGTTCCAATTCGTACATAAAAAAATTACAAACAGATGCTAGACTGGCGTGTTGATTGTTGGTAATTGGTAAATAATAGAAGGAATCTATCAGCCATTGCTGATTAAGATAAGCCCCTATTTCTTGTCGGAAACAGGGGTATTTTATTTTCCTCGATACGTCCTGCAAACAATATATCAACTAAAGAAGCACCCGCTAATCTTATGGTGATATCTCTTAGTCATAAGCACAAGTTTTATCAGTAAATTCTTAATGTGAAAAATCTACTAATAATGACTGATATAAACTTCAACGGATACACTATCAAGTTAAAACATATTCCAAACCAGTCCCGTTGGTTAACTCTAATTTATGATAGTAAAAATGAAATTGTGGCTAGTGATTATCTTCGTACCAAAGAAGATGGGGAAAAGTGGGCTAAAAATACGATAAAAAACAATAGGTTTCAATCAAAGAAATACTACCCTCAATCTCCTATAGTTGATATTGAATATTTGGGGTTTACTATAAAAATTAATTATTCAATGAGATATACTGAATGGCTTGTCACTATAAAGGATACTAATGATGAAACCTTGGTGATTAATCGGCTTTCAAGCCTGGAAGACGCTAAAGAGTGGGCGAAGAGTATTATTAAAAATATCAGTTCAAATTATATCAATTAGTAAGAGAAATTTTTCTTTAAAATATTAGCAGCAACATTTTTTCTATAGCTTTCTACTATAATTTTGGTAAGGCGCATTTACTGATTATGCCCATTCAAATGAGCGCTGTGATTTTTATGGAAAAGACTGTGCCCAAACTGGTACATTTTTTCTGCTAAGTTAACCACGAAAACACCCCATACCAAAAAGGGTATGGAGCTTTAATTTGTAGGATTGGAAAGTAAAAACTTTTTAAGTTGGTTAACTTATATTTCTGACTGCTTTTTATCTATCAATTTACCTTCTTCAAAAGTTGCAGTAATTGTAGAGCCATTAGAATTTTTCCAAATAAATGTTTCTCTATTTTTAGTTTGTTGAATTTCAATACCCCTACCTAATATTGTTTCCACTTCTGTTAATGACATCCCTATTTGTAGCCTTTGGTACTCAGCGCGGGTAAAGCTCTCAGCTAGGGTAGTGCTTGGTTTTGGTTCTTCTAATTGCTCTATTGAAATATTAGTAACTACTTTGTAAGCAATACCAAATGTAACTGCAATCGCCATTATTAGGCGCAAGAAGGGTGATTCTAAAATAATTGGAAGTATAGACTTTATGTCTATACCAAAAATGTCATTACTTGTTTTTTTCATTTTGAATTATTAGTTAATAGTTTTGTGTTTTTTGATTTGTGCCAGTCTGGCTGAGTACCAGTCAGCCATCTGTTAATTACCTAATAACCTTTTCTTAAACAATAAATAATTGCTTTTAATTAATCGATTAAGAAAATTTACTATGGATAGTTCTTCAAAATTTAGCAAAAGACTTATTTAAGAACTATGGTTTTTTTACTGAAATAAAATAGTCTGGGTTCCCTTTAATACGTATTTTCACGTATTTATATATATGGGATAATTAATGTTATGACTAAAAAATTATCATCTTAAACCGTATATATTCTTATAGCTTCAGTAAACTATTTTAGAATAGGACTTTAATAATTTATAGACAACGGTTATATCACTGAATATCTGATAAATATAAAATTAAGTGCCATTACTTATACGAAATAAATCGAAGATTATTCCCAAATTTAATTATTTAAAACAAATTTGCTATTTGTTTAATTAATAAAATAGTTATTTGTACTTAATAGTCGTCCTTTTTACATAAGGCACTATAAGAGGTTATTTGTAAATGTAATATGCAAGACATTATAATTATCAATTATTCACAAATTGATGTTTTATAAATAGATTGTAGATATTTTCGTTGAAGGAAACAATCAGATAAAAGCTTTTAATATATATTTTGTTCTGTCTTAAATTGCAGTCGCGTCTTATTGTCAACAGTATAATCACTTAAAATATAGTCACCCTAATTCTTCAGTAGTTGTTTTCACCGTTGTACAAATTATACATTTTTGATATTTTATAAGTTGGCAAAGATTCGGATTTTTTATTTTGAATCTTTAGTTAATAGTTTTATGTTTTTGGCTGAGTACCAGTCAGTCATAGACAATTTTGTTACCTGATAGCCTTTGGTCAAAAAATAAACCGAAGGCTATTCTCATTTTATTATTTGCATTTTTAACTCTGAGGATATTGTCAAATAACCTCATGATTATTTGTGATATTTTGCGGTTTTTAAGAACTACTATTCAACTTTTCAAATATTTCGTCTAACTTTTATCCCTTGTTGTGAAAACTGTAAGCATTGGTAGCGGTGTTCAACGTTCCATCATTAAGGAATGTCCCACAATAAAAATTAAGAAACCACAGGAATATCTTCCCAACGTGTCGTATACGCCTTAGTCATCTGACCACGCTTCATCTGCCAATTCCGTCGTATCCCTTGACTGGCCAAGAACACAGTATTCTTCTCATAGACACGATTCAAATCATCAATGGTCTGCATCAGCAGAGTTTGTTTGATGTAGGGGATAGCAAACAAACTCTGCTGAACGCTATCGGCTGGAACGATATCAAACAGCATCACCCCTGCTTTGGCATACCTTGGTCCCGCTTTGTAGATTCGCTTAACCCCCGCTCGCGCTGCTTGGGTAAGGTTGCGGGTATCGGATGTTGCAATCGGAAGGCGGATAAGTGTGGAACATCCGTAAAACCGTTTATTCCTGGTGGCACGTTATCGTAAGCCTCCTCGTGTACGTTAACGTACTGAAAGTCCTATTCATCGCTTGGTAATATGAGCGAACAGATTACCTTAGCAGAATTGGTACAGGCAGACCTCGCTTATTCATTATTAGTACTTCTGAACGAGAAAGTAAGACTCTCCAGGCTCTGTTCGCCTTAATCGGGTGCAGGGCTTTTCTTTGGAACTATTGGGCTAATACCGTTATTTATTCTTCTTAAAAATAGATAAATTCTTAGAGATAAATTTCTTCAAAACCATTAAGAAAAGTAACGATAGCTACTAATAAAAATGCCTCAAAGTAGCTTATACAGCAGCATTCAGCGCTTTCTTGGATTAAAATTCACGTTGTTCAGCGCGATTTCGCGCTGAAAGAATAGCCAAAAAGTAGCTTGAAAAACATTGAAACATCCAACTTTTAGTTAAAATTCCGGAATTTCAGGAAAAGCAAACTACGCTTGGTAAGAAGGAATTTGAAGAATGGAGTCACAACCGGGATAGGGGTAAATACTCGTGGAATTTCAATAAAAAAGACGGGCTATACCATCCTAAAAAAGCGAATTAATTCTTTTATGTGGATTTTAGATAACGGCAGTCAATGCTGTTTTTATGAATATGCCTGCTCTAAGTGCAAAAAAACAGTTATCTTGCTATAGGCTGCATTGCAAATTAACAATTGTTTTTGGGTTTTGGTAATAAATTTAAAATCAAAAATATTCATAAAATTAAACAGAAATTTTTTCATATAAAGTGGTAAATAAAACTTAGAATAATGAAGGTATATAGTTTTAAAAAATTGAATGAACGAGTTTAGATACGTTGTTGGTGCTACAGCGGAAGTGAGGCAAGGGTTAATTATTTGGTCTGATAAAATTAGAGAATATACTAATCTTTATTATGATGGAAACGAGCAAAACGCTAGAAGAACTGAATTCTACCGATGTATAGTAAAAACAAGACAAATTATTGATAGCTTACTAGATAAGGAAGAAGGCTTTAGAAGCGTTATTGACGACCAAAATTTATTAGCTTCGGTTTGTATAATTCAAGAAACATCAATCTTTATTAACGACGAACTAACAGAATGTGTAGAAATAGAAAGCCTTGTAAATAGTCCCTGGAATACAATAGAACATCCGCAATTAGAAAAAAGAAAAGGTGCGGCAACATCGTTGGTTGAAGCTATAATAAGAGAAAATCGAGAAAGAGGATTGAGCGATATATTAAAGTTAATGACAATCCCAGATGCAAAAATATTTTATCAAAAAATAGGATTTACAGAAACAAACGGCTCAGGAGAAATGATACTTGATGGTAATGCTGCATCTATGTTTCTCCTTGATATTGAGCAGAAAAGAAACTCCACAGCTTTTGATTAAATAAAGTTTAAATATATGCCACAAGAATCACCGCAAGTAGGCGAATCAACAACCTACCAACCAACTCCAGAACAACTTGCAAGGTGGAAAGAAATAGATGAACTTGAATCTGGTGCTATCGCCGGTATTCTACCACCAGAAGAAGAGCAAGCAAGAATTGTTAAAGAATTTTTATCAACCGATTATATAGCCGACCAACTAGAAAAAGTACGCCTACACAAAGAGAAACTTCAGAAAAAACTCAAATCGGCTATTGAGTACGAACAGTTATTAATTGAAGAGCAAAAAAAACGAAGTTAACTTAACTTAAATTAAATTGTATTAACACAGCGCTGACTTTTTTCATGGGCTTAGATATAACTGTTGTAGGATAATTACCTAAAAATCGCGCAGCTTAAATCAGTAAGGGGCGATTTATATATCAGCACCCCTTCTAATCAAGCACCACACAGAAAATAATAATTTCGCTACAATTGAACCTTCCGCTGTTCACGTGAACAAAGCCATGCGGCTAAAGAGAACGAAACAATCGCTGCAAGACAATGTATAGACAGGTGTGTAGATTGGATCGACATAGGGGCATTACGTGATCTAAAAGGGCGTTTCTGAGGGCTTGAGTGTATTTACATCTTCTGTACGTTTATCTGTACGTGGTACGGGGGACAACATGGCTAGAGATGCTATGGCTCCACGTACTTGTTCCGGTTTTACTTCCAAATATTTTTGCAGTTGCTCCAAATTGCGATGACCGCTTATTTCTTGGATGACGCGCAGCGGGATTCCGGCGTTACTCATTTGGGTTAAAGCCGTGCGTCGGAAGCTATGTGTAGCCGCACCAACAACGTCGATTTTACGAAAGGCACGTCTGACAATGATTGACGCGAAGTCCGGATGCAGGTTTCCACGTTCCCAACGTCCTGGGAATAGGTGGCTGTCATAGGTGTATTGTGGGTCGTATTCTTCCAGGTAGTAACGTAAATCGTCGGCTACGGGGATAACCCTGGTCGCTAATTTTCCTTTGGTGTTATCTTTCCTGAAGACGATTTCCGGCCGGATTCTTCCCCTACGGTCAAAAATATCCTTTATTTTGAGCAATACGCATTCGTTTACGCGGCAAGCTGTGTACAGCATCACCGCGCACAGGGTTTTGTCGCGGATTGTTTCTAAGCCTTCGTCAAATAATAATTGAATTTCTTCTGGTGAAAGTACCTTGGCCTTCCCGCACCCATCTATTTTCACAATTCTTATGCAGCTAACAACCTTCTATTATCTCAGGGATGGTGCTTTGGAAAGGATCTGTATTGGAGGATAGCTGTGTTAGGTGCTTCCTTCTACGACATAAAGTTTTTATTGGGCTACAACTGTTCCTTAAAAATATGGGAAAACCGCTTGAATTTGGGCGGATATAAAGGCCGATTTGACTCGATAATTGTTGTAATCCGCCCAAATTCCTGCCCACACGAGTCGTTGTGATGTCCGCACTGGCTGGTTGGGAGAGGTTCATGTCACTTCGTGCCACGCTTCGCTACCCATATTTTTATAGTTTTCATCTCGCGGATAATAACCACCAACCAACCGCGATTGTTCCTGTCTTAGGAAGGCTCTGCCCTTAGAAGATTGCGTGTCGAAGGAAGAAAGAGGACTCCTCCTTTTTTGAGTGTATTAGGAATTGTCTGTACCGTTGCTCCTGTTACGATGTGCTAAAAGTTATATCGTAAGTGACACCATAGCCTGGATTTAGCGCTATTGTATTAGCGATGATTTTCTCAGGAAGGAATCTATCATGGAAGCAAAAACCGAAGTAACCATCAAATTTTCTGGCGGATTACCTAAAGCAAATCCAGCACCCAATAAGAAAGTGGAAGTCACTATCACTGACCAAAACGGTGTGAATTTTTGGGTAATGCTAAACGCCAAAAGCTGGCGTAAAGCCGAGTCTAATACACAAGCGTTCGCGGATTGGGTTGGGGCTATCTCAGGTAAGCTTGGTGGACAACGCAGCGATGGCTTTGAGGTCGTCGGAGCAGGCATCCAAGTGTTCGAGAAGAAGCCGAAAGAAGCGGCTGAGCCAGAGGCGGTTGCCAGCTAAAGATGAAGATTGAACGCCCGGTTATCGGGCGTAACTACTTTTTTGTGCAACTAAACCCATATCACTCTCCGTAAACCTTGCTTATGGGTTGTTGACGCTTACCACCTGATATCCCCGTAATGTACACCGTTTAGCGGTAGACCCGAACAGTTTTTCCGCTATGCTCATGGTTTTCGGCTGCCACAATTTGGCTGTTCTTATGACAGGAAATCTTACTCCCCCAGGCTTGAACAATAGCTATGTTGACTGTGAAGGTTAATTATGGTTCGGATGAACGAAAAGTAGAAATCCCCTTTTTAAGAATTCAACCACGCTCTCATATTGAACGGTTACGGTTAATTGCGCTTTGGTTTTGAATTTGGATTGCTGCCTATATGTTTTTCAATTCTTTCTAATTTTTTATTCGTATAACCTACGTGCTTTTGGGTTTCTGTTTGTTCCGCTCGGATTATTTCAATTTGCTGTAGTGCAACGGTTGGTATTGGAGGAGGAGCAAT
>ERZ1740065.1773-NODE-1773-length-13165-cov-11.033638_pt1 | contig 13165 bp, 16 predicted proteins | sample MGYA00581738_ERZ1740065 | MGnify/ENA primary metagenome ERZ1740065 (study PRJEB43018, sample SAMN04849749) | marine metagenome | isolation source: floating plastic debris | place: Pacific Ocean | collected 2008-09-01 | study: EMG produced TPA metagenomics... | reverse complement strand
TCCGCCCCTGACTGGATCCGCCCCTGACTGGATCTGCCCCTGACTGGATCCGCCCTGACTGGATCCGCCCCTGACATGAGCGCAAAAACAGCACGCGTATAGAATGACAAGGATGAAGGTTGATTCAGGAGTGAACAGCATGGCTTCTTCCATTTCTCATATCCTGGTTGCTTATAGCTCGCAACTCTTGTGATGGTATTGGTATCCATTGCAATGAATGATAAAATTGTTATTTCCCGTCTTCGATCAAGACATGGCGCCACGCAATCACGGTGCATTAATTAGCAAGGCTGTATGCAGACTGAGTTCCATGAGAGATACCGACTTTCTCACCTACAAGAAACACATGATATAGCCTATCTCCAGCCGATGGGTAGACTGAATTCAACGGGTAGAATGGGTAGAATTCAACGCCAGCCAGTCTGGATGGCATGGTTTACAATGGAGCCTGTATGATTGAGTCACAGTTGGTTTTGTAGCACATATACCTCCTGCTAGCCTGGTGATTCTGAGGAGGAGGTACCCATCACGCGTTATTCCTAATGATTGTTCTTGTGTGTAGACATCGAATGCAGTCAGTCAAGGTGCGGAGTCTCACAGAAGGCTTAACTCCACCAGTAACCTGACTCCAAAGATCAGGCCAGCCACTGATACTGGAGCCTTCTCAGCACCTCGGACCAGAGGCGTCAGGTACTTCAGCTTCTACCCTCTGACCTCTGACCTCCTTCTCCTTGGCCAATTACATAGCCTGGTTTCACTTCTGTGTTTCTACCTGCTTACAGCGATGAGTTCTTGGCTTTCTTCGAAAATCAGGGCGCAAAGCCGAAAGTGAGGAATACAACTGCGGCCCTGAGGAAGGATTTCTCCCAATCTAAGGTCTCCAAGTTCTATTCCTCATTCATCCTCTACACTGGAATATTTTTGCGGTGCAATTTTAAGTGCTATTCTCACAAATTTTGAAAACACTAAATTATTAATTAATTATTTTGGCCTCAACTATGATGGTTTTGAGTGATGGAGTGATCGAAGGATGGTGCCATGTTAGGATGTGATATGCAGCCTAAATAACTACTACAGCGTCATGACTACTACAGCGTCATGACTACTACAGCGTCATGACTACTACAGCGTCATGACTACTACAGCAAACCAACAAGTCTCACAAATGAGAGAAGATAAAACTATCAGCTATAACAGTTTTTTGATAAAGTTGCTAAGCAACTCATTATAAATGCTGTAAATATAGAACCTCATTATAATTATACAAGTGCATACATGTATACATATATATATATATATATATATATATATATATATATGTATCACAAAACTCATTAAACCCTCACTAAATCTTGTTAGTTGGATATGTTCATAAATATTTTACATTTTTGCTAGAATTTACAATTGCACCATTATTTTATGAAAATGTGAAAATGTTTACCAGGAAAACTCGCAGTGGTAACCACTGCAATCCCATTGCAAGTTCTTCTGTATTCACCCAGGTCTCATTTCAGGTGACAAAATCGCCATTGTTCCCTGGTAGCACTAGTTCCACGCCGAGGAGCGCACGCAGTAAGAAAACTAACACGAGTAACAGCAATGTGAGTCGACACAGCATCTTCCGACCAGACAGCGCTCTCAGCGTCAGCACTAACGGAGGAGACGGAGATAGCACCGCTCACAACACTCCGCTGTCAACTGCCAGGTCTAATGGCAGCGTAGCGGAGAGAATCAGCAGCAGCTTCCTCACCCCCAGAGACAACGACCAGCTCAACCCGATGAACAATGAAGTGGAGATGGCAGCTCTTCGAAGCAGCGCCTACCCGGACGCAGCAGACGTTATTCACAACCGAGTTTCAGTGCAGTCAGCCTCTAGTCCGAGACTGTCCCAAACTAAGGCTGCCACATCGAACCAGAAAGATCTCAACGCTGCTAATAACATGCTTCCTCAGGGCGAGATGCGACGCCACCACAAACTAGAGCTGAAGACTATGCAGAACTCCTACCAGAATGCTACTTATAACGTGAACAAGGCGCCAGTAAATGAGCTGCAGTCTGGGTCAAGGCCGCCTGTCACTAGGAACCAGACGGAAGACTATATAAAAACAGTAAACATGTCTGCCTGCATCATTCAACATGCGTTTAGGAGGTTTGTGCGGCAAAGGAAAGCTTTGCGGGCGAGCGAAGCCGCGATGAAACGCTTGCTGGCCCAGAAGAAGGAGGAGATAATGCACAGTCAGCAGGAGCAGGATGTGATGTCAGAGAACAAATCTCTAAACCGCCAAAGGATAAGAGAGGAAAAGGCAAAGCAAGCTCGTCTTGCTGCCATCAATGTGAGCAGATAACACTGCCCTTATCCCTCAACACTTCTCAACCTGTACTGTTAAATCTTTGGGTTTTCTAGGAGCTAAATAAGCGTCGAGAAGACCAGAAGAAACAAGCTGAAGAAGTCACGAAGGCAGAGATAGAGCGACTGAAGAAAAGTGGTAAAGTTGGGTCAAGAAAGTTTGTCACCAAATCAGTTGCTCAGAGAAGTAAAGCTTCAAAAAATGCGCGGACGGAAGCTGTGCAGACGGATGATACTCATGATGAAGACGATACACGCCTTGTTCAGAGAGGCGAGCCATCTGTATCACAGCAGCGAGTAAGTAGACCTACGGCTGTTATATGTAGGTGAGAACAGCCGTGGCTGGTATTGATAAATGTTACTCGTGATGTGATGGTGGGACTGCAGGTCAGTCAGAGCGTGGAGGTCAGCGATGAGGTCGATGTTGTCCCGCCCACACCCAGTCAAGTTGGCACACACACCACCCTAGATGATCTGCTCTCCACACTCAAACTGTTAGAGGAAGACGAACAACTGCCTCCTCCACCTGAGAGTAAGATTCAGGCGTGGACAGACCCTGGTAAGTAATGCCTGCTGCTCACCCTGCTGTTGTCATAGCAATGTTGTCTTTGATGCGAGTCGTTTGTACCTCAGAGAGTGGAGGAGAAGGTCAGGCCAGTGAGAGAGCAAGCAGTGCTGGTGGAGGTCGGCTGTCCCAGACGTCTGACGGCAGACAGGGACTGAGTAATGAGAAACTGAAGTCAATCCTGTCATTCCTCGATGAAGTGGAGACTAAGGACAAGCTGGACTCCATTGATCAGGTTAGAGTCGACGGGTGAAGACGAGGTGGTTTTCTATCTTCCCTACCGTCCACAGAGTTTGGTTATACAGAGCGTAGAGAGTCTGCATGTGGGAGCAGCTGCAGAGCCGCTGCCGGGCCTTCTCGTACCATCTGCTGAGGAGCTGGAGCAGATGGAGCAGGCATCCGCTGCCGCCAGCGAAGTGACGAACACCGTACTGAAGCAACGCCTGCAGATTGATGAGAAGAATCGTACAGTGCAGATGCTTCAGAAGGCTCTGGTTTGTCTGCCCCACAATCTGATGTCAGCTGTCCAGTTCACGCTGTGCCGTATTGCCATTGTATGTCGGTATTGCTCGTAATACAGAATCAACAGAGAGAGCTAACTATCAGACACGCCCGTGAGACGGAGAAGGAAATGAATAAGCGGCTTGATGTTCAGAAGAGTGAGTATGAGGAGGCAGTACAGCGACACCTCAACTTCATTGATCAGCTCATCGATGACAAGAAGATGCTGAGCGAGAAATGCGAGAGCTTGGTCACAGAACTGAAGCAGATAGAGAAGAAATACTCGGAGAGACTTACGAATATGCAACAGACGTAAGCACTGCCTCAACAGCGAGCCGATTGTGACTCATCCATGGCTGGACTGTTGGTATGTTTACTTCTCTACACGGTAGGCACGATAGGGAGCTGGCCAAGGTAAAAGAGATGATAACTGCCCAGGAAAGAGTCAAGCGAGAGAAATGGATTGAGGAGAAGACAAAGAAGATAAAGGTGAGGGAAGCTATGGTACGGCGCCTGTCTCCCTTCGCCGTGTGCCTCAGCAGCATGGATTGTTTCTGTTGAAGGATCTGACTGTGAAAGGCCTGGAACCTGAGATTCAGCGTCTGATAGCCAAACACAAGAGTGAACTCAAGAAGCTCAAGGCCATCCATGAGGCAGAGTTGCTTCAGTCTGACGAGCGAGCTGGCCAGCGCTACGTAAGTATGACCGAGGAGCTGAGAGACCAGCTAGCCAAGGAGAAGGAGTCTGCGTGTCAAAGGGAGAGGGAGCTAGCTGCGCAGAGGTCAGGGTCATTGCTCAGCTCAGTGTCTCGGTAAATGAATGGCAGTGGTAGCGGCTGACCGTGATTCTTACAGGTATGAGAAGCAGCTGCAGGCGGAGGAGGAAGCGTATCAGCAGGCACGCAGGCGCCTCTATCAGGAGATACAGGATGAGAAGGAAAGGTTGTCGCAGCAGGCGACTAGGCAGAGACAGGAAATGGACAAACTGCAGCAAAAACTGGAGGAGACTCACACCACCTCCAGTGATATAATGAGGAGAGACTATGAGAAAATCCGGCAAGAGCAAGATGAGCGCCATAAGGTGAGAGTTGCCACTGGCACAGAGGTAGGGCATCCATTCTACTATAGCACAGAGATAGGGAGGTCCAATCTACTATGGCGCATAGGTAGGGAGGTTCAGTCTACTACGGCGCTGAGGTAGGGAGGTTCAGTCTACTATGGCGCATAGGTAGGGAGGTTCAGTCCATTATGACACAATGAAATCTCTCCTGCAGACGGAGTTATCTGAACTCAAGGAAAGGCTCAATGCCGAGAAGGAGGCTTGGGAGCAGAATTACATGAAGAAGCAGGAGGCGTGGCTAGTGGCTAAAGAAAGAGAGATGAAGGAGACGGTGAGACAGGAAAGAGACAGGGAGATAGAGCTGGTAATTGGGCGACTGGAAGAGGATGGAGTACAGGCCAGAGAAGAATGTGAGAGAGCCGCCGAGAGTCGTATCAAGTAAGATACATGTATGCCTCAAGCATGAATGATACTTATTTCTGGTCACATGACCTGTGATAATAAGTGCGGACAAAAGCCGGAGTAGCATCGGCGTAACAGCGGCGTAACGCCAGCGCATGATTGCGGCGCGCCTACCGATAGAAGAGTAAAAAATGCTGCACTGATGTGTTTACGCAGGCGCATCAGAGATAAGTACGAAGGAGAGCTACTGGAACTGGAGAGATCTGAGAGGCAAGCTTTGGAGAAATACAACCATATGAAAGCCGAACTCTTGGAGGCTCAGGGTGAGGCAGAACGACTTCGTGTTGTCAACAAACAGAAAGAGCAGGAGGTGGAGGATACCAAGAAGGTTGGCTGAAGTCCTGAGATCTAACCGCGTTGGGTTTAGGTTTCAGCAATTCCACTAAAACCCAATATCGCCAACTTACCGTAGGTGTCAGTTTATCAGATATTGTAGAATATCTGTTCATGTATTTTTCAGCTGTCAGAGAAGCTGCACAGAGAGCGAGACCATGTGCAGGATGTTGTACGGCAAGAGTTTGCTGACAAGCTCGTCACAACGGAGGAAGAGAATAAGAAAGTCAAGCAAGATATGGCTGAGCTGAAGTCGAGACACAAAGCCGAGATAGAGAGGATGAAGCAGGAGATCGAGGTGGTCAATAAGGCCAAACAGGAAGAGATGGATGCTGTTCACACGAGGTTATTTCTGATAACATTCTTGCTCTCTGGTGTTGGAAAATTCATGATACTTATTTCATGCCAACTGTAGAGTTAAGCAGGCAATCGCGAAGAAGGAAGAAGTAGTCAGTCAGGTGAAGCAGCAGTATCAGGCAGCGTTGAAGAGAGCCGACCATCTGGAGGGTCTTCTAGAGCAGCAAAGGAAACAACTAGTAGGCAGCAAAAAGTAGCTGCTGACATACATGGTTGTAGAGCAGTCGTGTCTCTGCTCAGTTCATCAGTAACTGTCCATCCATAGATATCTGTTTTTATTTTTGTACTTTTCTAGTGTAGTATAACTTACTTCTCAGCTACACATTGTGTGATAACAGAGAGCCAAAGATGATGTAGCAGCGAATAAATAATCAACGCAATCACATGGCTATTTCAGAGACTAGAGCATACAGATCTGGGAATGTTATAGCTCTAGATCCAATTGCAATATATCAATAACTAGGAGGTACACTGAACACCCGATGGGATTTATTCAGCACAGGCTATTTCATACTCTTTGTATCTCAAACAGCCTGACTTCAGTGTCATACCATATAGGGGGATCGACATTTCTACAACATTGAAATATCCACCAGTCAAATCAAGCTATCAAACCCAGTGGAGTATGGAGAATATACAGTACCTGAGGTAGATTATTCCCCACATGTATGTCCTAAACCACATGGTGGTGCCACTGTTAGCCTGGTATTTCCGGATCAGAATCGGGTGCGGGACAGGCAGTAGCCCCACCAACGTGCCGTGCTGCAGGAACTTCAGTATTTCAGTTTCATCAGTGAGATTTCTGTCATAAAAACTCCATAAACATCGATACTTCACACTAGTACTCGCGCACTACACCACATGTCTCAGAAACATACTTGTCAATGCAGATTTTCTCCACTTGAGGTACCAAAACTTGAAGCAGTCTCATTATTGTTTGCAATGGGAGCTTCTGTTTCCATGACAACACCCAATCAGTGGATGGGCTGAACTGTGTTCCAGACGCTGGTCTTACAGGCCTGCTAGATTTCTCCTGTAAACCAAACCTTATATCAGTTCATTCATTGCAGAGCTGTATTTAACTGCCTAGACGAGACATACCTTCACTGACAGCTCAGGCACCGCCTGATCTAGCTCTCCATTATCTGCTGCAGACGGAGGTGGTGCTGCGTCTGCGGCATGTTTCTCTGTCATATTGTCGATGCCTATGTGTAATAATCCAATGGCCGGTGTAATAAGCAGCAATTCATACAAACGCGCAGGTAGCTGGTAATGGAGGGCAGGCTTGAGATGAGAAGTATACCAGGGGTGGCAGCGAGTGATGCCTTAAATAGCCCAGAATCAGCAGCTGTGGATTCGGTGACCGTAGGCTGATGTGAGTCGGAACCCACACTGGCTGGGGTGGACTTCTTGCCTCTCTTACTGAGAACCTTCGAGATAGCTGACTGCTCACTAGAGAGATTGGCCAGCTGGTGGAAGACGGACCTCTTACGAATTATCTGATAGATAAGGTTACTGTTTCCTGTAACAACACGGAGACAAGGAGCTAGAACCCTCCTCACAGCGAAAGCCTACTCCAGCATGAGCAGACAACTCCTGCATGGGCAGATAACTCACCATCAAATTGGTACTGTATGATATTGTTAAATACTTCCAGAAGGAAGAAGACGAGATGGTGGTTAGTCGGCTGTACGTAGAGAAACCACGGAGTGCTGAACGCCTCGAGAAGATGCAGTAATTTAGAGCTGGCCACCATTGACAATGTCTTCAGGTAGGGAGAGACTGGAATAATGATGGGGTGAGTTAGTGCTGTAGTACAGACAGATGTGAGTGAGGAACAGTCACAGACTAACCGTTAACGATGATTGTGAGTAGACAGTCAAAGAGAGGCTGTAACTTCTGGTGGCCAGTCGTAATTATCTTATGGAATACCTACAGGCAGAGACAAGCGTGTCGTATACTACAATAGAGAGAGAGGTGGAACAAACATGAGCGGAGCAGCCGAGAGAGGAGATAACTCACGATAATCAGTAGGTCAGCGTGACTGCCAGTGAACATGGGGATGTCCATAGGTACTCTGGTGGCGTATGGCTTGTTTAGCCTCACACCAAAATTCCTCTCACCACTGAGCAGCAAGATGATGAAGACACCGATGTGCATCAGGCCAACTCTGGCTGTCATCAACACAGTACCAATGAGCAGAGAGATACGGAATGGAGGGGGGAATTCGGGCAATGAGGACGGGGAGGGAGGAGGGAGGATTCGGGCAATGAGGACGGGGAGGGAGGAGGAGAGGTAAGTGTGTAGGAGATAGTAAGAGAGAAACACGGGGGGGGGGAGGGGAGGAATTTATTAGTTGAGTTTCATGCACTTACACGAATCTGCACGCGCATCATTCAGGTGATAGAGTATCGGCACTAGTATATCCAGAACATCGCTGCTCTTCAGAACATAGAACATAAACTTCTGAAAACACAAGACATGTACTTTACAAACACAGCAGGAAGAGGAGGAGCTGGCCGAAGAGATGATAGACCTTATTGATGTCACACATCTTCCAGAAGAGGACAAGGAGCTCCTGGTAGAACTGGATCTTCTTACACGAACCAGGTAGATACGTCTGCGTCAACGGATTGTTCAGCAGACGGGTGATGCCTTTCAGGAGGAATGAGAAATCCTGAAACCATAATATATACAGTTATGTTAGATCGCAGCATACCTGCAGTAGCGTACCTGCAGCAGTATACCAAATGACAGCGTACCTGCAGCAGTATACCAATGACAGCGTACCTGTGGCAGGTACACAGGTCGCAGTGCAGTGAGCCGGTAAAGTAAACCTATGTACACTTGCTGGTTTTCTCCCATCAATTGCGGTTTAGTTAGACAGGAATGAAGTTCAAACATAAATTACTATCGGATTGGGTTCCTTCCTCGGACGATTTCATTTGCTGCTGAAGCCAACGTATTTTGGTGCACTATGGGAAATAGCAGCAATGACAAGTACAGCAGGGAATACAAGCAGTCGTCCTGATTGGCTGTTTTTCGAACATCTAACCAACTAAAGTATAAGCTCCCTCCCAGATCTTGCTATAGAAATTCATTCAACTGTGAAGTTCTGAGATGAATTGAGACTTCTAAAAAATCTGGTCTAGACCAGATCGATGGTAACGTTACCTCCTCTCGATGTACTCTTGACATGTAGTTGACAAACAGGTTCCTCATGGCCCGCGCCTACAGTAAACAGTAACAGCTATATCTACCAGCTCTATAGTTTCACACACTCCAATTCCAAACGTTACCGTCTCCTCAGCATCGGATTCTTCTCTCTTGTCTCCTCTCCCAAAATCAATATCATTCTCAAGACAAACACAAAGTACTTGCAATGCCACTTCTACGAGAGGCTCACGACTGTCAGCCGTCATGAGGTGATTGTAAGGTACCCCATACCCGACTGGATCGTATGAACAGACGGTGTTCAGCAGAGAAGTAAATAGCGGCAGTGCATGCCTGTAAAACGGAGGCCGTCAATGAGATCATCATACAAGTCAGGATCAGATAGGAGCGATGATGCAAGCAAGACAGGATACGGAGAGGCTGACCTGTTCTCTGCCGAGGTCAAGAATTGAACCCAGGGGTTGGGTAAAACCTGCATATCTGCAATACCAAACTCTGATATTATCGGGCTGAGGTAGAGGGGACGACTCCCGATGGTGGGTGGTAGTTACCGTTGTTGACTTGATACATGGTGTATGAGAGGCAAGTCAACAGCAGTTTAAGAATCTCTGTACGATTGCTGTCATGGAGATGATTGGTACGTGGAGACTGCGCAAACCCGACTCCAGCGGCCCAGATATACTCGCAGCTGTCAACCGACTGCAAGTCTTGTGCAGAATCCTACAAGTGTAAATAATGAGGTGAAGACTCAGTGCACGTAATTAACCAATCAGGAGCATCGAGGGTTCAATCACAGACCGGCCCAGAGTGCTTGATGTAGTGAACAGTGAAGTCAGGACAGAAGAGCAGATCCTGTGAGGTGGAGAGTGATATTAGTATTTTAACCTGAGGTGTGAGGCCAAATCAAATTCAGGACAAAGAGTTATCATTTCCTACATACACAGAGAGCGTCAATAAGTGTATGAGAGAGAAGCGGAGCCGTTTCACTGGCAGCAGATTCGGAATCTGTAGGAACTGGAGACCAGAAGAAGCCACTCCAATCGACGTCCTCAAAGATGTATGGAACAAGTCGTGTCAGCACTCTGACACAGTTCAACACTACAAGTAGGTAACAATAAGTAATAAGAGATTACGATGCTTTCAGGCGTAATATGTGTGCCATGCCCAGGGATGGAGTGGGGGACATACCAGTCTGCTGCTCTTCAGTAGAATTACACATGTTTTGAGCTCCAGATACAATGCGTTCGACAGCTTTGTAGCATAGTGTCGCCAAATTTGAAGGCATCTCTTCTCTCAAGGATCGTACCTATCAAGGCAGCAAATTATAAGGACGTATGTGTAGTGCTCTCTTCTTCAATCATTTGTAATTAACGTTGCCCTGAACGCACACACCTCAGAAGCAGGTGTCAAGGCAAACACATCTTGAATGCTGGTGAGGCTTTCTGACCAGAATTGGCTCCAAAACGCCTCGTTATTAGCTTCCACAGGCTGAATAAAACGTACAGTACGAACAATTTACATAATTCGTTCAAACAAGACAGTGAACAAGACATCTCGTGTGTCAGAATTACCATGACTAAAACATAACTCATATATCACCTGTGTTTTTGATGTCAACTCTACAACAGCCTTCCTAAAGTTCAGCTTGCTATCACCGTTCCCCATGGCACTGAAACGAATTACAGGTAACCATATGTTTCAAGCCCCTTCCTCTGTCAGTGCATCTCCCTATGCCACAGGGGATTTCAAGATAACACGACCTTCACCTTAAATCGAAGCCATTATCTGCCACAACCAATCACCGTGATGCCCACGATTTTAGGAGTAATTTCCACATGTGCAAGTCGCATCCCCATTCCCACTGTATTTGTCTCACCCACTGCTAATCCATCATATATGTCGCTTCTCAAAAGAATAAAGTATGCTTGATATAGGGCTACTTCCTTCTCTAATTTGTAGAATATTCAACAGCAAAGTACTAACATAAACGGCTTACTACAGAACTGTAACCTTCACCTTCATTCTATCCTTTGAGTACTTTTTACAGTCGTTGGTACCATAATATTCCGAACTCGAATGCTATGATGTAAGACTCATAGGCTAATATAAACCGTAAACAAGGGAGACCGCAAGTAGCTACGAGGATACAACACAGCAGCAGGATCCATTGGGAATGGGTACGTTTTACCATATTATTCACTTAGGTTTGCTTAATAACTGCATGAAAATTTCCCGTCTACTCCTACTCCCCGTCATGCAGCGTTTTGGGTTGCTTACACGCGATGTTGACTCGTGTAAAATTAGTTAATCATGAATTGTTCCTAGAACCAGATGGTAATGAAGCGACACTCGCTGGGAATGCGTCCAATTCGCATGGCAATTCAGCTGCATTGGATCAATCAGTGAAGACCTTGCCCCACCATGCATCAATTTCATTCACGCCAGAGGCATTCAGGGCTGAATATAACTGCCGATGTCGGTGCCACCGTTTGTGCTCGCAGGAGACTGAGAATCTCAGTGATGATGATGAAAATAATCAAGGTCAGTCATAGTGCTTGGAACGTAAGATTCATTTGCATAAACGGTGCATTGACGCTGTCATCTATTAGATGTGGAGTGGACTTGGGATCTGTCACTGAAGTGTGAAAGCACAGAAGTATCACTCTCCGGTCGAGATGTGACCTTTCATAAACACTTCAGCAACGGAACGGCAGCAGTTAGAGGAACTGTACCTCTCCAAGATGATCAACATTACTGGGAAATAAAAATGACCACTTCTGTTTATGGAACAGACATAGTAAGCTCCTCCTTGTTCTTTGGGTTATGCCTATAATTGTTGAGAGATGAAAGATCATTTTGTCATGCTGATGTAGATGGTTGGCTGCGGGACGGCTAATGTCGATCTAAAACGCTTTGCAACAACGTTTGTAAGTCTACTGGGCTTAGATTCTGAGAGTTGGGGCCTTTCCTATTCCGGTACGCTGGTACACAACGGCATGAAAAGGACGATGTGCAAGAGTTTTAGTCAAGGAATGACTATTGGTATACACCTGGATATGTGGCTCGGTCGCCTGTCGATCTTCAGGAATGGAGCGTATGTCGGTAAGTTAACTCGGCTCTTCATTACAAACGGACAATCAGCTGTAGTATGTGAACAGCCCTCTCCTCCTTCAGGCGTAGGGTTTACAAATGGAATCCGAGGTAAAACCATCTACCCGATGGCCTGCTCAACAGCTGCTCGTACTGGCATGAGAATCGTCCGCTCTTGCTCGTTCCCCACGTCTCTTCAGTTTATGTGCTGCCAGGTACTGCGTCAATCTGTACCAGCTGATAAAGACGTGACGAAAGCGGTCAACATGGCACCTGGTTTGAAATATTTTCTAATTAACAATCTGGACTGGCTCCTCAGGCCATACATTCCACAAGAAATGAATGAAACTGTGTGCAAATTGAGGAAGAGAGGTGTGAACTGCGTGCATGAAATGATCCGGGAAGAAGAGAAGTACTCGCAGAGAAAGAGACCGAGACAAGAAGTACAAGCTGAGACAAATACCAACAGCTAGTCATTTCTAACCTCCAAAAGGCCAAGAGTTGCAGCAGAGGATGGAAGGCTCCTATTATCCTGTTTTATTATTTTTTGTTCCATCATTTTATAAAAATACTAATCAAAACAATAGTAAAAACTGTACAGGTGGCTGGGTATGAGAAGTGCCAGAGAATTATATATATATATATATCTCAATTCTAACTAATAAATGATATAATAATATCGATAAATTATACAATGACAACATTACTCTAATGACACGCAGCTGTATGAAAACTGTGTAGGTATAAGTGGGAGATTAATTCTCCAGTCGGCAGACAAGATTCATGTCACCAAACACATCGTCTATCCTCCCAACAGCTGGCCAAAACTTGGATGTCGTTTTTACAAAAGGCTGTAAATATGAAGGCAGCGATTAGTTAGAGGTCAAGGACACGAGTGTTGAGATGAAGAGTGGATACATACTGCAGGGTAGGCAGCTTGTTCTCTACTGTACGGGTATGACCAGTCGGAACTTGTTACCACAGCCTGCGTGTGAGGTGCGTTTTTGAGCATGTTGTTTTCTTTAGGCAGTTCCCCGTCTATGACGCTCTGTATCTCTTTCCTGATAACTAGATGTTACAGCAGTCGTTACAGCAGTCGTTACTGCATTGATAAAACAGTCGATTTTATTGGTACTGATACACAGCAATGAGGTTATTTAGGGAGAGATGACGGGAGAGAGAGAGAGAGAGAGGGGGGGGTGGGGGGGGAGGGTGGGGGGGAGAGGGGGGGGGAGGGAGAGGGAGAGGGAGATAGAGAGTGTGAGAGGGGTGGTAGG
>ERZ1740065.1772-NODE-1772-length-13165-cov-12.240046_pt1 | contig 13165 bp, 12 predicted proteins | sample MGYA00581738_ERZ1740065 | MGnify/ENA primary metagenome ERZ1740065 (study PRJEB43018, sample SAMN04849749) | marine metagenome | isolation source: floating plastic debris | place: Pacific Ocean | collected 2008-09-01 | study: EMG produced TPA metagenomics... | reverse complement strand
TATGACTGAACCAATGGTATGACTGAACCAATGGACTCTGGTTACATGAACTAACCTGGCTGAGTTGCATTGATTCTACATCTCGGAGAATATCTACGCAGAAAGAAAATGGATAGATTCGAAAAAGTGGATCCAGGTCACTAGTGCACACTCTTCGACACAGCTATTTATTCTCAAACAAGCCATGTTTTTGTCGGGCCGAATCAGCTGCAGAGTACTGAGTCATCGATAATTGTATTTCTACCAGTCTCCACTGCTGCCTCTTCCCTAATGCAGTCCAGCTACAGCTGACATGACGCACTGCTGTTCAATCAAATCATGAGCATTGGCCAGGACATGGTCTATCGGCTATCTGCTCTCAGCCGCTGTCACATGTGGTTTTCTTATTATCCTTGAAGGCTCTATTGCCTGCCCAGTTCCTCCATGATTCACTGACCAAACACCTGCATTCCATTGCCATTTACCTATCAAATAGTCTCTATAGTGAGCTGAGGTCGCGCTGAACTCTGTGCTGCGTTGACGTCTGCAATGATTACCATGTCTTTCTAACAGAGATCATGATCTCTGTTTCTATCCTGCATTGTTTGCATCCATGAGTAATACAAACAGTAATACAAACATTATTACCAGTGCCACTAATAATAAACAGCAAGCTGCCTTCAGCCCTAACCATAAAGATAAAGTCAGTCTGTCCCACAATACCGCATTATATCTATAGCTGACATTCTCCCAGCCCTGCCTTCATACACCATCCTTTGACATTTGCAGCACCCATATACAGTCTTCAATGGATCAAATATATGTCATCAAAGCAACCATTCCTTGATTGAAAAGTATTCTATACACATTCTGTACACATAATTACGGAAATCAAGGAATCAGGAACATATTAACATTTTGAATCTTTTGGTCTGATTTTGCGTTGGCTTCTTTGAATTTGTTCTTTCCCGTAGCCATGGCTACCCACACACTGATAAAGGAAGAGATATTTTCTCACACTCATCTGTGTTCCAGTTTCAGCAGCCCTATTCTGGTTCTGATACTCTCACCCCTTTAGCGGTGGCTACACTTGCTCTGCTCCACAGACACTGGCAACATCCGCTACACTGCCTTACTACACGTTAGAGTTAGTACACTCGCATCTACTCTCTATGCATGTGGTGTATGTGGTTGGTGTGCATATGGTGTATGTGGTTGGTGTGCATGCGATATAAGTTTTGTGATTATAAGCAGGAGGGCCGTGATAAGCAGTGCTGTCTAGCACTTGATGTCAGTTACGGATTGTTAGATGTCACACAGCCAATATGCATGTCATCTATTCACTGTGCCAACATGTAATCCTCAGTACTGTTTGGTTTTACCCTGCTATTAAACACTCCAAATTCTGAGATTGTTTCTTTAGACAAGTGCTCCTGTGTTAATAAGCATAAGCTTAATGGGTGTAACGGTCACAAACCATCACAAACACAAGAGTACTTAGTGACTGCTACGGTAGGGGTCTGCTTTGATCTGTCCATCACGTGGCATTGCAGTGAACTTACCTGACTGATTTCATATGAATCACGGTTATATTTGAGTAGGGATGGCCTAATGTTGGAGGATAAAAGATGGTGATGGTGAAGGAAAACCCTTTTATCGCGTTAATGAGAGCGGTTAATTATGGCCATTTTCCTAGTTCCTTAGCTATTGTAAGGATGTTTGGCTGGAGGCTACCCAACAATTCATGGCTGTTTACTTGTAGCAGCTAACAAGCCAATGAACTGTTTGCCTTTGCAAGGGAGGATGCATTAGCGTGTTGGCGACATTGTCAATATTGAGCTCTTTGATAATAGCATTGCATAAAATGGGGAAGAAAGAGTGCAGTCCCAGCACTGAGCTAGGGTTGTGTGACAGTAGATCTCTATGATTAGCTGTTTATCTCACAGCTAAGGTGAGAGTCGGGAGTGTGAAAGCGAGAGAGGCTGCTCTCACTCTCGGCACCAGATCATATCTTTGGCCATGCCGCCTCTCTCATCGGACAATGGCTATAGACGAGTTATCTCCATTCATTCTAAATTACGCCGGTGCCACACGGGATGGTACACTGGATTTCCGGCATATCAGGAACTGAGAGTAGATTTTCCTGTGTGAGGCTAGGATCGCCGTTGACAGGCCACGGTGGTGGTTCGCTCTGACTCGTCGCTCAGATGCAGCGCCTTCGCCTATTCTATCCTTGAAAACTTGCTTGTGTTTCTATGGGCCGATGTTCAGCAGTGTGCTGACAGACAAACCGTCTTCTCCTCATGCAGGCCTGATGACCTGCCCTTGTCTCAAGTAGCTGTAAGACGCGTATTCGGCCATTCTCTAGCCAGACAGCGTGAATGGGGGCATTAATTTTACCGGCAGCGGTTCCAATACGACCCTATTGATTGGCAGCACTATCAATACTTCTTCATTACACGAATAATGTGCTGGCATTATTATTCGGCTATAGAGAACCTGTCACCGCATGTCAGGTGACAGGCTGTCAGGTGTGAGGGTGCTTCTTGTTATCTAGCAGACAGCAGCTGCTGCCTCCTGTCATCAGGTGAAGGTCGGGAGTGCAGGTGTAAGTAAGAGAGAAGCTGGTGGTCGGCTCCCATCACAGCAACATTGCCAGGTCGTACAGTGTGCAGTCCCTTTATTCTTACTCCTTCGTTGATATTATCAGTGCAAAAGCACAATCACTAATGTGCCACTTCAGGACCTCAGTGAACAATAGAGATGAGCTGAGAGATGATGTGGAGATCCTGGTTTCATTGGCCGGCGGTATTGTGAACTTGCCACCTCTCCACCTATCTAGTACATGGCGGGATATCTGAGCTTAGCACAGCCGCCTTTGGCGTCTGATAGGCTACTTGGCGACCTATGACCTTTCAATGATTTTACCCCTGCCATATCGTGATGTGTATCATAACATTATTTGACATCGCTTGTAGTCACTGGGTCTGAGAGATACGTAGGAGGACTGGGCCTGCTTTGGATAGTTGTATATAATACTACTTCACTAGTGCCTCTCGGTGTCTGACAAGACCTGACTATCCAGTGTCGTGTCTGGCTTATTTATAGCTAACCAAATCATCAACAGGCAAACTCTTCTACCTGCAGTCACCTGTTGTCCCGTTGGATGAGAAAAGGTGAACACAGGAGACATGTTGGAATTCGGACGATATCTCTGCTTCACGTGCGCCATACTGTGTGTCTCAGGTACGTGGCTGGCTGTAACCCAGTCAATCATCAATCAGCAATCACCATGTGTACACTTATGTATTTCGATATTGCTCATTGTTGGCCCTTCTACCTCATTAGATTTCGTTTCTCAAACACGTTAATCCCGTTTGTAAATCTTAGTTGAACTCAAATATTGAGAGAGGCCGTGTGACTAGTGAGGGGCTGACCCCTGCCATTTATTTCATACCCGCCAGTCGTCGCGCTGAGTGTTTACTGATATATCACCTGCTGGCAGACAAGCCCCTCTCTCGTCCCTCAGCCGATACGATGACGCTCTCAGATATCACTCATTATCCACGTAACTCTCGGCACTTCACTGCCTCCTAATCCCGGGAAAGTGTCCCGCAGTACCGTGTGAGTATCGGGCAGGGATATAATGTAGCAAATAATCATACTCTTCCCTCCTCTTCATGAGCGACAAGTGCAGCGGAGTGTGATACTGAGTCACCTTCACTCCACTAGGGCCTTGGTCACTGACAGATGTTGACCACTGTTTGCATCAAGCTTTCAGGATGTTGTGACTTGTAAAAAGTTGTCAAGTAAAATGTGCCCTGAATGGCAGAGCAAATACATCTGTGGACACACAGGGAATAAAGTCGACATGATGGGGGACATGATGGGGGACACAAGGCAATAGTAACCAGCCTGATGACACGACTCTGTCAGTGTCTGCCTCTGTTGTGTCTGCGTAGTGTTAGCAGCTGACCTAGTCTGGTGTTACCTAACTTGACTGAGGTGTGCTGCTACATCAGGTGGCCTGTAAAAGAATTCCTAGCATGGTTTGAATTAATGTAGGGTGAGTGAATTAACTTTATTTAGGACCCTAAGGTTCGGCAGGCAGCTAGGCAGCGAGCCAACACTGATTGGGTAGAAGGCTCTGCTGGATATTGAGTAATGTCACTTTAATGAACACAAAAAATTAATTTCTGCTCAGCCAATTGGATGCTGTCATCTGCAGGCAGCCTCTTCAGTGCTGTCAGAGGGGTTGTTTAGCTTTTCAAACTACTTGAGCTGTCAAAACTCAATTACCAGCTCCCAATGTGAAATAAGGGATTAGAAGGCAGTAATACGGCCCAGGCAGCCTCTGGAGTCGGGACTGCTGGTATTAGGCCTGTCAAAAACTCAACACCTCTCACAGCTACCAGGGCCCGCCGTGTCGGTGCCTGCATAAGAGGCATCCTCAACACTGCCGGCCAATTATCTCAACTCATCAGTCATGTGCATAGCGAGAGAGGAAGGAAGAGTGATGGAGGTAAGGGAGGCTGAGCCAGCATTGCAGCTATGCAATATGGAACTGTCACCATAGTGAATGTGAACCACTCCTCTCTCTCTCTCTTCTAGTCAGTAGTAAGCCAACGTTGTGGTTTCCCACATGCTGGTTTGCACTGATTTATGAAGGGGCGCACTAATGAGGGTCAGCAATCAGTTTGTGGAGCAGCTATACTATTACCTGAGCTGACATCTGACGCGATATGTGGGTGTGAAGAGGGAGAATGGGGTTTGGAGGGTGAACTGTGGTGTGGGGGAGGCGATAGTATGAGGATGAGATGAGGTATAGGGATTGTGGTATAGGGGAGAGGTGACTGACTGTGTAGTAGAGGGTATGAGTAGAGAGAAGGGGAGACTGAGGTAATATGGAGATGGGAGAGAGACTGAGGTATAGGGGAGGATAGTAACTACTGGTGATACATACACTTACAGCTACTACGGGCGACGGTACATCTGTTGAGCAATGGCCAGCATATGAATTAATTATCAGTTCTAACTTATTGTCACTTTGTGACAATTAAAATCGATGTGATCGCTGTTAACGTCTGGCAAAAAGTCAATGCGGCTGCTTCTGTGCGCCATATAGGGTTTCGCTGCGCATCTTTCATCGGACAACAATAGCGTGCCGCGATTCTAACACATTATAGACTAGTTAACACGATATCTTGGGGGAAACTGTGGACAAACGGTGGCCATTGTTTGTGTGGAGGCTGGTACAATGAGAACATCTGCTGCAATCAGGGAGCTGCACTTAACTAGAACCTCAATCCATCCATGCGATAATGCAGCATTCATACCAACTCCTCCTCCAGGACCGCCAGCGCTGAGACAATCTGCTCACACTATGTCTACTCTCCCCTCTATAAAGGCATCAACAGGTTGTCCATGATCATGTGTGTACGTATCGTTCTGTCTTTACAGGCGACACCGTGTCGGTGTCTCCAGAGGATGAATATAAGAAGAGGACAACGGAGGAGGCCGTATTTACAGCCACTCTGGATTTCGATCCTGATCCTGCCGACGTGGCGTGGAGCGTTCTGGGCACATTGCTTATCCGATCTGGCATGTTCTACGATCAAACGAAGTATGACTTCACGTACAACAGAGCGACGAGTAAGTGTAACCACTTCACCCTCCTCTAGCCCCACATCATAGTTACAGTGCAGTAAACCATCACTTGATCAGTTGACAAGAGAAACATGGTAATATTACAGTGAGTCGTGACGTGTGACGTATGTGTGACATGTTTCCAACTGGTTGAGTTCACTGGAACCGTAGGAATGCAATATTATCGTCACACCCATTCCATCGAGACTGAATGTCTCTGTACACACATAAGTATAGTCAAGTTTCCTGCTTCCAACTATTGCTGCAAGTCTGTCAGCGTCAGCTGATGTTTTGGTTTCAAATTTAGGGTGTATGCATACATGAAGAAGAGAATCCCCCCTCATTAGAGCTGATGGGATATACAGAACACTATTAAAAACACTAAGTTCATACTCACTTGAGGTCAAAATTACTGCATGAAGATGACAGATGACACACTTCTCTGATACCTTGGGTGGCGCTCAGACAGGACTGTTTGTAATTATGTATGTGGAGACGACTTGGGTGGTAGCGTTTACTAGCAGCAGCCGCTATCATAGGCCTACTGTAGGCTGACCAGCAGTACAGTGGCGATATTATTATTGATGGATAAATATGTATATTATTGGGTCAATAACCATAAATAGGTGCTCAATAACTGGTCGAGTGCCAGACATTACCTCCACTGTGTTTAGTGCTGTCTGCACTGTAGTATCTACCTTAGGGAGTGATGGAATGGCAGAGGGACATATGCGTGAGTTACAATGGAGAGGAGGGTGAGAGAGAGACAGCGGTTCTGTAGGTCCTGGTAGTGTCATATACACCGTGGCCGACTGAAACCTGTTTCCTGCAGGTGTTTGGAGTTAGCAGGCTCGCTGGCAGTGGCTGCCTCTCTCTCATGTTGAGTTATGGGTAATAATCAGGCAGTTGAGAGTAATTAAGCTCTGATTTAAGAGGGTGTGTACACTGAGTACACTCAAGGCGTCTGTGTGTGTCGTTTCCCCTCTCCTATTGTCAGATTGAGTGCTCTGTTCAACATGCTAAATATTGTAGTGCGACCCGCTCATCTGCTAGCGAGAGTTAATCGCCCACTGGGTCATCCGCTGCACTGAAACGCAGTCTCTATTTATACACGCCTCTCTATGGGAAACTATTGATCTACCCGTCTCCTTATGAAACCAAATCAAAGGCCAAAAATCCTGTTATGATTTAGTTTACTAAAACAACAAACTCCTATCCTGGGAACTGATGGCGTCTTCCACACGCCTGTCCGGTCCCATTCTCAGCGTGTGAATAGAGTTAACTCAAATCATCGAAGTGCATCTCAACATTTCCAGCCGACGAATGAAGCTTTTCAACTCTTGAATTAAACTCAACCATTGTGTGATCTTTCTCGATATCGATTTATTCTCTCTCACACTCATGCACACACATAAAAACATGACTCTGTGTGCGCGTGTGACGTTGTCATGTGACAACATTGATATTAGGTCACAACCAGAATGTCCAGATATGATAGTCTCACCTTTGACATACGCTGCTGCGATGGCCAATGGGTCAGGGTCGAATAGGTTCTAACCTGTGACACACAGGTATTGGGAAGAAATGATAAGAATCCAATGAACACTATCTTTTACTCATCAGACACAGGTGAGGTAGTTAGTTAGTAGAGGTATGTCTGATGAAGGTTGTATGATCAGCGTACATGTCGGCCTGTCAGCGGCATCGGCAGCACTCCCCCTCCTGTCATATACAGTAACACGACCGGCCCTATTTATTAATGACATCTCATTACTACCCTCCATCAGTGACAATTAATTTTTTTAAACTGTCATGCTTCGATATTTAGTCCGTATTTATCCTTTCAGTCACTGTCCGCTCCAGTACTGGACCTATCATGCTGTACGTATATGTGGGGAGGTTAGAGAGGTTACGGTGTCTGTCCGATTGCATGGGAGCGGTTATGGCGTGGATAAAAACCTAATGGTGTTACTGCTGTTACAGGGACGTCGGTGCTGAGGGTGAAGGATCTGCAGCTATCTGATGACGGCAACTACATCTGTTCGGTGTACAGCAATCCCATAGTAACTAGCAGAGCCACCAAGCTCACCGTACTGGGTATGTCGCTTCATCACTGGCCTCACTCGTATATCATACCTCTATGTGTCTGCTCATTCCTCTATTTACAAACACATTGCCTATCCCACCTTTCTACCGTGTCGTAAAGTCGTCGTCGTCCCTCTACTCATTGGTTTGTTCTCTTTCCGTTACAGTACCTCCTAGCTCCATAGGCATCATTGGCCGCGAGAGTGTCACCGCACTAGAGGGCAGCAGCTATAACATCTCCTGTACTGCTGAGGGCAGCAATCCACCTGTCACTCTAGTCTGGACCAAGGACGGTGCAGCTGTGAGTCGTATTACTGTATTCTGTCTCACTCAGTGTCAGCACTCAGTGTCACTCGTTCACACACTCCTCTACTGCAGGTGACGGAGGGCGTGACACAGACGAGCTCCAAGCCGAGCAGCAGTGAGAATTTATACATCACGTCCGGAGTTGTGTCCATCAAGCCGACGAAAGCCGACAATGGTGCCGCGTATGTCTGCGCTGCCGCTGGTGACATGATGCTGTCTCAGATGTCAGCATCCACTACCTTGAATGTGGAATGTGAGTGAGATACCTGTCGTCCGTCTGCTGCCGTCGTCCGTCTGCTGCCGTCGTCCGTCTGCTGCCGTCGTCCGTCTGCTGCCGCTGCTGTACAGCATACTCTCTGACCTATATTCTGCAGGCCATTGTCTTACAATTACACAAACAAATACTACTATTAAGTTACAGAGCTATGAGAATCAGTGACTTCAGAGTATGTAATCAAATTAGAATATAAACACTGCGTCCCTAACTCTGGGCCCATCAGCTGCAGCTACGAGCTCTTTATAGTACAGTTAGTCGGCCAACTGCTGAGTCAGCTGGAGGTCGGCTGAAGGTCAGGTGATATTGTCTCATTTCTTTATAGACAAGCCAGGAGTTAGCATGACTCCCAGCGGTGACGAGGTGTCCGTCAACGAGGGGGAGACGATTACATTCAGTTGCTCCGCTGACGCCAACCCAGCAGCCAACTCCTGGCAGTCAGTGTTTCTATACCTCCTTCCACACCCCACTCTCAGCTGACAGCGATGGCATCCTGTACTTACGTGTAGCACTAACCTGTGTTATCCAGGTGGATGATGGATGATGAGCTGCTGGCTGGAGAGACCAGTGCTACCATTACATTCACTGCTGTCACACGCGACATGAACGCCAAGAGCATCAAATGTGTGGCTTCTAACAGCGCCGGCAGCGGCAGTGCTGTCCACAAACTCAATGTCTACTGTAAGTACGCCGCGCCCTTCCTCCTACCTCTGCGAAGCCATGTAAATCGCAGCGTTTAGGTGTAAATAAATGCATGTACAGGTATGTTGGGGGCGCGTAGCCACAGCATAGGTATGGTTGTGGAGGTAGAGGTACATTGAGTTGCTCTGATATACGCTGATATATGTTGAGATGGGCTAATGTGTGTATAGTACATACATGCATATGTACATAAGTATGGATATGTGGAGGTGTTGTTGTAGATGCGCCACAGTTCACTGTGACTGCGGATAATGTACAAGTAGACCTCGGCGACACTGTGAGCCTTGTATGTGAAGTAGACGGGAATCCTTCGCCCTCCATAGTCTGGATGAGGAAAGGATCGTCACGAATTCTTACCTCCAACAGCGAACTGAAGATCAGCAGCGTAACCGAGGGCGACATCGGAGCGTATGAGTGTATTGGCACCGTCACCAACTTCCAGAACGCTGTACACACTACGCACATCTTGAAGAAAGGTTACTGGCATCTCTATATATCACACCATTCCTCTCTGTTACCGTAACAACGACCGTCACCTAATTAATCTGCTTGGATTCATCTTCTCCACATCATGTATGTCGGCACGTTACTGGCACATAGCATGAATAGCATCAGAGATCATCTCTGATAGCGTGAAGGTCTATAGAGTGATTGATAGTCAGGAATGCTGAGTGTGATGACTATAGACGAAATGAGGCTGCTTACGAATTAAATAGAATGGACAGACGGGCAGACTTTGAAACATGTATGTACGCAATGTTTACTTCTGAAATTGCAGATGTGCCTATGATAAAGGAGACAGAGGATTTCTCCTACAGCCAGGGTGAGACTGCCGTGCTGACGTGTGAGGCCGAGTGTGTACCAGCGCCAACCAGCGTGACGTGGCGCCGCAGTAGTGACAATACCATAATCAACTCAGCTGGCAGGTCTGTACTAACATTCAGTCACCGATTGGCAGCTCTGCTCTGGCATCCAGCAGTCACAATCCTGAGGCCGAATGTCACTGCTGTTTGTTTGTTTACGTTTACCTGATTGTGTTTTCCTCCCCTGCCGGAATTGATGTTATTTTGGCTTTGGTTAGCAAACAGGCTGACCCATGTGGCAGTAGGCAGGGCTGACTGTATAAACTACTTGTGCGTATCAATATCTCCTGTTGTTGTCTTTGAAGGTTTACCGTTAGTCGGGCGGGCACCATATCAACCGTTGTCAGCACGCTGTCGATATCCGACCTCGTATCAGACGACTTCGCCAACTACAACTGCACCTTTGTCAATGAAAGAGGGCGCGACTCCCGCATCATCACGCTCTCCCAAACAGGTAAGGTACATCATTTACTGTAGACATTTTTATATTCAGCTAAACCTGCCACTATAAGCACAATTTCTGATGTTTCAGAGGCTTTCCCATGGGTATACATCGTCATAGCTGCCAGTGTTGTCGTGGTCGTTACCATAGTGATCACAATCACTGTTTGCTGCTGCCGCCGCAGCAAAGAGAAGTCCAGCAGTGCAGGTAAAAAGCTAGGTAATTTACACTATTATTTGTATATAGTGAATCTAGTTATAGAGATGAGTGACCTACTAATTGTATGGTGATAAGCAGCGTGACTCAACTAACCATCAGACTAGCTGCTAGCCTAGGTATTTACATGTAGAGACAAGCGTCTCACTGACATCTGATGTGTTGATATTTTAACAGTCAGTTCAACAGGTAATACCAATGAGCTGGCAACACAATGCCACAGTCCTGACAGCACAGATAGCATCAAGTTCTTTTCTATCGAAGGTTGCAAAACTCCATGTGAGTGACAGCGCTGTCACTATGATCCAAAGGCCTGGTTACACGCTAGTGAAAGGAATTCTAGTGGTCCAAATCTTACGCTTTTCCAGTTATAGTCAGATTTAATGCTGAAAGTTAAACTTTTTCTGCCCTGGAGTTACTATTCAAAAAGTCTTTTCCTACATAAGGCCACCACATGACCACAGAATCACTTGCGCACGTGACACCAGGGCTATCGACTGTGACACCAGGGCTATCGACTGTAACATGGAAATCCTAACTGACCTATGACACACTCTCATGCTTCTGTCAGTGATGGCAATACTGACTCTCACTCATCTCTTTCATTTCCATTGCACAACCACGAATCAGATATTATCAGAGAGCATCAACTACCGTTGATGATCTCTGATATTAAACTACTGTATAACCCAAATATTTTAGCGGACAAAATATCATAGTGCTTTGCTCAAATCAACAGTATTTTTAATAATAATGCCTAGAATTTTTAGTGATTTCCTTCGAGCTCTATAGCATCTATAGCGTAAAGAGCTATCGAAAATATAGCGTTTTCTTCCAGTCGCTATTATAGCTATTATTGTGAGGTCGCTAAAATATTTGGGTTTACAGTATGTAGTCATGTGGATGACAGTGAACAATAGTAAAGACATGAAATGTGAGACATGATCCATGGAATTATCTCCCCTCGATTGCCTAATTAATATTATGGTACCATTGTGAATTTTCTGTCCTCGTGTTGAGATAGGAATGAAAAAAGGGGCTAAAATCCTTTCCAACTTTATCAGAGATAGGATAAATGATGTAGTTATTGATAAAATTCTCAATACGTAAGTATTTCTAGTAACGCTGTTGAAACTCCAATTGGATGCTAGCAGAGAGATGACTTCTGGTCACTGCTTTTCTGTAGACCAGCATATGTTCCAACATGGGAATCAATGTGTCCATCCAAGTGATCGTAGCTGCAACAATAACATCAATCTTGCCTCTGTATTTCTAACTCCAGCCATCATCAGCTTGCATTTCTTATCGCTATCATATTTTAAGCTTTATTATGAGCCATAACTGTTTGGTTATCGTTTAGGTTCCTTGTCAGTGGTATCTAACACAACTGAGAACTCGCTTAAGAAGCCAACAGACTTTGAGCACATGGACTCGAGCAGTCTGCCTGAGTACGACCGCTGGGTAATGTCAACTCAAGGTCAAACTCATATCGGCTACGACTCACTCGACTATCCTAAGGTATGTTTTTATCAAGAGAAGATAAATCCTAAAACTTGTCAAGAACTGTTATCGATGATTGAATAGCTGTTCAGTCAGCGTTTGAAGTCATGTTGTAATCGTGTTTGATGTTTTAGCCTGAGCTCTATGGTACATCCAGTGCCAGTCCAGTGACTTTTGGTTACAACGTCAATCCTCCAGGCAACTATGGATCATACAGGGTCACTCACCCGAGGGACACCAATTCTCTGTCCCTACACATGCACCAGTATTCCACTCTGCCACTTCGTCCATCAATGCTGCCGTATAACACTCCACTGTGAGTGCATTTCTCTCACTATTATATCTCTAATCAGCTATAAAAAATCATGTAACATCATTCTACTACTGTAGGCATGGATACGGATCATCAGATGGGTTTCCAGAGCCTCCGTCGATGGAAAGCCGGCTGGCCACCAATGTCTAGCAGACCAGGCCAACACCAGCCGACTACCAAATACCACGGTGCTCTAAATACTCCAATTTTTACCAGCAAAAGACATAGTGTTCTCTCTTCCTGTCTTATTCTCTTCCTTGCCTCAACTACAAATTGTGATGGTTTCACTTTACTATATCACTCATCAATCATGTAATTCATCGATGGCCAACAGAATTAGAACCATACTAGGATATCAGAGGACTACAAATAACATTTCATCGGATGGATACACCGATACTATGTTTTGTACCGAAGTAAATAGTAGAAAGTTTTTATTGTAACTTCCTGTATTTATGTTTTGCAGTCATTTTATAGTTTATGAGATTGTATACTGTTGTTGTTGACTCTTGCCAAGAAAAATCAAAATTTTATTAGTGTATCTGTTTGTTTCTGGCGCATCAACCAACTATTTGGGTGTAATAAATAGTAGGTTTAATTTTCTATGATTTCACCCCACCATTCAATTATCATTGTGCTATTTAGCACTGCTTTACCTACCATGAAGACCAAACCTTCATTCCGAACCGCTAGAAAGAATGAAGTTTTAACGTTTTAAGAGTTCATTGAAACTACAGATGCGACTCACACATTATATACATGTGTGTGTGAGTGGGGGTGGGGGAATGTTAACCAAGACCAACATAAAGCACAATTAAAAGATACTAAACCAAAAACAC
>ERZ1740065.1770-NODE-1770-length-13170-cov-10.975143_pt1 | contig 13170 bp, 16 predicted proteins | sample MGYA00581738_ERZ1740065 | MGnify/ENA primary metagenome ERZ1740065 (study PRJEB43018, sample SAMN04849749) | marine metagenome | isolation source: floating plastic debris | place: Pacific Ocean | collected 2008-09-01 | study: EMG produced TPA metagenomics... | reverse complement strand
GGTCAAGCCTGAAAGTCAACCAGTTTGGTGAGCCTCTCCCCCTCCTTCCCTCTCTCTCTCCCCCTCCCCCTCACCCTCCCCCTCCCCATTCAGCTCTGCTTCCCTCCTGCTTGCCTCTTCAATCTTCCTTCTCTATCGATCCTTCCATCACTCCCTCCCCTACCTCCATTCGGTTCCATTTCCTTCCATTTGTCTCTCAATTCTCTCTCTATCCATCCCTCCTCCTTCCATCCATCTATGATTCCCTCCATTCCTCCATCCCTTCATAATTCGCTCCATCCATCTACCCCCTCTATCCTTTACTCTCCTCCATCCTCTACTCCCCTCCATCCATCTACTCCCCTCCATCCATCTACTCTCCTCCATCCATCTACCCCCTCCATCCTTTTCTCCTCAACCCTTCCCTCCATATTTCTGTTCCGCTGTTGCCGTTGGGTTGATTGATTCCCTGATGCCAATATTTTCAGGTAATGTTGACTACAGAGACTTCCTGAAGACCTATGCAGCCAATCAGCAGATGAGGGACAGTCCAGCCGTGTCCAATGGCAGACAGTCTGCTGTATTTGACAGACGTCCAGTTAGCCAGATGTCTAATGGGGTCAGTGCAATGTTAAAATTGATATCCAGTCATTTATTGACTAGTAACAAAGTCTGGGGGACTCAGGAGTTATTTCCTCTTGTATCTATGTCCAGATGGAGAGGGAGCTCATGATGAGTAGAGCTCAGTCTCGAGCAGCAAGTAGGGGGGCGGCGGCCACACCCCGCGCTGGTGCCATCACCCCTATGGTCAATGCACAGGATGTGGAGTCGAGGATCCAGGCAATCATCAATAGAAACTGGAAGCGAATCCAGGAGCAGTGTAGGCACTGGGACCCCAGTCACACGGGAACTATCGAAGCTAGCCAGTTCCAAGGTAATACAACTCCCACTATCCACAATACTTGACACCAATCAATCTGTCTTGACCTCTTCTAGTGATTTGCTTGTTGTCGTATATTTAATAGAACTGTCAGAAAAGTTCAAATTTGGCCTTGACCCCACTGACTTCGACACGCTCGCTACCAAATTTGACATCAGCAACAACGGAAAGTTCTGCTACTCGCAGTTCCTCAAGCACTTTGTGCTATCGATGAGTCCCAAACTGCAGGATACAGCAAACAGAAGACTACTCCCCGCATCCAAAGCTGCCGTAAGTGGAGCAAAATTGACCTCCTTATCTCCTCTCCGCTATTAGTAAGAGTTGTCAGCACATGATGCGATATTTTAGACTCCTGTACCACCAGCTCCGCAGGTCAGCGATGTGTCTAATAACATCAGTCATCTCTGAATCACCAGTTTTTTGTGATGTTTTGCTTACTAACTTGACAGTGTGGACAGTTGCCTTCCCATCTACATCTAACCGAGTCTGCTTATTCCTGTAACCAGCCAACCACTCTGCGTCGAAACATACGCTCGCTATCTTGCAGCCCTCGCCTGGCCTGACGAGTGACCAGTTCTACATGGCGATGCTCAGAATAAAAGAAACCGTCCTGGCCAATTGGAAAGAGATGAGAAGACAATTCCGCAAACAGGACCCAGCCAACAGCGGTGGTGTTGTGCCGACACACTTCAGGAACGTGTTAAGGAACTTTAATGTCAACCTGACGGAGGACGAGTTTTACCATATGATGACGTACTACGACAAGGGTATGACTGGTAATATCAACTACAACGACTTCATAGGCCATTTCCTGCGTTCAGCGCAGTAACACCAAATGATCGCCATTCAATTGGGAAGCCCTGCCCTCATGTTTCAGACGTCCTAATTCGTGTCATTTCCAGTCATAGCGAGGACAATAAAATGGCAACTACTAAGTAAGTAGCATCAATGTGTATTGTACAAAGACTGTTCACTGATAAAAGTTGATGTAAGAAAAATCAAATAACATTGATTATTGGTTATTGGATAACTAAATTGATAGGCGGCTGTTTGTTTGCTCCTTCATACTCTTATAAAAAAAGTGGCAAGAATAATTTAATAACATAGTGACTAGATTGTGTCAGAACGCTGTCAATGACCCGACCCACGGTCGTGACAACAGTCGTCACACTGGCGAGCCAATGTGACATTTGTCTATGAGATTTGATGCGGCCTGTTCAATGTCCCAGTCGACTCGATTCAACTCCTCTCTGCACTTGTCACGGCTGGTTAGGCCTAGTCGGAACAGCTGCTCTATTTTCAAATACCTGACAGCCTTCTCAGTGTGCCACTTACAATTCTGAAGAGCTGCATATGCTTCCTCCTCGTTGGATCCAGGAACCTGAGGAAGAGATAAATATACGGTGAGTGACTGAAAGCTAAAACCCAAAACCAAAAACCAAAAAAAAACTGGGATAGAGAGAGATAAGAGTGAGTTCGCCTAACACCCAACGTATAATCAACTATACCCACTGTCACAAGGAGGCAAAACGAGAATGTCAATGTTAACACAACAAAACCCCCCACCAGCCATCTGGAAACCAGAGTATACTTGCCATAGTGCTGCTGCTACACATCTGTATGCTGAACCAATAAAATCACACGTATTGTTCACACTCAAAACTCAAAACACAAGCTTTGGCGATATCACTCCACAGCTATTCAAAACGAAAGTGCACAGGACCAGATCCGGTGTTTCCCATTATTCAAAGGTAATGAGACCCACCTGCAAGTTAACGCTCTGCACCTGCGCTCTAGGGGACATGGAGGGGCTCCTGTCCTCTGGCATTTCGCTGGTAGTGTTGATTAGTAGTGCCTCGGGCACGTGCCTCTTGGGTTCTGCTGGTCGGGCCGGCGCAGGCCTTACCCTATCTATCTCATCCTGATTCTGGTACTCGGGCTCAAGGTTGTTCTCATAGCCTAGAGAAGATACAACATACCTTGTTATGATCATCCCAAGAGAAATACCAACACTTCTGACCTGGCCCAGTATCAACTTACCAACATAAAACGTCGACTTGCCAGATTGAGAGTTGTCCGCCCGTGAGCTGAAAGGTTTTACGGAGGCGAGCGGTGGCGGGTTGGCCCGGTTGGCGTCTGGTTTGGGAGCAAGAAGGAAGTAGTGCGTGCTGCTCACCACCTTTCCAGATTGTATGATAGGTCGGATAAGATTCCTCTGTCTCTCTCGCATCTGTAAGTAAGTATGTATGAGGCTATACATGTTATAAACACCTAAGACATAGTAAACCCCTGCATATAACAGCTTAAGTGTAAAGTCAGCTCAAAGATCTGCTGACCAGTCGGTACACACTCAGAGAAAAGCAAGGAAGCCTAGTCACACTGCAACCCGCAGCAGTTGGTGAGGCAACGCTTACTAAGGTCCCTGCTCTCTGCTATGGTTATACTGACTGACTCACCAGTTCTGGAGAGGGATCTTTGTTGTAGTCCCGCGGGGGTAGAGGTGGAGGTAAGGACGCATCACTGCCAGTTTTACTGATAATCCGGGAGTCTATAGTTTCGGTAGGTACCTGATCGTACATGGCGCTGTCACCTGCCAGGTTAGACTGAGGGTTCGTGAGGGGCCTGCCCGTATTGGGGTTGGCAGCGCTGACGCCCTTAGTGTTCAGTAAGCCGGCCAGTTGGCTGTCTACATTGCTACTGGCAGCGTTACACGAGTGGTAGCCGGCGTAAGATTTGATATGATCGCCAACATGGAAAGGGTCGTTGGATGAGATGTCGATTAGCGGTTTGGGTAGCATTCCATACCTTCAACAGACAGGGAATTCATTCAATAACAGCGTTCCCACGGCCTAGGGCCTAGGCAATGTCGTATCATCATTCATTCATAGATACTAGGCCTGATGCTATGTTACAGCACGCGGCTCTCGCGGCAACCACAGCGTGTTGGTATGGAGATAAATGGAGCACAGGAAGGAGAGAGAGAGAGAGGGAGATGGCTGGTCATGACTGGCAGGAATAGTGTAGATACATACATATCACGCGCGTCAAAAACATGAGCATGCAGCTTATGCAATAGAATGACAAATAGATCAGCCTCGTCCACAGGAAGTGAATATTGTGGCTGTATGACCAACTAGACGACAGCGTGAATCATAGACGAAGATCTCTGTAGCCTAGAACAGGCATGACCAGCAATTAGTCAAACACCCATAGGGTAGTTTTGAGGAAGCAACGCTATTTACTGAATGGTTGTAGAAACAAAACGGGTGAATTCCAGAATACCTCAGTCAGCGCCACTACAGTCAGCGCTACCACAGTCAGCGCCACCACAGTCAACGCCACCACAGGCAGCGCCACCACAGGCAGCGCCACCACAGGCAGCGCCACCACAGGCAGCGCTAGCTGGAAAAGGCACAGCATTCAGCAACTGATGCTGAGGGAGATAACTGGCTGTCAAAAGATACGGCCAACCTTTATCTTGACATCACTGCGATAGACATGATAGACATGATAATGCCCGGCGAAAGAGCAGGGGTGGGGGGCTAATGGAGACTGTGACACCTTATCAGATGAGAGATGAGAAGCAGAGAGAGGGAGAGAATACATGTCAACCAAACATGGCCAGTGACACGTCTGCCTCTGCCATAGATAACGACACTGATAGCCCTGACACCCCAGCTATAAGCCACTACACTACCATGTGTGCACATTCGCACGCGCGCGCGCACACACACTAGGGAGCACTTGCTCAGTGATGCTAGCAGATAATAACCGTAGGGATCGATACAATATTTACGAGCAGAATATTGCTGCTGGTCGACTGTGAATAACTTACATCACCTCGATCAGCTGACTGATGCAGAGTGAGAGCACAAACAGACAGACAAACAACGTGCAGATGGTGACAACAGGAAGTGGACCTATACGGTATGTTTGCCGCTGCTGTTGACGAGCTAAGATCGGCGTTGAAGGTGAAGGGCACAAGCACTTGCCAAACTCAAATAACGGAAAACCTGCTGGCGGCTTCTCTCTGGAGATTCACATGATTGCACATGTATAGACAGCTCAAATGGAGCAGTGAACAAGCAGCAAAGCTACCAGTACCAGCTTGCTAGCTAGTGGCACACTCTGATTCTAGCCAAGTGCATAAGTAGTAGCATCACCTTAGCATTAGGAGAGTGGGAGATGTACGAAGAGAGGGACGGATTGATAGGCAATTGATTGGTAAAACAGCCGTGTACATAAGTGCAGGGAGCTGATAGTGCAGTCCAGAGCCTCAATGTTGATGGTGAGAGAGATGTACGACACTGGTTTCACAAGTTCATCGCAAATACAGTAATACATAGTAATCTTACCTGGGCGCTGCGATGCTGTTTAGGAGGTCAGTCCCTTGGTGTGAGGACATTGCGCTGACGCCAGTTTCTCCAGTCGGTTTGATCTGTTCGTCGAGGCTCAAATCTATAAGTAGTGCTTCGGCACGCGATTGGTCATCCGCTGTAGCTCCGGCGTGAGAGGCGCTCACTGTAGTAGTGTTTGCGCACTTAAGCTGCAGGGAGAGAAAGTATGAATGAATGGAAGGTCGAAATATAAATGAACGGAACATTGAACTGGTGAACCTGGTGCGTCACTGAGGAACATGGAAACCAATAGAAAGCCAAGCGTTTCCAAGCTCCAGCTGTACAAGCTAGCAAAGGAACCATTGTCCATCAAAGTTGCTGACCCTGTGACCAACATTGACTTATCAATAGTTCAATTTCTTACGGACAATCGCTGAATCATGGATCTGACAAAGTGAACAAAAGCAACTGTTCGCTTCAGTGATGCTCAATTGTCAGGTAGGTTTGATCGGCAGCGATTGAATCATCAATTTGGCTAAAATCAAAATGATACAGAGAACTTCAGGGGTGCATACACTAATCTAGGGCATTGACAGTGACAGCGAATGATTTTTCAGATGATTGAACCACTGGCTTTGAAAATCACAGCTTGATAGAGCCAGCCCTTGACTATGGCTAGTCAGTTAACCAGTCGCCAGCGCAAGTTAAATGACAGCTCAAATTAACAAAACCGAGACGTCTGCTGTCCCTTGCGTCTGCTACTCAAAGGCACGCGCCTTGTGAAAATGGCTGATCGCTACCTAGATTAAAAATGGCAAAAGATTAAAAAGGTAGGACTCCAGTCCAAAACAAATTAACTTGAAACGGCTGGCAAATTGATAACACGATTAGGTCGGTTGGGGCCTTGATTAAGAAAACGAGAGACCTGACATCAATTACCCTCAGCGACAATGGCACAAGGCAAGCATAACAGACGCCGAGCCCTTCTGCACATGCTCACAGTCAGTAATTAACTTCCGATAGGCAATTTACCAGGGACAGCCGGCTGCGCCTCTAGTGTCACAACGACAGTATTGTGTATACCAAGCCGGAACTGCAACTCGACTATACCACCTCTGCAGCTAGTTTCACTACTCGCTGCACTACTACTAACTACGGGCAGAATCACCAAGCGCACTACGTGATGACACAACGTCCTGCATCAATCATGCCATCGCACTCGGAGAACGCCTTGATTGACGTGCCTTCAATGACATCGATGGAATGCATCCCTAATGACAAAACAATAAAACCGAGTACTAATAACCCCACAATTTATGTTGAACTCATTGTGGCTGAGACAAAACAACAGCAAATCATGAGATTGCACTTTGGGCCCGCGGAAGCTGTTCACAAGCAAACAAAAACCCGCTGAACAAAGACACAGTGGCTGTAAATTAAATTCATCACAAAAAAATTATAATTTCACAATCTGACATGATACGGGCAGCAAGTGCTAAGCGAACTGCATCAGAAGAAAACTATCCAACAAGATGGCAGCGTCCGCCCACGGCAGTATATCCGAGCAAAAAATGATGCCGACCCATAATTTGGCCTCCGTTTCAAGTAGATCAAATGACAGAGGCATTATGTCGTGACTCCAAGTCATTAGAATAAGAAGCTTAGCCCTGACTATCAGGTTTAGTGTCGTTTCGGCTAGGCTAGGCTAGGCGAGGCTGTTCTTCTGTACAAGGATTTCTGACAGGAAACTGCGGCAGCCAAGATACGCTTAGTCATCTCGGCAGCATACAGCAACAACACAGGCAACAAAAAAGTCATGGGTGGCTCGAGCTACACCCAGTAACTGGCAGATGCGCAAACAGCATTGATGCCTGTGTACCGCTTCAGTTGCAGACTGACGAGGGAAACGCAGCTGTCAACAAGGGGTATTCATTGATAAACAGGCCAGAGCAAAATAGCAGTCAGGTCTGCAGCTGATGCCCTGACCGGCAGACTGATCAACAAGCTGCCAGCACACCCAGCTGAGTGTATGCTGGCCGGCTGGCCTGTGGTGAAAACAACAGCTAATGGAAGGCGTGCATAACATCGCAGCAGACAGCGGTCAGTATCCAGATCTGGCCATCGCCATCGCAGGTGGCTACAACCAAACAAGCTCAACTCGCACTGAGGGGGTTTGCACTGCTTCGTCTACTGTAGCTATCTGCCTGTCTGCAGATGCCATAAGATCGCCGTTGGTAACCAGACAACAACAAGACAAACAATGTTAGGAGAGGGAAGCAGCTGTCTCGGAGCTCATTGAAAGCATTAGTCCCCAGCGGATGGGAGTGCCAGTCTATATACTGCCTGTCAAGACATGGCCTTCAGCTGTGGATGAATAAGACTATGGGGGTGAACGGCAGGACGTGGTGGTAGACTGACCTTTCCTCCACCTCATTCCTTATTTATTTTTAGTGAAAACAGCCAGTGAGCCGAACCCAGAGTAGATAATGACCATTGGCCAGCTGGCTATCAGCACTGCTTCATCCACGCCCCCATTATGTTGTTTACACAAACAACAGGCAATATACAAGCTTATCTTAGCCCTTACTCAACTATGTTGTGGCAATACACAGAAAGAGAACTGCAGATAGGTTGAACACTACCGTGAGATAATGAAGCATTTCAACCATGATACAGGTCGAGGTTATGATGCCTGCGGTATTACCAAAGACATCCACATTTGGCAAGGTGAACCCTGAATCTTGTAATAGACCTATTTATTGGAGTTGTGTTCTTCCTCAACAAGCCCTGCCATTTTAGAAGGCAAATGTCTTCAGTATTCCGATACATTTAGGCAAAGAGACAGACGTGCTCTGATCCAGGTACCTGTGGAGGCCGCTTGGGTTTGCTCTGTTTCTGACGAGGGGACGTGTCCTCCCGCAGTTTCCTGTAATCGTTGCGTCTACCGTCCCACAGCCTGAGGTATGCACCTAAAACGTTAACTTAGCGTTAACTTAGCGATTGTACTGCAAGACAAGGAGATGAATTACGCAGTGCAAAATCTTACCGGAGCTACCGGACACGGAGTTGTCATCTCTTGGAATTGTGTACCAGTGCGAGTTGGAGTCCTCGGCAGGTGGCGCTGTAGGTGTGGTGACGGTGAGTAGACCTGCCGCAATGCTACCTGCAGACATCTGAGTTGGCCCACCATTGGATCTAAAACAGCCAAAAAGGATTCACTGTCAATATGGCTAGTAAGAAAGGTGCCGATGTCACGGCGAGAGAGTAGGGATGCATGATGTCAGGCACAGGGAGTCTACACCCACCACCAGGAGTATAGGCTATGAACCCCCTCCCCCTCCCCACCAGCCAACCCCAGAGTAGATATGCATCCGCGTCTACAATGTGCTGCTCACTCATCCACACAGAGTGCAGCATCCGCAATTAGTCTACTGTAGCCAATGACATTGCAGATAGTCAGAACTATAATTGCTGCAAGCACAGTGTGGGCCACCGTGATATCTAACAAGCTCGTAACAATATAATATTAGATATATAACCAATTTGTTTATGGAGCGCTGACGGAATACCCTATGGAATACTTGACGGAATACCCTATGAAATACTTGACGGAATACCCTATGAAATACTTAACGGAATATCTGACGGAATACCTGAATGCTTCTGGAGGCACACTCATTCGCTTATCAGTATTGGCAGCTGATGGAGACGGACCGCTCCTGTACTGAATGCCGGGTGGGCGACTGTCACCCTTCAGTGTTTTAACGGGAAAAGCGAGATCTAAGGCTAGGCTGTACAAAGAGTCTGAGCCGCTCAAGTCTGGTGGATCGATGGGATTGCGTAGATACACCCTGTAAATAATAGAGAGAGTACAGTAGGTGCTACCATGTCACAGCAACCTGAGTAGCTTTTAGCCAATCGTAGCTGGTCTCCCATATCTTTACTCGAGTTGTTTTCGGTTTGAGTGTCAGCTGTGAAATGTTTGCCAATATGATTGTAAAATTTACTACATTTATTTATTTATTATTATACTGATATTTAGTTATTTGATATTTGGTTGTGACAAATTGTTTCCAGTGGCCTGTAAATCGCGTAGTAGATAGGAGGGCGAGTAGCGCAGTGTTACTGAGTTTATTTAGCTGCCTGGTAGCAGTATTGCATTACTTCTAGTGCTGCCTTTTAATCGAGTTATTCTAAGATTAACTGAGATTAATTGCTCAGAAGATTAATTTTATGCCACAAGATTAATCGTGCGGCTAGTTTGAGGATAAATTTCACTGAAAAACTAAGAACAATACGCTACAAAGATCTGTGAACAAGTATGAGAGCATATTTATCTAAGTGCAGTGCAGTTGAATACTACTAATGACCCACCGAAAGCTTTACAGTGATGTCAACGTCAGCTGCTGCAGCCGGTAGCAATGATACTGTTGTGAATTCTATAGCTCAGGAGCTAGTTTGTAGCGGCAAGATCAAAATAAGATTAATTCAAGATTAAAAATATTGATCAGAAGATTAATCGAGATTAATTATTTTGAAATGCAGCACTAATTACTTCAGTATGGACATCATACCCACTTTTAGTGGGGATCAAATGGTCAATGCTCCAGGCCTGCAGGGATCTCGACCTGCTTCAATAGCAATCCTTGCAGTAAGGGTCAGCAGGCCATCCAGAAACATCTTGATTATGGACAGTATCATGATGTCATGAATAGTGAGTCAATGAAAATCCTTATGCTAATTGAAATCCGTATTTTTCTCCTTACACAAGTTGAAAATCTTTACAATAAGGATTAAATCCGAATAGCTGAGATCCCTGGACTTGATTTCATATGGACTTTGTGTTCGTGAATTTCCCTGGCTACATTTTCAGATAATTTTTTATCAGTCATAGTCTGTTCTGATTGTTTTCAAGTCATCGACTATCAACAAATACATGTACATAGTAATGACTATTCTATTATTACTACACACCCATCCATGAAAACATAACAAACCGCTAGAGAGAGTGTGTTGCGCCCCATTTACTTGATGATATTTCACTGATGAAATTTATGGGAAAACATCTAAACCCACGTCAACTGAGGGGGGAATTCCAACTCGACTGAGTTAGCATTTGTTGATGTAACTACATGACGTTCCATCTGGTTCTAATGCTGAATATTGTACACTGGAAAATTCTTACACGTGAGAATTTCTGCATTTTTTAAATAATGGCACAATAGGACAGAAAATTTTCCGAGAAGTAAAAGAAATAGCAAAGTTTGGTGAGTGTTGAAATGTTTTGCGCTCTCAATTCTTGCAATTTTTGAAGTTAGCAAGAATAACATTTAAAATTGTGCGCTCAAAATTTGCCAGCGTAAAGCATCCATTTCATTTGGCATGCACTCACTCAAGGCTGTTAATTGTAGAGAAGACAACTCCAATTTACGAGACCAATTTTATCACTCATTGCAGTACCATCATTTGCTACAGAGCTAGAGAGATTAATAAATCTAGATGTGAATTTTGGTTGCGATCTGCCTCAAAATTAAATTTCCTCGGCAATAATTCTTGCAATGGATTATGGGACAGCACTGTTGCTAGGGAGCAGTTTTTGTTTACATCCAACACTGTATTTCCATCACATTGCTGGACTGTGTGTCATTCAATGCCGCGAGACAGCGCACAGTAGAGTTATTACGATCCTGTTTTGCTAGTGTTTTGTATCGCAGAGTCATGAATGAACTAAAAAACTGTAAACAACTCGATTTGCCAAAAACTATGGCAAACCGGTAATTGACTGATGGCTTCATTACTTGATTGATAGATCGGATGGTGGAAAAGTACGAGGGTATACTTAATGATGGAAGATACGAGGCGTGAAAACAGGAAGACCATCACTGCTTTGGCAGGTGGTTGACAAGTGCTACAGGTGGACAATATTTCATTGAATCATGTGCACAGGGCAAATAAAACCCGTCTCAGAGAATCTGGCGGTGAGGTCCCTAACTATTGCTAAAAATATAGCAGCCACAGCGTAAACTGCTTGTATGAAGGATGGAACTAGGAACTCCATCATACCACATCACCTCAAGCTCTTCCATATCCGTTAGGCTCTATCTGCAATGTTATATGCTAGACAAGAGGAGCGTTCAAGGAGGGATGGTTGAGAGACACCAGGCTTTGTTGTCTGCCGCCTGAGACATGAAACCAGTCACCAGCTACTGGTTATTGGTGCCTGATTTTAATGTAATCATATACAGCTTTCTGTCTGAAAGCTGGTAAAACTCAACAGTGGTTATGGCTTGCTTGAAAAGCGCTAGTGACCCCTCAGATTGATATATAGGAGGTAATGAGGATATGCAAGCATATAGCTTACTCGTCTATATGAGAGGGGTCGCCCCAGGACTGGCCTGTGGGGTCGCCATGACCAGCATGTATAAAGCTGTGTCTGATTGGCTGACTGATGTCACTCGAGGCGGCCATCTTCTCTAGGGACGAACGGGGAAATTGACCGACGTCTGTTGTGCTCCTATTCTGTCCGCGCCAGTAGAAGTTCTCAGGACTGGAATAGTAAATAGCAAACCTGAATCTGTGTGCCATGTACATTGTAATCGAGCCTTCCTGTACCAGAACAAAGAGCCAATACCTGCGGCAGTGCCCCCCTCCCCCCCATCCAACCTTGAACCAAATCATTCATCACAATGTGTGGAAATGTCCCAATAAGGACAGCAGATTTGAATTTGAAACTAGTGACAAAGTTACACCAGCAGTAGACCCTTTGCCAACTATACCATCTGCAAGCGGAAACAAACGGTTTCAATGATCAGTCTGGAAAAAGATAGTTTGCGAAACTGCATGCACATACATTCTGGTATTCCAAAAGATTGAACAGCTTTCAACTCTAGTAGACAGAACACCGTGTGAGTGAGCCATATTTCTGAGTAAGGGTATGGGGGTGTCAGCTGCATGAGTTTTACAGTCGGCACCGTGAGCAGGAGCATAGGCTATGTAACCAGCTATATAGTAGGATTCTGAGCCTAAGGCATGCTGTTTCCTCTCATTCACAGCGAGTGCAGCGTTCACTAGTAGTTACGTCAGTGGACACGTTCATAATGGGTCTGGAAAATATCCTTTGTCAAAGAGGCTCGGGTACACAGCCAAAGGTTGCCTTCTTTCCTGTCTGACTCAACAAAAATATCAATAAGTGTTAAGGCTCACTCACACAGGCCAATGAAATAGAGCGATTAGCCTGAGGTTAGTAAAATACTGTGACTTACTAGTAAAGGAGAGAGGGTGCTGTGTACTGTACGCTCCCACAGAGGAGATACATCCTAAAGTACATAATATATCCCCCCTGTGGATATTTTGCCATGTGTTTCCTATTCTAGATGAGTCATATATTGTTCATAGTGAACAAACAAGTTCAGTCCAACTAGGAGATATTCAATCACGATATAAATACCAGTAATATGACCAGTACTGTGACCCTAGCTTGACTCTGATACGGTGTAAAACCCATCGTGAGCACGAGATATTCACACACACGCTGAGATAGAAATATAACTCGTCAACCCGGTTTTCCTCATCGAGGTTGCAATATCAGCAAATGCTGGCAGTATATGATATGAATGTGCGAGAGCGGGTCAATCAGCAAATGTAGAACATGTGTGTACCAAACCCACTACTCTCTGACTCGAATTAAGTGTTCACTATTTCAGTTTGTTTTTCAATTCAAATTTTCTCCATTAAACAGTGGAGTGGACGGTGAGACTCGGCGAAATCATCTGCCTCTTGTTACACACGGGTCAGCGAACTCACTAAATTTGGAAGCGTGATGAACCCAACAGAATTCAGGGGGTGTGTAGTGGCTGAGACTGTGGCAGGTCCAAACAACTACGGCTGATCCACGGGAAGGAAGAATTGATGGGG
>ERZ1740065.1769-NODE-1769-length-13172-cov-11.757414_pt1 | contig 13172 bp, 12 predicted proteins | sample MGYA00581738_ERZ1740065 | MGnify/ENA primary metagenome ERZ1740065 (study PRJEB43018, sample SAMN04849749) | marine metagenome | isolation source: floating plastic debris | place: Pacific Ocean | collected 2008-09-01 | study: EMG produced TPA metagenomics... | reverse complement strand
TTTTTTTTGTTTTTAAATGTGAAAATTTAATATATTTTATTAAAATTAAAATTTTTTTAAAAATGGCAACGGCAATGTTAATGGGTTTCCGTTATCCAGTCTCCCCCCCCCCCTACTCGGAGTGAAAGTGACTTCGTTGCTATGAGTAAATGATTCTATCCATTCCGTGAGACACAACGCCATGCTGATGGTGTGTGGGAGGGCGCAGTTCTGCTTACACAATGGTTGGCTCGTATTTCCATACACTATATTCGATAAGAATCAGAATGGTTAGATACATGTATTCTCACCTCACATAGAGCCTCAAAGGTCAAGGTGAGGTCATTGATGGCACTGACATACCGATTGCTGTCCGCATCAGCCTTCACTCTCTCCACGTTCTTTATGCTGATGTAAGCAATACTTTGAAAAAAAATAGAGAACATTGTAGCGCCAGTTCTATCAGTAACAGGGGAGGGGGGTTGGTGTCACATGTGGACAAAGCAATGAATCAAGGAGTAGCAGTTCGTATTTCATTAGAGAACTGAGTTAAGTGGTAATAATATCTGTTCACAACTAACAGCTTTGAATTAAAATAGACCGCTATACAAATAATTATACAAGTACAAACAAAATTTGAGGCGATGAAGTGGCAGCGGCAGCGGTGAGTGACGGGATAGCAGAGCGTCATACCTGACAAACTCATAAAGCTTGAGGAACGTCTGTCTGGGACAGACGATCGTGTGATACATGGTCAGGTCATTGCACACTTCTGGACACATGAACTTGGGCAGACACATCTCGGAGACCTTGACCTACAGAGGCGAGAGAGATGGTTCTGACATTGCGTATCGGTAAAATAGGGTGAGGTATTGGCTGGCATGGGGTTGTAGTATAGAAACATAACTGGGTGATTCAGTGCAGTACAGTACAGAAGCCTTGCTATGACTCAACAAGGAGCAAGCCTCAAACCTTCACTACACGGATCAATAAAACTTGAGGCAAAGCAGCTGAGCAAAGCATCATGGTTTGCTGTTGAGATCATTAGAGATACCACACAACGCATACAAAAAATGGAATGAAAACTCTAGGTCACCGGTATATATTGACCATAGATTTGGTCTGGGAAAGTATTACCCTAGGATATTGACTTAGCTGAGCAGAGATGGGAATATAGAGACAGCAGCATTTATAGCACGATCGGATGGAGGAATATCAACATCAAAATCTATCAGATGATGAGAAATATACGTAAAACTAGGCCCCTCCACTGAAAGGAGAGGATATGTAGAGGTAGGGAGCGTATTTACAGCAAGGTGAGGAGGGGGGTGGTTTGGAGTGATTATTGTAGTGTGAAGTTTTGGTAGTATAGCAGAGAGCTCTCTCATCCACACAGCGAGTCGGGTTGATCATACAAACCAGTTTTAGACATTGCTCCTGTGTCTCCAGTTTAGCACCAATGTAATTTCGACAGTTGATGAATGATTTCCTCTGCGTTCGCTGACTACTATGATGGGCCTTTATTCCAAGCGCATTAACCAGTGTGAAGAGTATACTATTCACTAGAATCTGTAAATAAATACAAATACTATAGTTACCGTGGCAACAGATTCAAGGGCCTAATGGATATCTAATCGAATGGAGAAGGCTGGGATATGATGGATTGGATTTTTAATGTACAGGATGTGTGTTGATGATTTTGACTTTTGTTCTCCTCATTAAGAGCGCACACTGCCAACCAGGGGGTTGAGATAAAGGTGAATCAGCTCCACCGCAGGCGAGAAACATGATTAGATCACTGAGACAGCTACGCTTCTCCTCTCAGAGTGTCATCCAACTTGGGACATCCCCAGTTGACAGAAAACCATAGCAAATGTAGGAGTCGGAACAGATTCAATATCTGCCAATGGTTTCACATGAGCGGCTCTGTTCCAATCAATAACCAGAGCTTAGTAGACCGAGGCAGCATCCCATCTCCCAACTGTTCAGGCTAAATCAATTTATCATTCTTATTGTCAGTTGGCTTATGAAAGTTAAAACATACAGCATCAGTGTTCATAAATAAGGTAGGCCTTTGAAATGAGCCATTTGAATATGAGACTGTTGTGACCAGACGCATCCCACAGGTAAGAGTTAGTATTATCTTATTCCCAATCCCAACAAATGATGATATCGGTCCCATCAGTTCGGACCAGGACTACGCTATGAATAATAGAATGATTCTACTCACCTGGGACCAATGCGTCGTCAACATATCCTGCTGCTGAAGACGAACTAGTACGACAGCCGTATGAACTAGGCTTAAAGCTATTCCAAATGTCAGCACGACAAAGAAGTTGATGTGAAGAAGTAGGTAAATACAGAAAATGATAAACAAGAATTGCCATAGGCCATCAGTTGTCTGTACACTTGAGGCCAGCGACTGAGATGTCCATGATCCGAGAGGCAGGGAGATGAAGGCAAATAAGAGCAGCAGTATCCAGAACATATAAGAGAGGATCCGTAGCTGCCGACTAGTACGTAGGAACTTGGTGTTGATGAATATATACAAACATATTCCGAGGATGCACAGGCATGTGTGATATAAGTTCTTCTCTGTAGGAGCTTTTCGATGGATGAAGTGAAGTATGGCAAGGACAGCTGTGACTAGAATGAAAATGCCAAGTAGGCAGGAAACTGTCGTTCTTCTGATACTGATGATATAGTCTTGGAACAAATATTCCATTGAGCTGCGTCTGAAAACGTAAGGGTCGTGACAGCTGTGCCGATTGCCACATCTGTCATTCTGTTTTTGGTTGTAGGATCCTCGACTTCCAGACATACTTGACGACAGTTGCGAGTTGATGTCCTAGTTGGCTTAGAAAAGCCTACTGTGCATGCTTAGCTGAGTCATTCCTACAAAAAGCAGCGTATGTACTTCTAAGCTAAACGCTTACATGAAAATGTATTTTGTGTACGACCTTCCTGGCATGTCATAGCTAATAGTCCGCGCAGTTTAGAGTTATAGCTAAAAGTACTATTGGTAATAAGTTGATGAAATATTGAATTGATGGATAGACCAAATGGAAATAATCTATACTTTCTCCTTTCTGCAGATAAAACCAATTATAGAACCTGGTACTCACCTCGTCAAGCCGCCCGTTCGTTCGTAGCATCGCTTGAACATGTGCTCATTGTTTTGAATGAAAGTAAACCGGAAATACAAAATTACTGATCTTCTTTGCTGCGGGATTGCATTTCCCGTAACTGCAGGATGTTCGCGACTCTCCATCGTTCATGCTCGTGAACATTGCTTCTATCCAGGGTATCGTGTGTTATCTGGAAGTTACTGGATGAGATATGCCTGTTGTAACTCTTGGAAAGCGCCCACCTGGATCTATTTGTACCTTTTCAAGGATTAAACAATATTTGATTTAGTTGAACGTTATGTCATTGGTCTTATCGTTCATCCTGAGTTGCTTGATAACTTCAGTACATTCCTCTTGTAATTCTTGTGAGCAACTCGTAGAATTGTCCAGTGCTGGTTCTTGCATTGAAGATCCTACTGGAGGTTATAATCTGGTAAGATTCTGTCATCATTTTGGACATATCTGTCTGCCATAATTACCATGCTGCCTACTGATCAACTCTACCGTGCGTTTGCAATTATAGAATTCGGACATTGGCGATAAGAAAGCGTTTGCAGTGTATGAAGGTGAGTAAATGCTCGAATAAACGCATGCGATAACGTTTCCAGCAACGTTCATGTTCACCCCGTCTTGTTTGTAGGGTGCCGAGTAGACCAGGAATCATATGCAGACTACAAGTCTTTGGCTTCAGTGACTAACGTTACTAAATTTTACGTTTCCAAACGTAACAAGAGATTCAATTTGGTCATAGAGTATTTGATTACCACTGGTATGTAGTCTGTAAACTACAGCTCAGTACATTGAGTGATGTGTCGTCACTCCAATTCCTATCACTATTGCAGCGTCCCCGGGCCTTGTCGCTGTGACAGTTGGAAGCATCTCAGATTCGTTACCGAATCCGTACTGCCGAGTTTACAGACTTGAAAGGCTTCCTAGCCCGGTGTGTCCTCAGAATATTTCTTGAACTAGCATTTGATCTAACCAACGTTTCAGTCATTTGATATGCTGACAGTTTCTAAACTACGAACTGTAGACTAAGATACAAGACAGCTGTGTCCATGAGCTGGAGGCTAATAGAGATTACCAGCTAAACATCACTGATCCACTGACGGAAACTACTCACAAAGTCTACTACGTCTTCACACCTGACAGGATCGTAATAGAGCCAGGTAATTTCACACACATCACTGCCTTCCGTGTTCCCTCAGCATTAAGATATGCATCCTAATCTTGAGGGAGCCCGGGTGCGTTCTATTCCCTTGAGGTTTAGATGCGGTGTCCTATAAGGTGCCTCAGGCACAGTCGAGGAATTTTTGTTTTCAACCTCACCTGCTCAGACGCACTTCTTAATTGTGAGGGAACACAGTACACCTCAGAGCTACCATCTGATCAACTCTACCTGGTTACCGTTTCCTAGTGTGGTATCTACACCATCTTGAGCTCACCAATATTGAGATACAATGTTAAATGACATGATGTGGTATGTGAGTGATGTGTTGGGGTGTGAGATATGGTACGGTGTATGAGATATGATGTGGTGTATGAGATATGATGTGGTGTATGAGGTACGACGCAGTGTGTGAGATACAGTGCAGTGTGTAAGTGACGTACTGGTGTGCTGGCATTCGTTGATTGAATGTTATCACTTGATTAGTATGAGTTTACCAACAGTTGGTGATGCAGTATTTCCCTCGATAGAATACGACCTCTACTGCCATTGTAATATATGTAGTATATGTAGTATATGTAACACTAGGGCCGCTGTTGACTCGGATTAGTTTTTGACAGTAAAACTACTAGCGGAAGTGCAGTTGCTAATCTCCCCCTGTGCGAAACTAGTGATTGTTGGTAATAATGCCTTGGGTAGACTGCCATTGACGATTGCTCGTATTTTAGTCTTTGTTCACGGATATGAGAGATCCCTGCTTGCTTCCCACAGTCAGGCATATGGACAATCTATTTCAGAGCTCGCTGTCGCTGACTGGAGGTCATTGGTGGCTGTGACGGTGGACAAGTCATTTGTCACGGTATTTGTTGAGCCAATACCGGTTGGGATAGATACGCGCCAATTTCTACTACAACTCGTCTACTCCAAGGGTGCTGACATCCATCTCGAGGAGTCCGTAGATCACTGGCTGAAGCAGGTAAGGAGCGAGTAACTCTATATACCTAGTCATCTTTCCTTTACCTCCCATGTTTGTCTGTCTCCGACGCATATGCACTTACTTACATACTTACTTCTGATACCTAATTACCTCTATCCTCATCGCTGATATCTACCTATCTACTTGCCTACCTACCTACTTACCTACCTACCTACTTACCTACTTACCTACTTACCTACTTACCTACCTACCTACCTACCTACCTACCTACCTACCTACCTGTGACTCATGCCTCCTTACTTACGTGTATGTTACTTCCTTTTTGACAATATAAACACCAGACAATAATGACGATGTTTATCACGATCGCAAGCCAAGAGAGAGATTGACTAGCAGAACGTTTCATTTCATTCATTGTTTATTACTGACTCATCACTGAATAATATTTTGTTTAGCTGAGCGCTAAAAGAAAAAAGAAAAGAAAAAGATAAATTATAAAAACAATTATTGCCATCAGCTAAAAAAGTCAGCTGTTCAGTTGATCAAAGTCACAGCCGCCTAGGAAGCCGGCCAGGTCTATAACTCTGTCAGTAGACTTCCTAGACACTGCTGAGAGGTGTCTGAAGACAGACTAAGATGGTATAACATATGCTTTCGATAAAAGTAGTGTAGCATTGGATTCTAAGAGGGAGAGAAACGTGCCTGGCATACAGCTCCTTCATCATGTAGAGTCTTTTTAGGGCTTTCTTTACTACCTCCATGGAATGTTCTTGAAATCTTAGTTTCTTGCCAATAACAGTGCCGAGGTCAACCTGTTCCACATTATTACCATCAATGATTAGATTGTCATGTACCGGATTGTCTCTAAGATTGCATAGCAAGAGTGTTTGATTTGATGACATACAACTCTTTCAGCATCTGTCAAACATTGTTAGAACAGCACTGAGTTGAGTGGCACTGGATAGATGACAGACCATAGAGCTAACACAGGCTGGGCGGTAACCGATCATAACATAGTATAGTAGTAATATCATTCCTGTAACTGGAGTGCTCTTTCTTTGAAAAAATTGAGCCGTACGCACAGCCGTGCTCCCTGATGGAATTATTGTGCCTAGATGTACATCACAAACCACCAAACCCCCTTCCCATAGCCAACATAGTAAGTGAGAGTGTCTACGTCTACGCGTGTAGAACAGAGTTACCGCTACATTAGAGTAGAGCATAGTCACACTGTATAGATGGCGCAATCCTGCTGTTGATGTACTGCTGCGTCGTTACTACACTAAGTGTCTGTCCGCTGTTACAGGGTCAGACATCTGTGGTGTTTGAAAGCTACGGCGAGTCTCTGTATACCATCAAGCTGAAGAGCTGCGCGAGTCAGGCTAACATCGTGACATGTCACACGATTCAGACTCACAGCTTCACCGTGTCTGCTGACTATTTGATAGAGTCTGACGTACCGAAGTCACAGATGGACGTCTCCAATGACGCAGGTCAGCTGCTTGTCATGAGCTCAATGTATTCACCTGCGTAGAGGCAGCCATACTGTACTCCCTCGATAGCAAGACGTGCGTGCAATATTAGAATGGTGAAATGAGAACTAGTGGTTTAGTGTTACTCGAATGAAACACACTAGTTAGTTCCTGCTGCAGTTTGAGCGTACGCATGTAAATACATTATGTATGAGCGTTTCCTGTTCTCCCCAGTCCATTGCTTCAGTACATGAGAAACTGATAACATGTTATTCAAATCTTCGGACTTAATGAACAGTGAAACCATTGGCAGCCGATAAGACTTAATTTCTCTGTAGGCGCATGTTTAGAGCTTAATTTGTGACGACACATCTCATAATAAGACACTGTTTTCTTCTGATGGAATAGTGTCAGCGCCAGTGTCAGCCCCAGCAATAGTAGCAGTGATAGTAGCAGTACCAGTGATAGTAGCAGTATCAGTGATAGTAGCAGTACCAGTGATAGTAGCAGTTATAGTAGCAGTTATAGTAGCAGTTATAGTAGCAGTTATAGTAGCAGTGATAGTAGCAGTTGTAGTAACAGTTATAGTAGCAGTACCAGCAATAGTAACAGTGATAGTAGCAGTTGTAGTAACAGATATAATAACAGTAGTAATGATGGAGTTGGTTCCAGTGACAGTGGATGATTGCGTGGTCTCTGTTCACAGCTGTCGAGGTGATCAAGGACCCAGGCAGCGGCATACAGAAGAATGACCTCATCATATTACTCAGCACCGTGTTTGGCGTACTTTTTATCGTCATTATCATCGCCATCATTCTCTTCGTTTACTTCCGGCGTAGGAGCCACTCACAAGGTAAGCAGTCTGTCGAGTGAACCTCTCCGATAGAGGATATCAGGGTCGTACTGATACCGTAAACGGTTATATTTCAGACAATGTATATTCTCCTCAGTTCAGAGCCGGCGGTGACTACGTGGACGGTATGCTGTTCGACGAAGGTAATCACTATCAGGAGTTATCTTCTCTCTCTCGGGTTGTGTTGAGTGTGGGAGTTATGTGCGCGGATAATAGGCGCGGTTAATATTCATTGATTAAGTCATTCCTAGTACACAAGCGGATTGATTTTGTATCAGACTGGCATTGCTCGCAGTCATCACCCATTGTCTGTGGTTATCGCTAGGTAGTTCAACTCTATAACAGAGGACATTTTCTTGCACAATCACACACGCCACCGCCACCCAATACCAACCAATACCATGCATACTTGCTCCAAATGATGAATATCTCTTACTCGAGAGTATGTACTCAAGCCGAGGTTAAAAATGAGCATCAAATATTTTGCAGAGTTCAAATCACACGCGCCGTCTGTATTACTCCTCTACTCGTACGACTGCCAAAGCCATGTGAGCGCCGTGCAGTCGCTCGCTCTCCTCCTCCAGAATACCCTCGGCTGTGTCGTCATGGCTGACTTTTGGGCCAGCCAGGAAATCGCTGAACGAGGTACGCTAGCCTCGCTCCCCTTCAGCCTACTGGGCCATCGCTTTCTCTCATCGCCACACGCCGCCGCCTGCTTGTAGGCATGGTGTCATGGCTGCAGCAGATGCTCTCCGCCGTGGACTACGTCTGCATCGTCTGCTCACCAGGAGTCAGGTTTCGCTGCATCTCCAGTCGCTGGGCTCAGCTCCACACGGTAGTTACTGCTTCATCTCTGACCACACCTACCTGAGTTAGCAGCCGATTACACTAAGGAGTTGTGTTCACACTAGACAAGTTTTACTAGGATTGAGTCCAGGTTAGATGGTAGATGAGATATGGGCAATGTTGTTGTGGGAGAATTTTAAGGGAGCCTAGAACTGATTCGATGATCAGTCAAGCTAATCAGAAAACCAGCACAAGAAATCTAAAAAATGCCCACCACCTGTACAGTTAACTGCGGGCATACTAGCTCGAACCACTCACCCAAGCAATGTACAGCTGATGTAAACAGGTAAACAGGTAAACAACTTCAAGCTCCAGTGAATGGAGTTCCACAAATACAAAGGTACACTCCGATACCAAGTGTGAATAGATATGTATACATTATGTATGTGATAGTTGGTTCCAGCCAGCCTGTAGTCGACCTGTAGCCTGTATGGGGCCTGTAGTCGACCTGTAGCCTGTATGGGGTCTGTACTCGACCTGTAGCCTGTATGGGGCCTGCACCGTCTCTCTTGTTATGCAGGACAACACCGATTTACTCCTCACCGGCCTGCATCTCATGCGCTCAACCAGCTGCAACCTCAACTACAGATTCCAAAAGTTCATCCTATATTTTGAATACTGCAATGAGTCGGTCGTACCGCCTCTATTAGAGAACTGGCAGCGATTCAACCTTCCTCGTGATCTTGACCGATTTATGTCAATATTAAAAGATGCGGACCTGAAAGGATCCATCAATTCGGTGAAAAGAAAGCAGGAGCGTCAATGTGTCAAGCATCTACAAGACGCAATAGCTGAATGTAGCAAATATATGGAAGAAAACCCGGCCTGGTTTCTATGTCACCTCGAGTCTCAGCTCACAGGCCAGGTTGAGGGGGTCTCATTATCCGAGGATGTGGACTGTCGGCAGCCGCCACTTGATGTAGTGACTGTTGAACAGGACGGAGGCTCTCGTACTCAAAGCGCCACTTCTATACCCGTACTCACCAGACTGCCTATGGAAAAAGTCAGCTCTACTCGCAAACTCAACCACAACAGCATGCCATCGCTGGATTCCTGGTCGTCCAGCATTGAGGACCTGGAGCATGACGTCAGCTTCATTCTCCACCCGCGGCTACCAAATGAGGACTCGATTGTATCCGTACGCGACGGCTGGATTGATGTTCTGCCCAATATAAGTATGGAAGGTATCTCCTATCGTCCCAAAAGCCCGAGCTCCATATCCTCAAGCAGAACCTGCTCTATATGTATGGAAGATGCAACTAGCGAACTTTAAAACAAACCATCCACTAAACTCTACCACGGTATCGCCTAGTTCCCCCAGAGAAAGGCTGTACTAGTATAAGCCTATTTATGGCCATGAAATTATGTAATGTCCAATGATTTGCTCACAAATTCAGTGACAAATATATTTGGGTGCTCAAAATCAATTTTAAGACACGTTTGGCGCACATGACTGTCATATCTTTTTCTACGACTGTGATCTTTCATATATATGTTATAGACGTAGGTGTATGTACATACGTGTATGTATATACCTACACGTATATACGCACACTCTCCCACTCAGACTCAATTTCACGCCATTGTTTTATTCAAGAAAATCTCTATAGAGTTTCACTACTTATTTTTCTCAGTAACTCCTGAAGTTTATGCAATAATTTTCAATAAAATTTGTCCTATCATTGGCCTTTGACCCGTGTGAAACAGCTGAAGAATTTGGTCAGGGATCAATATTTAGTTTATTCCCAATGCATAACATCTACAGCAAACGCTGTTGTAGGGTGGAGACCACGAGTTGAAAGCAAAGCACTGAGTCTGCTTTTGTGGCGGCTTGCAAGCCTTCAGCATAATGAGGGCTTTAGACTAATTGCAAGCTTGGTCTTTCTACTCTATTCAAGCGCTTAATTGTGATTACAGACTTGTTGTGTATAGTTTGACCCTGTGCTAAAATTTGGAATTTGGGAGACTGCTATTTACTTGACCAGTATGCGTGCAGTAAGGAATGTGTCTCACTGCAGATCTCCTACTAGTGGTAAACAATATTAGTCTGCCACACAGAGTATACATAGTACAGTAGCCACATAGTACACAGAGTATACATAGCCACATACTTGCAAGTGTAGTTATTTGTTAAAATGCACATTTTTTTGTTCTTTGACACACACAAACACTGTATCTCAAGATTTTATTCCTTATTTCCACGTAGATACACTATTAGCGGAGTAGCTGGACTATCGTGTAAATCCGTCATTGCTGCACAGCCCCCTCTCCCCCCACTTGACCACCTTCCCCTGACCATAACTAGCATGTCAAACTCCGGGTAATTCTTCAGCTAAGTCCATACAATAAACAGTTCTTAAGTGTCTGTCTGCGAGTTGTTTCTTGGCCTGTTGATATTTACCTGCGCTGTACGTCAATGTCAACACAACGCATGTAATCTGACCTGCAACCAAACAACCTACCATGCCATAGCATTGCGCTATTACAGCTATTCTGTGTCAGTACTAGGCTGTATCTTATAGCTGTAACAAACATGGTGACCCTACCAATGGGTGAAGAAATCACTGTACCCATAACCCATGCTTTAGTACGAGTTCATTGAATAAAGTCTACTTGTATAGATTACCTGTAGCTGTATATCGATTAGCTATGAAATGTTTGTGTATCATCAGACGGGGCTTGTTAGTAAAGCATCTCTCTGAATGGAGCCCAGCACCATCATATTCCTTATACTGCAATACTCTGTCGTCAGTGCTGCAGCCAGTATTCACGCCAGGCCTGCTACCTAAAATGTGTCCAAGGATTGTCCCCTCAGCTGGTTTTCTTCTGCAAATATTTAATCCTAGTCCTATACAAACAGAGCTTTCTGAATATGAAGAGGGAAGCATAAATCTTAGTAAATAAGCCGGTATAGTGGTGAGGGATAGGAAGCTAGAGGCCTGCAGTTCATTCAATAGCTAGCCAATGCTTTGTGATGATTCACCACGCTCTCTGACCTGTATACCTGCCACACCTACACATACACCTACACGTACATGCATTCAGGGTCTGACTCCGTGATCACTGAATGATTTACATTGTATAGATGTTTGTGAAGCTCTCAGCAGAGAATATGATTGATACCGGCCGAGCTGTAGACGAGCAGATACAGTTTATGTTATGAAGCAGATTTCTAGAAACTATCACTGTGTAACGTTGGGTGTCAGAACGGATAAAAATCTATTAATGTTTGCTCTCCTCATTGATTGCTCATAGCCTGAGATCTCGCCGGCTTGTTTCATTGGAGAGCTGGCGCTTGAGCTTTCATTGCTGGCCGGGCTGTGCTGGACTGCAACCTTTGATCAATTTGCATTTGAATGCTGCTATTGTTATACTTGGGAAACAGGCTCGAAAGCTTGATGCTTGCCACTTCATATAGTGCATCCATGTCACATAACCCATTGCGTCAGTGTTGATCTCGATCTAACTAGCTGAAACATCACCAGTCTCTTGCTCTCTCGGATTAAGGCAGACTACTGCAGGTGGTTGCCAAGCATTGCTATATTCTCATGACCCTGCACACTCTGCTTCATTTGGAAAGGTTAGTTTGCACTCTACCATTATTACAGCCAATCAGTTCCACCTCTGCTAGTCTGCTATATGTGTCACCTTAACTTCCATACCGTACTAAGAATCTGTGAGGATAGTGAACCTCATTACTGGATTACTAGATGATTGTGTTACACATGAGAGGGGATTTTATTATTGGGTTTAGCTTGGATGTAGAAATTTTTACCCGGCTCAATTTAACAGGACGGTGATAGTTTCCAGTTATATGAATGAATGAAATGTAGACCAGATGATGTGAACTTTTTTTTGTTCATTTATTTATTCTGACCGCTTGCTGTTTTATATTTCAGTTGACAGCAGATCATGATGAGGCGCCTCCTGGGGGCAATAGTGTTACTGGTTTCTATCCCGCTGATTGCATCACAGAGTAAGTCTCATCTGAGCAATGTTAGAACAGTAGAACTGGTTGCTTGGATTGCTCTGTAAATTTAATTGTGAGAATTGCCAAATTGTATCAGTTCTTGTTTACTCACCATGAACAAAATCAACACCAGCCTTTCAAACGCATGAGAATTAGTGCCGGTCACGGAATATTTTTACCATACATGAAGTCATACCGGCGCTGTATCGAGGTCGATTGTAGCACGCGTACTTCATCTTTGTAGGTTCAACATGGTCTATACCACCAGGAACGACATTCTACGGGAAGTCCTTGAATACCACTGGTAATGAGACATCATTCAGCTCGATATATCTGGCACCATCCACATACGTGGACTTACACACCGTCCTCGGAACTGGCCTGCTGACCGCTTTCCAATACTCGATCGATGCGGGAGGAGCTACGGCCAGCCCTCAAGTTGTCTACTTTCAAATCTGGAATGTGCAGGAGATAGTCTATGTCAATGGAAATCCTAGGAATTATACTCTAGAGCTGGCGTATGAGCTGCCGCACACTGTTGGAACTGATGAGGGCATATACACGGTAAGGATCAGATGTAGTAGGGCTGCGGATCATATGTGGTCTGTAGTTGGTGTGTACTGTGTACTGTGTAGTGGTATGCAGTGTGTAGTGGTATGCAGTATGCAGTGGTATTTAGTGTGTAGTGTGCAGTGGCATGTAGTGTGTGTGTGTGTGTAGTAGTAGTAGTAGTAGTAGTAGCAGCAGCAGCAGCAGCGGCAGCGTGTAGTGTGTGTGTATGTAGTAGCATGTAGTCTGTGTGGCAGCATGTAGTGTGTG
>ERZ1740065.1768-NODE-1768-length-13174-cov-10.827197_pt1 | contig 13174 bp, 6 predicted proteins | sample MGYA00581738_ERZ1740065 | MGnify/ENA primary metagenome ERZ1740065 (study PRJEB43018, sample SAMN04849749) | marine metagenome | isolation source: floating plastic debris | place: Pacific Ocean | collected 2008-09-01 | study: EMG produced TPA metagenomics... | reverse complement strand
CCAACATTTTCCCCCCCCTCAAAATAATCTTGTCCACCCCCCCCCCCCCCCCCCCCCCCCCGTCTATCAACCATGAGTACCAACCCCCCTCCGCCAGTCTATCAACCATAAGTACACAATAACACACTCAGATTTCCTGTATCCACATGGCATGTATATATAGAATATAAGACATATAATCATAACGTATAGCGCGATGATACATTGCTGTATGACAGCAGACATGACAATATGGAGCAGGTGGTTGACTCACCGAGCAGTCTACATGAGTCTAGAGCTTTCATCCTGTATAAGTGTGGTAAGTTATCTGTAACAACCATTACCAATATTAATATCTACACATCAGAAACTTAAACAACAAATAAACACATTAGTTATGGTTTTAGGTAACTGAATGAAAATAGTTTTGTATCTGAGTGTCAGTGTCAGTACCGGTGTCAGTGTCAGTGTCAGTGTGTCACAGTGTCAGTACCAGTGTCAGTGTCAGTGTGTCACAGTGTCAGTGTCAGTGTGCTTCGATATCCTGTTCTCCGAGGTGAAATACAAGGCAGTTCACACGTACTTCATCTCTAGTGTATCTTTGCCCTTCATTCTGACACTAGAGAGACAGTCGTCGACACTGCTACACTTATCTCACAAATACACGTATCCCTCAAACTCCCGTAAACCCAAATATTTTAGCAGACAAAATATTATAGCGTTTTGCTCAAATCAGCAGTACTTTTAATAACTGCCTAGAGTTTTTAGTGATTTTCTTTGAGCTTGTGTATAGCATAAAGGGCTATCAGAAATATAAAATTCAACTTTAATAGCTTTTTCTTAGAGTACCTATTATTTTCACCTCGTGGCACATGTACTTTTCTTCAAAGTGAGTTTTCAGCCTAATCCTTACCAAACTGTCACCGAAACAATAAAAAATTCATTCTGTGAATTGGAAAATAAGTTACTCTCCAGCAAATATTTTACAGTGCGAAAAATGTTGGCATTCTAGGCTCGTCTCAAGCATAAAAAACTGTCGGTTTTTTTTTATCGAAGCGCAAGCTTCTTATATGGCTGAAATGATCATTTACCACACGGCTCGATGTAAGAATGGAAGATTATCTCTTTACTTCACCGAGAGAAAAATAAAGGGCTTTTAACTGACCACGCCCACATGAAATGAACTGACCACGCCCACACTAGCCAAGCCGACCAATCACTCACCAAAAGCTATTGAGTGAGGGGAATGTTTGAGAGCTTCTTCGTCTAGCAGGCTCGGCTCATGATGAATCTGCACTGTACGGTTTAATCTTCGCCTCGTCTCATTCTTACGCTTCTGTAGGAAAATAGCAGTCAATATCACACAGTGATCAATGTATATTATATAATATGTGTACGTAGTGTCATGACATATATAACTAAATAGTGCATCAATCCAGTCAGTAGTTCTACCACTGTTACTATACAATGATTGTTACTGTCGCTCTTCTTGCTTAGCTCAATTAAGACTTCATACACTCAACTCAACTGTTTCGACAATTTCACAAAATTTCAACTGGTAATTTTATGCCTTGAAATTAAAATTGTAGAAGATTGAAATTTTTAAATTTTAACTTTAATCGGAACTTGCATTAGACACAATTCAAGCATCACGCTGAGCTCGTAGTATTGCAGACTGTAACAATGCATCGCTCATCTCTATCTACTATTCTATCTCTATACTCACTGGATCTTCTTGACCCTCACATAAACATAGAGATGATTTAACTCACACTCCAGCTATAGGCACTCAGCAACCCATAAGCGTGATTGCTCTTGGCAACACTTCATGTGACATTGCATTACTCACTAAGTCATATACACATGTACATAACGCCACATACTATCCGGGTCAAAGTATCGTAATAATTGCGTGTAGTAGAGCTGAATACAATACGACTTCAATAAGTAAGTAACTGCCTGCCTATACTGATGAAACTGGCCAGAGTACATTGTATACCACCGGGTCTACTGAAGGAAATAGGTACTTACTTTAGACACATCATGGCATATTTGTATGTGCTGTTCGGTCTTTGATTTGAGAGCAAAACGCATGATCTGTCGTTTGATGAATATTGTCAGAACAGTGAGAACCTTGAAATAAATGTTTAAAAGACCATCAACAGTTTGAGGGATCGATGCATCTGCTGACTATACAAGTGGTTAGTTGGTATCATTTCAGTGTAGCCAACACAAAGGCAAAAAAGCGTTAACTCACCAAGAGACCACAGCTCACAAAGAGAATGAGTCCAATGAGAGTATAGCTGTATTGCTTTTCGTCACTCTTCATCGTGTTACATAGTTTCCTCAGCTAATTTGATCAAGAACAGCAAAATTCAAACATCGTCTAGCTTAGTTGACTTGGGCTAAATCCTGGGTGGTAGGGATTAAGATGATGGTTAATATCTCAATCGTGAAATATTGTTACTCTGGTATCTCTATTTCACTCACTAAGCAAGCAGTAATCCTTGATTGACCCACATCTAATCCATGTAGAGATATAGATGCAGGGACTGTCAGTGCAGGAAACACTTTCACAATATTACCGGTTGTAATTTTCACATGGTATTATTCCCGCAATGTTACTCCTAAATGCTAGGGATGGAAAGGTATGAGTGTGTTAGATATTTTACAATAACTACTTGTCTGTTCAAATTAAAATACAGTAATGAATTAAAATGACATGAAAATGCTGGTTACGACATTATTAAATGAGATGTATCATTACCGATGGTTAATGACACCGGAGCATAATTCGTCCGGATATGAGTTGCCGGTTTAATCGAAATGGCTGATCAGTGGGAGACGGTGTCTAGGTCCTCAAAGAAACACAACCAGAAACCTCAGAACTTGAAAAACAATGGGCATAAACAAGACAAAAGGTTTGAGAAAGCCCTTGGAAATCCAGATGTAGTTGATAAGACATCATTCGAAGCATTGGCACCGAAAGAAAGAAGAGAGAAGACGGACAAACCATCCACGGAGAAAGTTACCAATGAAGCTTCCAAAATGAAATCGAGTATACCTAGGCCTGCGAAGAAAGATACTGGTGTTAAAAAGCCCAATGGGAAGAAGAGTCTGGAGGCTGTCCTGAAAGGGGTATGTTGTCCGGTTTGGACGGATGGAGCTCGACTTAAGTTACATTTTTTTCCAAGAACTGTTTTCTATGATGTTAGCTATCCAGAGAACAATTTGAGGAGATTCTTTCTCGGAGTCAAGAAATCTTCAAAGATAACCCTTTGCTGTGGTTAAAAGAGCTCACCAGTCAATTGAACTCGAAGGTGGATGACATAAACATGAGTGATCCCGCCCATTCTGACAAAGACTCAGGTATGCAATGTTGATCAGCTATTCTATGATATATTCTATGATCCAGGGAGCGAAGGGCCGTTATCCTAGTTGCAGCAACTTTAGACTAGCTGAACACTCTTATCCAGATATGTCCAGACTGAGATTTTCCATATGTAATGTGAATGAAACAATGGTTTCTAGATTTCCCGAGCAGTTTGGTCCCTACAGAGGTGTGCCAACTCTTTCAACGTGTCATCAAAGATACCTCTGGTGAACTGCTTCAGATGTTTCTTGAACAGCTTATCTTATCGATTCTGCCTGAAATGACTAAAGGTATGTGGCCAGTGCCTTATCAAGTTACAAGCATCACTAATAGAGTATCAGCCCGTTGTGTGTTGACTCATTACACTTCTATATGTGTAACTCCAAGTCTCAGCTATTGAGTCATTGCTAGTTGCTTTGGTTTTTCAGGATCATCTGTCTATGGGCTTCAAATTGTCGCACAGTTGCTGGCAAAACAAAGACCAGATCTGTTTACTGTCAACATCAATAAGGTGAGCTTCGGCCTCTGTCCATGAATTCATCTCCTTCCTTTACTCATGTTAAGGATGGATGGATTCGATATTTTTCATTTCTCCTAAAACCCCAGAGGTACGTGTCAAAATATCGACGCTATCGTAACAGATGCAGAATCATGAATGTAGTTTCAAATAGCCTCATATATTTGAGCTGAAGAAAATCATTTGAGGTAAATAAAGACTTATTACTGGTTTTAGAGTACATACATTGTGTCAGTACATACACTGTGTCAGTACATGCATTGTGTCAGAACAAAGTATGTTCGATGCTGATATCATACAGTTTTCCTAGTCATTGTGAGTCGTTCGGCATTTCAATATATCGAGAAGACAACTCCGAAGATAAATGAATGCCAACAATTTCACTCCGAGCCCATCCCTAATCCAGATATGTACAGCAAGTCGCACAATCTTAGTCAACACGTTTCCTTCTGTGTTCCGATTGGGGCAGGGGCGAAATTGAGTCTTTAATGATTTATTGCTGACATGTCGGTTTGGACGGTATTTTAGTACCTGGACCTGGTTATCAATAACAAGAACTCTCCGCCCAAGTGCCTGGCCGTGCTCTGGACTGTCGGACGCTGCGGATTTACAGACTTTCGGTCTGGCATGAAAGGTGGGACAACTCCGCAAACTTTCCTGACTGGTCGTACAGCGACAATCATGTCCCCGCCCTGTCAGTGAGATGACTGCCATGCTGCTATGTTGTAGTGTGGACTCAGCTGATGCTGCCGCTGTTGGGAATTAAAGCGTTGTCATCGTATGCAGTGACTTACCTCGGCCAGATCATGCAGTAAGTGTCATCGTATACAGTGACTTACCTCGGCCAGATCATGCTGTAAGTGTCATCGTATGCAGTAACTTACCTCAGCCAGATCATGCAGTAAGTGTCGCTGGCTCTCCATCGTCTCCACTGAGTACCTTGCTGTTTACTTATGTCCGTATGATTTCACTATCCGTTTTTACAGGAAAGCAGGGAAGAAGATTGAGAATGCATACGGAGTTATTGACATGAAGCAGTACTTCCTCCTGTTTGACGGCGTTTTCACTGCCAGTAGCAACCTGCAGCCACCTGTTCAGAAGCGCCTGAGGGAGTATTATCCCGTGATGAAGGTCAGTAGTTGACCAATCGCATTTCGATTCTTATGTATCCTCACAGTGATTGGACAGATTAGAGTTTGTATCATTGTAGGAGCTGGCTTTCGGAAGAGATCCGTCGAAGATGTTGAAACGATTTTTCCCGTCATTTCTCACACGGATCTCCGGCGGTGAGGGAGACAACTCCGACTTACAGCACGAGCTGCTGCAGAACATCATGGCCTGCATCTCTGCAGATAGCAGCTGTCTGCAAGACTGGATCAAGATTTACCCAAAACACCTGGTTCAAAGCAGGTGATTGTAATACCTACTTCTCTTCTGACTCAATGTCATTAGACGATTCCTCCGCCCGCCCAGTTTCATTGGACGATTTGTTTTGTTGTAGTGTCATTCTGAACTGTCTGGCTGATGAGATACATTCCGGCTCATCCTCCTTCAACGTACCCGAGATCCAAGAGACTGTCGCTGCTTTCACGGCAGTGAATGATACCCTCCGAAAGTCGACTCCCGGTCTGCAGGCTTGTCAAGTAGCGTGTCAGGTATTTGTCATTCGCTATTGTCTCCCCTCGGTTCCATTCACTATTGACCTGTCTGACACGGTCATCCAATCGCAGCGGTTTGAAGACCCCCTGCTGAGTAAGTCACCAGAGAGCGCGTCAGCAGCGAAGACGATTATCTTCCTGTGCCTGCTCGGAGTGATGGGCCTTGTTGGCTTTGACACCTACCAGTGCGGCAGCTTTCAGGGTGAGTAGCCCCCCGCGTGCTGACTGACTCCTCGCCCTCCTCACATTGCGTCATCTGCATTCCCATAATCTTTACAGCGAGTAAAACACGACTGCTTCTGAAAGAGAGTGGCATCGACGCATGGATAAGCAGCCTGATCGTCCTGCTGGCGAACTCAATCACAGCGGCATCCCAATACCTGTCCAGGTGTGCCTCACTGCCTCCTACCTGCTCTGATAAGCTGGATTGCGCAATCGGTAACATAACTGGTGTTTTTACATATCAGAGAGTTGCCTCAGTGGATGGAGACAGCTCATCTCTACCTCGGTCCTCTACTGGAGGCAGTCTGGCAGCACTTAGTCACCTCTATTAAATATGTCGTGGAGAACACGGCCCCCATCAGGAAATGGCTATCCGACAACGTGCCTGTCTATATAGATATGGTGAGAGAATGAATCCCTGCCATATATTCATACGCCGCCAGCCAGGCCTGTACTATCTATACTATACGTATACATGTGTTGCAGTGCGTAATGCACCCCGTGTGGGGCGAAGTGTACAAGTACCTCTTCGAGGCCTGGACTGCCGCCGAGCCCTATGTCATGGCTGCCCAGAAGTCAGTGGCAGATTTGCTTGAGGTCGTCAGGCTAACAGTGTCAAGGCTTATGACTTAGTCTCACGTTCTGGTTGCGGTATATCTTGTATTTATATCTGGAAAACATGCAGGTCGGTGCCAAAAGAGTTTTTATGTATCACCGCAGCTGTCATATCTTTATATGATTAAAATTCCATTAAATACGGAATAATGGTAGCCTTGACCTTGAGCCTTGCCTTGAGGTCAGCAACTGAATGTGAGTGAAAACAGGATTCAATAATTATTATTATTCAGTTGCCAAATTCATGTGATGAATAACTCTGCTCAAGAATTCTGGCAGAAATAGCAAGCGGCAGCCGTACCATCCTGGATTTAGCAGCTGAGAATGTGAAAACGCAGCTTTATAATGAGCCGTCGCAATATGGACAAACACTAATCATCGATGCAAACAATCTCCAATGCATTTAAAATACCGCGCATCGGTTCATCCCTGCAAGTAAATATCCAAATGGCCAGTGAACTCGCCGAGTCGTGGAATTGTCGAGTCGCGGAGTTGTCAAGATGGAAATTAGTTCAGAGTTTTCAATAAATGTTTCTGGATGGTTTTGAGCACAAATGAAAGCCCGTTGGGGAGGAGACCTGAAGGTGAAGGATGGTATCGAGGTCTTTGATCACATTGAACAGTTCCTTGATGTAATCAGTGTCGGCCATTGATCTCGTTCTGCTCATTTCCTGTCTGATCGTCGCAGAGTTCAACCTCCGTATCTCCTGTCTCTCACATGCCTAGAGATCTAGAACGATTCACTCTGGCATCTCATCTTTCGACGGAGAATCTGTTTCATTTCTCTGTCGGCCACCACGTAGAACATAGGAGTGATGCAGGCGTTCACATTGAGGAGTAGCATTACGAGATGCATCATCCAGGCTCTTAGTATAAATGTACCAACCATAGTGTCCACTTGTAACCAGCCCATAAACAATACGCCAGGCAACCACATGGTAATAAATATCCCCACTAGTGCTATTAGCTTCTTGGTCACCAACCTATACCGGTACACTCTCTTCTGTACCGCCGCACTCTGCTCCTCCGGGTTGACCTTGTTTTTCTGAAAGCTCATATCTTCCGCCATTGTCGCCGAGATGGACTGAATACCGCTGTTAGTCAGCGCAGATTTCAGCTTGCTGACGCGGGCGTGACTGTGGGCTATTTTCTTGAGCACTTTCCTGTAGCATACCATGATTATGGTGAGAGGTGCCAGAAATCCCAAGAGTAGTGCCACCAGAATAAGGAGTCTGCTTGTGGTACTTGTCTCCTTAGTACAGATGGTGTACACCTCATCGCCTAGCGTCACAGGTTTGGTGTGGATGGTTGCTATTGACGACACGGTCATAAGACACCCACATAGCCACATCACACAGTTCACTATCATACACATCTTTAATGTGATCTGGTTCTTGCTGGCGTGGCAGATGTGTCGATAGCGATCATAAGCTATGACTGCCATGGTCCATATCAAGACGAACGCGGAAACCAGCATCACGGCCGCTGATATCTTACAAAACGTTGTGCCCATCGTCCACTGCCTCTGTGTCATAGTGTAGCAGGCAACTGCACTCGGCATCAGCAGCAACACACTCACAACAGACGTATTTAAGATGAGCATGTTAGTCACGGTGTACAGGCTCTTGTGGAATAGAATCAGAGCTAACAAGAAGCAGTTCTCCAGCATGCTACAGAATGTGAATACGCCAAGCGTCGCTGCCAGAACCTGGTTGGTAGCCGACCGACTGCCGATGTCATTGAAATATGAGAAATAGAAGCTCGGTTCTCCTTTCTTATTGATGTCGTAAAAATAGCTGATGTTCTCTCCCAGCATGCTGGAGACAAATGACTCCCGCTCATGACATGTGATGGAGTGTACGTGCTGTAATTGTGCCAAGCATTGATTTCCAGAAATTTTAATCAACTCTCTTTCTTAAAACAATTCAGAAAATCACAGTTCAACAATCAATGCTTATGCCAGTGAATGAGACGATTGAAAGAAGTGATGCATAGCCTGGGTTCTATATCGCCGTATGAGGAGAGACCTGGGTTCCCCCTGCTGTCACTGCATCAGGAGACGCGTGAGCTTCCTTTCTTACGAGTCGGAGTATGCATTCTTTGACATTGCTGTCTGATATACAGTAGAACAAGGGTGTGATGGCCGCACACAAATTTAAGAAGCAGACGCCAATAAGGCAGTACTGGCCCTTTAGCCATAAATTCTGTATCCTCATGTCTATGATAATGAAGCCGAGGAGGGTCACGTCGGGGCTCCACATCACCAGGAATATGACGACTATAGATATTAAAGTCCGAGTGACTCGTTTGTGGCGAGTGTACTGTCTTGTCTCCTTTTTTATCAGTTTCTGTTCGCCACCTTTGGATTTTAGTGATGTGTCCTTGAACCTCCCGAGCTGTGCTTTCATGTGTGTCAGTTTGGAGGTCACCTTGTGGTAGCTCACCAAAATTATGATCAATGGGAGGAAGAACCCGACAACTAGTGCAACCGCGGGTGACGCAACCGAAAAAGTGTCCGTGGTTCTCGTACAAATGTCATATGACTCTTCCTCCACCTGTACAGTCAAAGTGAGCTGTGATATAGCTGACGGAAATATGATGATGGCGCCACATAACCATAGTACGACTGCAATGAATCCTGCTGATCTCGCTCTTAGCTGCTTCTTCATCGGAGTTACTATCTTCCTGTACCGATCACACGCTATAGCTGCCATCGTCCATATCAATACAATAGATGTCTGAAGTATGGAGTAGATTGTAAACTTACAACTGAATTCACCGGTGGTCCACTGGCCAGACAAGTTGGCCACACAAATCAGTACACTCATCGGTGTGAGTAGTAGGGATACAGCTGCCACGTTGATCACCAAAATGTTGGTTGCCGTGTGCAGGCTCTTATGATACGAGAGCAGAATGATAAAGAAGATATTCTCCAAGCAGCTGCACAGAGTGAGGGTTGCAAGAATACCTGTCTCTACATAGTCCCATTTAGAGATGGGCTCAATGTCGTTGAAGAAGGAGAAATATAAAGCCTGGACACCATCACCTTCGCTGACATAGAAGTAACTTCTGTCTAGGTTAGAGTAGTTCATTCCGATTTCCTGCGTCGACTGTTATCAACTGAACTGCCATCGCCACTTATCCACATCGACATCAGAGCTGTAATCCGACCTATTTTTACACAACACGGTATAATCACCTATATTCATAGGTGTTCCTCTTCAACAGCTTGATAAACTGAATTTAACACTAATTCCCGAGCTCAAATCGATAAGTTATTAATCATTAAGCAGCTGGCAATCCCTCGCCTTTCCTTCCTCAGACAGTATGCAGCCTGTGTTCCATTGCTTTCCTCAATACTCTATTCAGCTTACGCTGGAACTGAAGCTAGCTAGAATGTCTGTTTCTCCCCACTCACTTAAGAAAGTTGGCAACCTGTCAAGAATCATTTCTGTTAAATCCATGTTTGTGACTCTGACTATGTTTGAGACATTTGCCATTAGTAGTGCTCAGCTGTTCAACCTGTATAGGTGGTAATAGCGGCCAGTTATACCTAATACTACGCTTGTATCTTGCTGTTCATGATGAGTAGTTGCATCACATAGAATTGTCATAAGCAGACAAGGCTCTATCCAGTAAAATAAGGTATCTTTGTATAGTAGGCGGAGCTCAGAGAGATGAGTGGCAAACCTTAGTTGTGTGGGTGGAGTTACCTGAGGCTCTGATGCCGTGTGTCATGCATGTAGCCACGGAGTCAGTGCACCCTGCCTAGGGTGCTCTATCACTCCTCATCTATCAGCCATTATTAGTGTAGTCAGCACTAGTCAGCAGATTGAGGATGACATGTGCATAAAAGTTAAGCCTCCAAACACGTTGTCTATTCTCATAGGATCAGATCTTGTACCAGGAAGTCTATTCCTCTCCAAGCATTGTAAAAATTAAAAAAAATCATTATTGCTTATCTCTAGGACTATCTTCAGCATGGCGACATCCGTGTCAAATGTACTTAACACTGAATGTGTATAGGGGAAGGTAAAGAGTTCTATGCTGTCAGGCTGCAATTACAGAAAAACCATTGTGTGAATAAGTGTGTGGGAGTCCGGTATGGGCAGCTGCCCTAATGAATTACATTGTTATCAAACTGCAGCAATAAAATCATCAATAAATTTTGCTCCCAATCCCATAGCGCACATCGAATCTAAACCAACATCACTGATGTGATTGTGCTGGGTTATATGGGTAGACAGATAGATAGATGCATACACATGTACATATGTAACAACAACCCTTTAGGTAGACGTATGGGTACACTGGGAGTTGTCATCCCCCAGTATCATAAATAGCGTCGCGGAGAAAGGAAAGCTATGGTAATGCGTGCGCAACTGAGACCCTCCCACTTTTTACCTCGCTGGGGCCATTGCAAGGGACCATCCACTTTCTCTTTACCGGCAAGGGAACCATACTGCCACGACGTATCGCAAGGACATACCAATGGAAGGCAAAGTATGCACTTTGCTTGCGTTCTCATGCTGTCAGTTTCAGATCTTTGTCTAATTGCACTCTAAGTTATCTCGGTCAAGTATTCCCCAGTTTTGTGCGTACGTTGAGGAGGAATTAGTGACATAGCTTATGCGCGGTGGCACTTTCAGCGCATCCATATGCGATAAGCTTTTCCCCATACTAATTTGAAAGAATAGGACAGAACATCCCCATTCGGTTTGTGCCATAATACGAAATTCCTTTCGAGAAAATTTCTAGTGTGATAATGTAGCACCTGTTGCTGCACAACTCTGTCATCAAATCTTTGCACCTGCACCGTTATCGTATCCCCACCGTGTTGTATGCTAATGACCTCATTAAATATCCTTCCACTGTATACAAACTTTGCGAAAACAGTTGGAACTACTAGAGTATGAAAGTTATTTCACGCTTAGGTAATCACCTGTCGAGCTGCTGTTGCGTGGGAAGCGAAGAAGCCACTGGTTATTGAGAATATTGAGGTGGCCCCTCCTAAAGCTGGAGAAGTCAGGGTCAAGGTGAGAGCTTGCTCTTGGCGCCGATATTTTAATAGGTCACGTAACTGTGTCATGCAATGATTTCATATTTCAGATTTTAGCCACAGGTGTCTGTCATACTGATGCATACACTCTGGGTGGCTTTGACTCTGAGGGAAAGTTCCCCGTAGTGTTGGGTCACGAGGGAGCTGGCATCGTGGAGAGTGTAGGGGAGGGAGTTACTGAATTCCAGGCTGGTGATCATGTCATTCCTCTGTACACGCCGCAGTGCTACGACTGCAAGTTCTGTCGAAACAAGAAAACTAACCTATGTGGCAAGATCAGGTGCAGAATCGCTGCCATCTCACCACTCGCTGGCATGCGCTGTTCTGACTCATGATACGGTGAATTTAGGTCTACACAGGGTCAAGGACTGATGCCCGACGGCACCACAAGGTTTAGTTGCAAGGGAAAGGAGTTATTCCATTACATGGGTACTAGTACATTCTCAGAGTACACTGTGGTGGCTGCGATATCCCTGGCCAAGGTGAGTGGTGTCTTACTCTTGTATCATCTGATACGCCTAACCAATATAGTCACACTGCTAGGAATCAGCATGTGTAAAATTTGAATACGTTGTTATCAGTGTGCCAGCATCTACCGCGTGTTTATCTAGAATGCCTCTGCGACCAATCACTGTGAATGGGAGGCTGATTTCCAGGACTTTGTGGGGCTACACAGAGCCATGTTTGTGTGGTTTAAGCCAGTTGAGGGCAGCTCTGTTCTGGTCCTCCAGATGCTAATGACGGATGCACTTCCTGACATGTTTGAAATCTAGGCGACTTCTGATTGGTCGATTTCTAGTTAATGATTGCATAATCGCTGGAGTTCTGCGTATGAGCAGTGACAGCCAAGAAACCTCTCCTTGTTTACTATGACCAAGCTTGCTGAACAGATGTTATATAATTGGTCCACCAGTCGCTCTGTGTAGCCGCCATACATCGCTCTGCGCTAGCTCTGGCTCTAGCTTGAGACTCTGTTCTCAGTTTGCTGTAGACTGTGGGAGATTATGCCTTGTCGCAGTATAGCATGCTAAGGACAGCTCTTGAAAGGTTGGATGCTGTCCAAGTTTTCGTTAGGGAGTTTGCCATGTAAATCATACTTCCCAGCCAGTATAAGAAATTGGGTCAGATTTGAAACTGATGGTTGTTTATATAGTGAGGTATATCCTGAGGTCACTAACACAAGGCTTATACGATGAGGCCTATATAGTGAGGTCTCTGTTGTGAGGCCTGTATCTTGAGGCCTATATATAGTGCAGTCTATAACTAAGCTTAGCTATGTAGTATATAGCTAAGCCTATATATTCAAGCCAAGCCACTGCTAGTGTTATTACTCTACTTTCTTATGCAGCACTGATCATGTGACTGATTTACCTGATCATGTGACTGATTTACCTGATCACATAAACCATATTTGTGTAATGACAGATTGACCCTGCTGCTCCACTCAACCGGGTCTGCCTTCTTGGCTGTGGAATCCCCACTGGTTATGGTGCTGCTCTCAATACAGCTGGTGTGGAACCTGGCAGTACATGCGCAGTCTGGGGACTGGGCGCCGTAGGTCTGGCCACACTGATGGGATGTAAGGCTGCTGGCGCCTCCCGCATCATCGGAGTGGACATCAACCCTGACAAGTTTGATATAGGTAATATACACCCTTCTCTCCCTCTACCCCTCTCTCTATACATCCTTCCCTTCGTCTCTCCCTCTACCCCTCTCTCTATACATCCTTCCCTTCGTCTCTCCCTCTACCC
>ERZ1740065.1767-NODE-1767-length-13174-cov-11.488299_pt1 | contig 13174 bp, 6 predicted proteins | sample MGYA00581738_ERZ1740065 | MGnify/ENA primary metagenome ERZ1740065 (study PRJEB43018, sample SAMN04849749) | marine metagenome | isolation source: floating plastic debris | place: Pacific Ocean | collected 2008-09-01 | study: EMG produced TPA metagenomics... | reverse complement strand
TTTTTCTGTTTATTTGTGATTTTGAATTTGTTTTTTGGTATTTGTTTTGTGATATTGTATATTGAAGATTTGAGAGGTAAGAGGAGAGAGTGAAGAGGAGAAAGGGAAGATGAGATGGGAGAGAGGGGGAAGGGAGAGGAAAAGAATGAAAAAACAGGAGTAAGGAAATGAAGAGGAAAAGTGACAGGGCAGATATGGAGAGAATTATTTTGAGGAACTTATACAAGGAAGAGTGAAATCATCAGGAATACCGGCACTGGCACAAATACAGGGGGTGGGAAAGAGGGGGAGAGAGGAGGGGAGAGAGAGAGAGAGAGGAGAGGGAGGGTAAGAGAGGGGGAGAGAGGGAGAAAGGGAGAGAAAAAGGGAGAAAGAAGGAGAAAGAGAGAGAAAAACGGAGAAAGAGGGAGAAAGGAAGAGAAAGGGAGAGAAAGAGGAAGAAAGAGAGAGAGAAAGAGAGAGGGAGAGAGAGAGGGGGGGAGAGGGTTACATAGGTCAGTGAAATGACCAACGACCAGTGTTCCAGCTGTATTCCAACCCATAACAAAGGAGAGCAAACCAGATAAGGAAACTAGTTTATGAGGCTACCCAGTATCATATGAGTACGTATATAACTGCACAGTATACAGCTGTGCAGTACGTAAGTATGTACATATTTACGTAGGCTCATAAGTGACGGCCTTGCCGAGGGCCACACTGATACCTGCTGCGGTGTTGTGACTGATCATCAACATCTGGCACTACGCCAGAAACACACACCTACGTGTAACCATGTAGGAGCTGGAATGTGGGAGGGCTAACCTGACAAGTAACGGCAGGTAGTGACAACTAGCCGTGGTATGCAGGCCATCTCCTTGTTCCAATGCCTAAGTTACCACTGAGAGAGACCATCCGGTACCAGGTGCGAGACGGCGCCGCGACATGATTTCATATTTTTATCACCTGGGTTGAGAGGCGTTGATAGAAGCGCAGGGGACAGTTCTCACACACCAAACCCATCACAAAAAATGACATAACAAACCTAAAAACAGCACCAGAGCTTTCGAATGTTCACCGGGATACAGACATGGCCGCTCAGCATCGATACTTAATTCTACAGGATATTTACTGAAAGTCGAGCCAGCTTGTTCCAATACCACATCAACTACTGCCATCTACTCTGACGAGCCAAAAGCGTGGGAGTTTCCGTAGTAAAACTGATGACTTCATAGCATTATGGATCAATATCGCACTCTAGTTTGGTTTGAGAGAGAGAGCACCATCGCCTATTCCCAAAGTCATTGCCACAGCTGTGTTACCTAAAACATGATGTGGAGAGGGGGATTAACTATATTTAGTCCTCGCTGTGACAGAGTGACCTCGCTGTACGTTGTACTGCCGTACGCCTCTATAGTGCGTGAGACGCAAGGCTGTGTGGGAACAGCCAGACTAGGTGCTGAATCACTCATGATATTTAGTTATGAGATAAGCTGGCGGAAGCGAGCTGAGGGTCTACCGGAGGCAGACCACTGCCAAATCCTCTGGCCAAATGCCAAAAGAGAGCTGAGGGCTCAGGGTAAACTGGGGCCCAGGTGCCGAGGCAGCCGGTAGTGGGCGCTTCGAGAGTTCTGTACACCGCCTACATCTTGACCTCGACAGACTCAATCTCCACGGCTCAGGAATGCTGCCGGTCTCTCCTACGCAAACTTTAGTTTATGCCTGAGAGTACTCTATTCCAAATGTTTATACTGGCGGTGCTACATAGTAGACTCAAGGAATCTTCCTCGCTCAGCGCCGTCGCTCGCCGCTACTGCCACCGCCTCATCAGCGCTGTCGCTCGCAACGGCGTCAGCGCCATTGCGAGCGACGGCGCCCTAGACACCAGTATGACTGTGGAGGAAGGTTAGCCATCAGTAATCACAATGGCTAGCTCCCCAGAGGAACAGTGTCATATATATCAGTGACATCATACCACGCTTCTATAATGTCATCAGAGGCGGTGTCTAGGGGACTGCAGTCATGGCATGTGTTGATTGGTAAAGCCGATCGATGCTGGCAGCACCAGGTAAGTTCAATGTCAAGGACAAACCTTTGCCAGTAAAACATGTCACCAACAGAGGGATTCTGACAGCTCCGAAGGCAAACTGAGAGCCGGTGAGGGAGGGGAGAGGGAGGGAGAGAGGAGGAGAGCGAGGGGACAGGTTGGGCAGCTGAACAGCTTGCAGAAGGTGACATCTGGTAACAGGGGCAAGGAATGTGCCAACTTGTAGAGCTGATTACCACAAGCTAATCCCCATCTTAAACACGTCCTTCCGCAGTCTAATGACTAAGCAATCAATAGACTGTATTGGTAAGATTACTATACTGCCATAGAGAGACAGAAAGAAAGTAGGCATCTCGGACTGAAGGCTAGAGAAAGGCTGAAGGCTGTTGGAAGGTGAAGGCTGACTGAAGGTGATGATTTTGTGTAGAACATACGCATTAGTCAATGCAGCAGTGGGGCGTAATGCATGTCCATTAACATCCTTCGAAGTCTGAAACATTTTGAAGATGAAGTGGCAAAAAAGGAGGGAATTTGATGGGCATCAGTGCATGCAGCTGATGAGAGATTTGACACAAGGCTCCGATAGCATCTTGCAGTGAAGAGGCGGTGGCGTAGAAAGACACACTAGCGAGGATCGTAATCAGTTTCAATTCAGCAGATTTTCGTAGCCTCCTACGGACAACAGATGGTGCGGACAGATGGGATGTCCAGGTGCTTAGCAGTACGGTGTGCATACCAGAGCGTCTGTCTGCCACGAGGCCGTCTGGCAGCAATGCGTCTAGGTCACACCTAGTCATAAGGGCTGCGTACTATGGAACACCTCGCTAGTATCTTTACTAGGAATCACAAATTGTCAAAGTGAACGTATAACCAAAACAGTTCTCAGAAAGCATTGCCTACAGTGCCGACTAGACCCTGGGAGTGATCATATTCAGGGAGCACTCCACACAGTGTTGTCAAAGGACTTTCCACTGCGACAACATCAAATTGCATTATTGCAACTGGTAAGCCCAACAATTAGCAAGTACTCCTGGTTATTCAATCGAACACCAGTAAACAAACTGCCTTGACAAGGAAGAGGGAAGTTGGTAGGCTTGTAATCAATGGCTATTTCGGCCTGCACAGCTTGCTCTGAGTTGTGCACTGTGAGAGTTCTCAGAACTTGTAGGACCTGCACCTAGCAGCGGTGTAGTCTATTCACCTCAATTCAAAGAGGAAAGGTATTCATTATTGATACAAGTCAAATCGAGTTCACGACTTGTACGATCTGAAGTAGTCGTGCATAGTGCGGTTACCACTACGATCATTCATTCATGAAACCTGGTCGCTAAATAAAGCCGGGTCACCCGACAAGTCACACCGCAGAATGAACTGAGATCAACAAAGAATCTAGCGCCTAAATCCATGTGGTCACCCAGGAAATCCAGTTTATTCTGTAGCATTATTACCATTGATGGCCATGACAGCTGGAGTGGGGGAGCTGGCAGGAGCAGACGGCATGCGGCACAGACAGACAGACATGAGCCGATATAAATCATGTCAGCCGATGTCATCTCCCGCCATCGCCACGTGAATCACGCTACGGCGCAGAAGTCTACTTGCGCAGGAGCGAGTCGACAATGGCGTGGCCTCATTGCTGGTAGGCCATGGGATTTTGGAAGTTGGTTGCTTGTAATCGCACTTGAATCTATTCATGATTTTGTGTACATAGTTAGCCTGAGCTGCTTGCTCTACTGCAGCCAGTCTGGCAGCAACTGATGGATGCCATTCATAAAAAAAACGGCAGCAATATAGTACTCAAAAGTGATATATAGCTGTTGCATGAATTTTCGTATGGCGTATTAATTACCCATCGGAAGTGACAGAATGTGTTCAGCTAGTGCTGCAGCCGCTGTGAGTTGCAATGGGATACACAAGAGTATAAATCGGTCAACCCTAATGGGCGTCTGCTGCAGCAATATACTAGCACAATATACTAGCACAAACCGCATGACCCTGCAAAGCCCGGCAGCAGTGCAACCCGTACGTCTGCTGCTGGCTTACGTGTGCAGGTTACATACATGACCTAATTGTATACTCTACCACCTAATTACTTCTAAAATATGGTTACGGTTACGTCTGCAACATGGTGCCGGCTGCGATATGGTTACATCTGCAAGGTGGTTACGTCTGCAGATGATGTCTGCTGCGCAACCATTTTCAGTAAGCTGTGCAGTTCTGGCTAGTAAACACAGGAAACCGTGTCAGCTGCAGCTGCTGTGCAGCTTAGGGATGTGTACGGGCCTAATGCAGGAAGATAATGGGTGAATAATCCTAGGATTACCCCAGTTAGCGGGTGGATTAACGAGAGGCGTCTGGGTTGCGTCAATGGTAGACCATGTTGCTAGCCACGTGCCTTTGACGATACTCCCGTGACAGGCCGAGCAGCGACGGAGCAGCGCAGCGGATAAGAGGATATACACCTTGTTTGTCACCAGGCTGAGTCTCCATAGTTAGTCAGAGCTCTGGATGTCTGCTTCTTGGGTGGGTACTTTTCCATGGCGGGATTACTATGATGAGCTTGAGGTTTAGCTCATTACGTATTACCATGGTAAACCGAAAGTTGGCTCTCCCTACAGTCTACACCGAGTGACATGTACCTGGAGTCCAGCTGCAGACGGCAGTGCGGGAAGGCGGCGGTATCTGGGTCAACCATTGTCTGCTGCCAAAGTTGAGGTCATTATGTAACAAAGCATTAGCGATCTAAATCGGCTTGCGCAAAAACAAATTTAAAAAGAGTGAAATGACTTCCTGTTAGCAGTTGCAGCCGTGTAAGGACCCGGGTACAATCTGATTCACTGATAGACTAACCTACATTTCAATTATCCTGTGGGAACGGCCTCTCACTGACTGACAAACGTACTGGGTTGACACTTCTTCAAACTCGATGAGAAGTTCAGTCTGCAGACGTCCAAACAACCACCCCAAAGTATTTGGTTTCCGAAAATCTCCACAGGTGTGAAGCGGACACTGTTTTGACGTCTGCTGGAGTTGCTCAATGAAGACCACTCGGATGACTCGCAGACGCTCCGTCAAAGACCCGTCAAACTTGGACGCATTGGGTGACAATCAAAGATGATACTGCACTTGCTATCAAGGTAAAAAAAACAACGAAAAAAGCGACGAAGCATACATAGTCCTCGAGTGTCCCATCGCCTTGACTCAGAGGTAATGAATGCAAAATCTCTGACTCTCAGCTGGCAGCCGGAGGTAAATCCTGGGCGCTGACAGCAGCTCATCCAGCAATAACTTATCCACAGGGTAGAAATCAATAAAGCTAATGCAGCCATTACCGAATCGATTGTCAACCAGCTGGCCAAAAATCACCGGATCATGAGGCTCAAGCCGCCCGAAACTGACCGCAACTAGAAAGTGAAGAACACCATTTGGTGTCACGTGCACTGCTTGTGCGGTTGATCAGTGGACGCCAGGAGCCACAGGACTGCTCTACAGGTGGGCCTGCTGATGAATGACCAGGAGACTGCCAGAAACCATAGAATTCGATGATGAGGGGGTATGTTATTACAACCGGATGGAGGGAGGGAGGCTAGTGAAAGGAGGGAGCCTAGTGAGCGGAGGGAGGCTAGGAAAAGGAGGGAGGTGCGGGAAGGAGGAAAGGTAGGAAAGGTAGGAAAGGGAGGAAAGGGAGGAAAGGGAGGAAAGGGAGGAAAGCTAGTGAGGAGGAGTGGTGAAATGAGAGAGGTGTGTGGAAGTGGTAGCAGTATGGTGAAGGGAAAATGAAGGAGGTAGAGGTATAGAGAGAGAGAGAGAGAGAGAGAGAGACAGCGTTGATGAAAGGAGAGAGGAACAGGAGCTGTATGAAGGCTGGCGGTAGGGGCAAGATGTGTGTGGGAAACAGAGGAGGCGGATGAAAGGAGAGAGAGGTGTGGAGGAGGCTGGTGAAGGGAGGGGAGCACACGGGACTAGTTTAGGCTGGACATGTAGCGCAAGCGAGCAGTGAGGGGGGAGATGGAGTGGGAAGACAGTCTGCCAGCAATATGCTGGTATGACGGGTGGCATACTAACTGGGGCAAACCAGATTGGCAATCAGGACGAAACTGTCATCAGCACGTGTCACCAGCACCGCTCGCAGCGCACACAACTCGGCTAAAAACATGACGGCACAAATGTCACCTGATGTCACGAATGATCTCATCTATGCTGAACTGACGGCAGAGCCAAGTGTCTCGTGACAGAGACCACGATTGTCACATGAATGCGCCACCATCGCTGCTGCCTGACAATCTAGTGCACAGGGGTAGGGGGGGGAACTGGTTGAGGGCTACTGATTAGGAGTGAAAGTTGACGAAATCTGGAAAGAGGAACGAGGAAGAGGAAGGCGCTGGGGGAGCCAAGGGGCACTGGCAGACAACAGATGCAGCAGTAGTGGCAGCTATTACATGGCCGCACAGTGAGCATGACTAATGAACCTTGAACTTCTTGGAACTGACTTGAACGCAGCTTGTCAGCAGCTTGTCAGTGCCTTGCCGTGTAGACAGAAACATGGGAGTAAGAAGACTGATGGAGGCGAACATCTCACTCTGCTTGATGCGAAGACAAGCTAGGCGAAGGAAAGGCGCCGGCTGCGTACCAAAGCCTGTATTTATGCTGAATTATTCAGTGCCAAGCGATCATCTGAAAGCAGCAGCGTCCTGCAATGCGGCAGGACCCTGCTCTCTGGTCTCAGGAGTACGTAATCATCTCGGTCATCGACACCGTGAGATGCTTTGTGTTCATGTGAGAGAGGGTGACACAGAGGCGAGTGTATGGTCGTTGCCACGCCGACGATATCAACTGTGACCGCTGCTGCGCAGATTATTGCACTAATGTGATGAACCTGGGAAGGCCTTGGACCTGCCGAGGAATGTTGCTACTTAGCAACGGGTAAACAGTAGCAATCAACTTTGCATAACAGTGTTTATATAACAGTCATTGTGCCAGGTACAATGACCCAGGATTTAAAATTGCTGAGGGTATTTGTGTAGTGAGAGTTGCTTTGTATTATACACCACTACCTGCCGACAATGATTGTACCGAGTTTACACCGGGCGCAGCAAAAGCGGCAAATTAATCGACCGTTCCAAGTACAATGACTTCTACTAAAATGCGCATCTAGTGTACGCTGGGCTGCAATGTCAAGCGAAAACAGCCTTGGCGTCGGGAATTTCCCTTTGTCGTGCCGGTCGAAGTTGATACGAGAAAGATGACCACCCATTCAGCTTACAAAAGCGGCGATACGGAGACCGTTGAGCTATTGGATGCGGCTTTGATTGAAATACAGTACGCTCTCGATACTCAATATTGTACCTTATCGGGGAGGGAGGAAAAAGGATTGTGGGGAGATAACTCTAGTTTTTTAGACACGGGGAATCCCAAGTGTACGGAAAACCTGTTGACACGCTGGAAGAAACTTATGACTTACAAGCTGATTTATCCACTGCAGGAGAGGCCAGACCGTTCAACCTCTGGGAAACTGAGTCAAGACGATTCTCCGTGATGGAAAGGCTTGGGTTCACTGTAAGGCCGGACAAAGGGCGAGAGGGACTTCCAATTTGGCTGCTCAGGCTTCCACAGACTCTCCTTCCACTGGTAATAGTAAAACACGATATAAGGTTTGTGGAATCCCCACGCATATACACTGCAACTTGGTTGACGATCTACAATGGGTACCATGTGACGACAGTTGTGGAAACCCTATTGGGAGAACTCATGACCGTGAGATACTCACATGCGTCTAGCGACATTGGGACGTCTCCGCCAGAGCATCATTGCATCTGTTGTCATTCTTGCCAGCATCAGTTGACCAACAAGTCCATCAAGGGTCATATCAACAAAGAAGCCGAAGGGATTTCCTGCAAAAAAATTTGGCACAAATCAGACACTCACTGCTGCGCCATGCCAGTTGGGGGAAAACAACAACACTGGTTCCAGGTAAACAGATCGCGGGAGCCAGGAGTTCATCTTTGTTACGTAAAATGTCACAGAGCTAACAAAGACCATAGAGTTAATGGATTACACATTGATTACGACTGATTACGTATTTACTTCAGCGGCCAGGGAGACCTGGAAACAACCCGGTGGACCTCGGTAACACCTGCAAGAGGAAACGGTAAACCTCAGGCCAGCGTTCCGTCAGACACTGTCCACAACCTCTGATTCCATAGTGAAAGTATTGGGACAAGGCCGAGAGTTGGGTGGGGAGGGGCGACGCTGGGAAGGAGCCTCGACACGGTATCCACCTGATTGAAGTCGTACAGGTGAAAGACGCCGCACCAAGCCACGTACAGCGATATGGGACAAGATAAGAGACATAAAATGGCGATTTAAAGCCCCCATGATGATTGAAGAGCCACTGGGCATGACTGAGACGCTGCGTAACAATCCCAACAGTGGCAGCAGCAGACGCGTCAGAATTCGGTCACACAGACACTTTCAAGAGGCACTGAGAAGCATGGTAGGGCGCACTCCACGGCAGACGGGTTGATATGTTGCCAAACGCCAGACAGCTGCGTAGGGAGAACTGGTTCTAACGTAAACACAACGTTGAGGCAATGCATATGCCAAAGTTCCGTACAAGAGTAGGTTAAGCGTTGACATCGCACCGAAGTCAGACGTGATGGAATTAAAAAATAAGCAACAGTGGCAGCCGGCTGACTGGTGTTGTAACTCGTGTAACATCAGCAATGCATCTAAAATAGTAGTTAGTAGTGTATAAACGGGCAGGGCGGCTCGATCCAGTTCCAGTCGTTATGCCACAGGCAGCAGCGTATTTTTCTGCACTATTGAGTCGACGAGAGTTTGGGTGTATTTTCCATCACACAATGACGTGACTTGACTTGCAATCTTCCATGACAAAGAAAAGGAAAGATACCAGTGCCACTCAGTATCACACACTGCTCACTCGTAGTAATTCTCACGGTGACTAAGCAGATGGGCAGTGAAATTGTCTGAAAATCTTTGCTGTCATCGGTCGTCATGGGCGACGGATAAACGAGACTGTTCCATATGAGATTAAAAACAAAATTTCACAGCTTCTTGGCAACGACTGATTAAACAATCTCGCAATCATCCTTACAATTATAATTGCCAACATTACGAGACGGTGAATGTACTACGCGCACTTTTAGCAGACGCCATATATGGATAGGCTGATTTTGATACGGGAAGAGAGCAGACGTTGCTAAATGTTTTGTGCCTGTCGATTCAATCGCTGGCAAAGAGTTAAGAAAACTGTTACATCAACAACAGAGCCGAAAACATACCGAGCATCCTCTTGGATACAACTGTACTTTTGATATTAGTAAACAGAGCAAAAGCTAGTCCTTAACTTACGTCATGACATTGCGTATATAAACGCTTACTTTACAAGAGAAAAGTCATTATTGTCATGAGTTGCAATAGGGTGCGCAATGGGGGGGGGGAGGGGGTGCAGTGTGGGGGGTAGCTTATCCAAATGGTACTAAGTTACTAGTGAATATGATGACAATGAAGAAATGCAGCTACACCATCGTATTGTACATCAAACGTACATATTGTACATTGTACGTACAATAATATGTACGCAATTGGGCCATGTATGGGCTGCTATGTGAAAGACACATGTACATAGGCATGTGACAAAAAAAGACATGACACAGCATTTTAGCAATCTGAAATGTCATTGGCTGAACAAATTACGTATCATGCTAAAATTAAATTCTCAAAGCCACACCTTACACCTTACACTATATTTATCATCATGTCTATAAAGTGTGGCTGAGATTACGTGTTCCCTAGGTGCATCGCCTACTTCTACATTTCAGGCCTTCAAACTACAGACACTGGCATGCTGCAATTTTAAATTTGTCAACCAATACGTGTGCCTGTGTCCAGGGCGAGGGTAGGGGAGTCAAAATTACAAATATTGACAGTGCTCGTGTTTGTGGTCATTGCTATACACGCGTAAGCTTCCTGATTTCTTGGCCGCAGGCAATTCACATTTGAAAAGTGAGCCTGACTTTATATTAGAACGCTGCTGTGAATATATGGGGTAGAAAAATAGCGCGAATAGTTGGCATTCTTTGCAAAGGCGCGCCATTATCGCACAAACAAAGGATATCAAATGAATCAGTTCGCGCCTTTTGTTTGCAGTGCGTTGCTCACGTTGCTGCACTCAATTCTTTACCTGCCGCTGCTGCTCTCCCTCCTTTCTCAGTTGCTCCCTCGATGGCTTATTGCTGAATAAATTTTGTGGTAAGAAAACTGCTGCTCATGACTGAAAGAAGGCCTACATCAAGATAACTGTGCGTCTTGGATAACAGATATTACGACTTTCTGTAGCATTGTGCAACACAAAAAAACTCATCAAATGGCCAGCGAACTTTTGTTGACTGCAACTGGTGGCATGTTAATGGACGGAGCAACTTCCCAGCTAAATATCAAGCGCATAGATTCAGGAAAACCAGCTATAGATCCACATTCCAGCAGCGCTTGGTCCTGAGCCCTTAGATCAACAGACAAGAGGCGTAATAGCTTGTACATGGCTATTTGGTGAGGGGAGCAGAGGTGGGATGAACTTATTAGGCAGCTCTAAACTGATCAGGAAATGACTAGCTGATCAAGACAGCGTAGAGGCAGCAACGGCAGCGGAGTTTAGCACTGCCGTAAAAATCAGTGCATACTGCTTCGAGCAACGAGGAGACGGGCACAGACAGATGTAAATGCCGCCCTACTCGTAGCCGGGTCAGAAGCCCCGAAGGGAGAAGAACCGCAGACAATTGGCTTTACCAAGAGCTGGTTTAGATTACTATCTCCAAATTGAATGCTATCAGTGATCTGGGTGTTGGTAGTGTATCTATTGGAATGCAGTGAGGAAGGCTAGGCAGCGTTTCGATTAGAGCCTCCTCTCCAGATGATCAAGCCTCCTCCCGGATTGCAGAGAGGGAGGGAGAGGGAAGGAGGTAGGGAAGGGGAGAGGGAGAGAGAGGGAGAGAGAGAGGTAGGGAGAGAGGGAGTAGAAAAGAGAGGGAGAGAGATAGAGAGGTGGAGAGAGGGGGACTGAGGGAGATAGGCAGGGAGGCAGGGAGGGAGGTAGAGAGGGAGGTAGGGAAGGAGGAAGGTAGAGAGGGAGGGAGGAAGTAGCATAGAGAGATAGGGAGGGAGGGAGGTAGGTAGGGAGGGAGAGAGAGAGAGAGGGAGAGCTGCACTCGACCTGAGGAGACTTATTGATAAGTATCAGCTGATTCTGGCCGTCTGGGGCTTGGCTCTGATCATTAGCAGCAATTACACAATTCCATAGGGTGAGCATTTTAATCAGTCAATTACCAGTCTTGGGGTATTCCATCTCGGTATTCCATCTGCTATCGAATACAATTCAAGTGATTCACTGCTGCCAGTGTAGTCCGAGGCTGCCGAATAATCGGCTAGGCTGTAAACAGCTCAACCCGAAAGTCATGTAACAAGCAAATCATAAGCTCCGGGATCGATTGCCACGTAACAATCGCCCATCATCCTCACATAAGGTCACATGTATTTCGAACTGCGCCGTCAGTAAGAAACTTGAGATCATGAGTCATGCAAGCTGGGCATCAGGAGGAGATAACTTCGAATATTGTTGTCCTACAGCTGGCTGTGAGGACAACAGACGGCTGGGGAGATGGGGACCTGGCTGAAGGAGCGGCAGCTGATAGAAAGGGCAGACGACCACTAATATCAAGCTCATTACCTCCGCTTGCAAGACGACTGGATAATTGGTTGAAACACAGATGAGGAGACGTCATAAGCATAAGTGTGCCATTTAATACGATCATAATCCGTGCTGCAGACGAGTAGATTTCACCTCAGCACTAATTGCAACTGGATCTGCTGACCTGCAAACTATATTTAGATAGAGGATGGTCCAGCCATGTGCACGAGTGTGTATATTGCGGTGCGCGTGTACCCAGATGAACACTGGCTGCCTTCATAGCGCTTTCAAACTTACTAGCTTCCCTCTTTACTTCCAGCCTGTCTTTCACAGCAGGCAAAGTATTCTGTGACCAAGTCAGCTGCATTCAAAACAGCCGAATCATGAGATTGACTTCACTTCCTTGTGTTGCAATGATCTGGTTTAAATTCAGTTGTGGAAAGGGCATATCTTGTCTCCAATCTCGTATGACAAAACTCCAAACTATGAGTGTCCTTCAGGGCGGTCCATAAGATCCACAACAAGCGAGCGCCATAAAAACCTCATAGCAGCAGTGAGCACCTCATCCTAATAGCAAACGGAAGCGATGATTCAAGATGATTGTACACAGACAGACGCTCACACGTCTGCGTCAGTGGCGCAACATAACGCTGTTCAACATTTGGTAACGCGATATTTCAAGACGCTAATAGGTGACAGGATGCAGGGAGGAAACAGCAGCAGCGCAGCGTCACCAACAAACGATCACTCAAAGGGGAAAAACTTGCCGTGACGTGATACCCACAATGACTAAAATGTCAAGGTCACAGTCCTTCTGCTGGCTGATATCAATGAACCAGGAAGATGGCATTTCTTCAGCTGATCACACAGTGACAATGGCTCGATGACAAAAGGGGAAGCGAATTAAGTCTGGCACTGGGAGGGGAACTTCCCTTCTATTCACATGGAATCGAGTAAACATTGGTCAGATATTGCTATTAGTTTGATAAGATCCACTCCATGGATTGTTATTGGTGCAAGGCAGCCCCAAGGTCAGCTATTATATGGGGGCGAGAGTCTGATAGAAGAGGGCAAGGGCGTATGCATTTAGACAAGCGAGCAACAGGCAAGGGGTAGACGCCTCCTCCATACGATTGCTTCAATGTGCAGAGGATGGCTGTTATATGGTGACTAGCAATGACAGGCAGGTGCTAGCAGGTGACAGATTCCAGCACCATGGCCTATGGATGCAGCGACATAAACAAACTGGAAATAGATGAAACCTGTTTGACTTGGAGAAGAAACTACTTCTAGGTGACTGAATAGTAGAGCAGACGTCATCGGCCATTTCTGGCTCTGCTGTCTCTAACGAGGGAGAGAGAGAGGGAGAGAGAGAGAGAGAGAGAGAGGGAGAGAGAGGGGGAGCGAGGGAGAGGAAAAGTATTCACGACACTACAGTACGACCAAAA
>ERZ1740065.1765-NODE-1765-length-13177-cov-12.228471_pt1 | contig 13177 bp, 13 predicted proteins | sample MGYA00581738_ERZ1740065 | MGnify/ENA primary metagenome ERZ1740065 (study PRJEB43018, sample SAMN04849749) | marine metagenome | isolation source: floating plastic debris | place: Pacific Ocean | collected 2008-09-01 | study: EMG produced TPA metagenomics... | reverse complement strand
TCCTGAGGAAGACACTGCATAAACATGTGAGGGACTGCAGGCAAGTGAAGGGAGAACAGGTCTTTGCCAGGAGCCAGGTGTATGAAGAGATGCTGCTCTCTATGTTTTGGAACCATCAACCAGGATGTCTGGATGTCATTCTTGATGGCATGAAAGAAATGAAGAACAATCAAGGTTTGCTAAATTATATGTTTGTCCAGTGTAAATAAATTTTACATTTTCTCCATGATTATAATTTTACCTATCCTCTTTTACAGGAGTTCGGCAGGTGATAGAGCAAGATCGCCTCCTCCGCATGTTTGCTCAACATCAAGTAAAGAGACTAGGGTCTGTAGAATCTCTCTGGAAGTCAGACATCAACACGATACGGACAGAACCCCAGTCCATTGCTCGGCTCATCATTGCAACCAACAGCTCGAATACCCTCGACGGAGATCTATTCCAGCTAATAGCGCCTGAGCTCCACGACGTCTTTGTGAGAGCTGTGCGACAACTTGGTGTACAATCAGGTGAACAACTGGCTCTCACATTAGGGATCTCCTTGAAACAACTCACTTTACTCAAAATAGCTGACTGTATTAAGACTGGAAGTGAATCTGACCAACAGCAGGCTGAAACTTTAAGAAGCTTTTTAAATCATCGTGAACTATGCGTGCATCCTACGCAGCCCTAAAGTCACAGCATCTCAAGAAGAACGCTAAGTCCATAGATCTGCCAGTTGAAGATGATCCAGTCATACTGTCGAAATTCATGGCCGAATGCTTGGGTTCTGAGAAGGAGGGAACAATGCAAACACATGCAAACTAGAAAAGCTCAGCGTCCTACTACAACACACTGAGCATACAGTGCATAGACATCAGAGTGACATAGTTAGGATCCAGCCAAACAATCCTATTGGCTGGGGAGCTATGGCAATTCTTGTGCAGAATCGCCTTATAACTTATATGAATGGATGCCCTCATGGTGAAGACAACTCCAAATTCGGAGGACACCCGAGAATAGTTGGAAATCGGTCTGTAAGACGCCAGACCTCTTCGTTTGCTGGAGCTGGTCAGTGCCATGAATAGAGATGTCACAACAATATAGTTATCAGCTCTGCTAATAATCTGGAATGTTGTACAGCCGCTGATGATCAACCTGCGCTACCGCAGCAGCTATTAGATGAGAGCAGTCATCCAGTCCACAAAAGAAAATGTATCATGAGTGTATCAGACCAGACTAACAGTAAGTTTGAGGTCATCAACATTACTAAGCAATTGGCATCATTTCTTCGTGTGGCAATTGCGTATTAAATTTCATGTTATTCATACTTTCGCCAGGTAGAGGGTATCATAATTTTTACATTTCTGTAGTTGACCTATCACCGTTGTGTGATGAAATTGCCGAGGAAACTCTTGAAGATATGGCAATGGCAGCGGCACAGTTTTAGCGTAAAAAGACTGTACAAAGCCGCTGGGTCTTACTGCACAGTTGGGTCATTGACTGGCATTACCCTGTACTGAGTCACGTTGAACTGCAGCCTACCTTCAGCTTGTACATATGGCAGGAGCTTTGCACTTGGTATTTGCAGCCATATGGTAGCTGCGGCAAGTAACACCGACAAATAAAGCAAATTTTTTAAACAAATTTAATCCAAAGAATATTGACACTGCCATATATGGAACTGCCCATACACATAATCTTGGAAAGAAGCCGCATAAAAAAACTCCCAGGTTACGTAGAGGGACTAAGTTACCATTGGAAGATGTTATCAAGGTGGTGGTGATTAGTTCTAAGAGCACGAAAGCCTACAAATGCTTTGGATGCGGATTAAACCTCAAGGATAACTCAAACCAACCTCCTCGAGATGTAGTCTTAAAAACATGCGAACTTAGAAGCTGGTGTCCCACGCAAGAACCAATATACATCCATGCAAAGCTTAGCAATGCATTCTACCACTTTGACATTAGCTGCATCAGAAGAAAGCACCTGCTACCACCATAAATCACATTTCTCTTGGCCAAAACATCTATCTCCAAGAAGTACACAGAAACGAAATGGACAAATGGGGCTAAACTTTGGCATCAAAATCTTACTATTTTATTGATACGTTTTGACGATCCATACATCATACAAGACATGTGTTAAGATCGTGAAAAGCTAATATTTGATGTGCACACGGCTATTTTTAAGCTTTCTTCTGTTCACTCGTTCCTCTTTCTTCCTTCTCAACACACCATTACTGTACAGCACCGTTTCTAGGAAATAAAGCGATTTCCGGTTCATGAGATGACAAGTCAAAACGAATAGTAAAATTCCGGATTTTCCGAATTCCGGATTTTCTGATTTCGGCTTTCGCACCAACCTCTGACAAGGTACTGTAGAAAATATATTGCTGACTACGTCACAGTCGCAAAACCACTGACAATGTTGACGAGTGAGGGCACACGATTCCAGTGGCAGTCAGAGCAGCAGGCAGCATTGGAAAAATTGAAGAGAGGGTTGGTGACACCTCCAGTACTAGCATATCCCAATCTAGAAGCAGAGTTGGTGTTGGATACAGATGCCAGTGGGGCAGGCATATCAGGGATACTAGGACAGATTAGAGATGGGGAAGAGAGGGTCGTCGCGTACTGGAGCAGAACGTTGGCGAGAAGTGAACGCCAATACTGTACTACTCGTAGGGAACTACTGGCGGTGGTAGAAGCCAGCGACATCTCCGGCCCTACTTGTATGAAAGGCACTTTCGATTAAGGACTGATCACGCTTTGTTGCTATGGTTACGACAGCGCAAGCTACTGAGCGCACAGGTCGCATAGTGGTTGAACAGTTGGCAGATTTAAATTACACTATGGAGCATAGACGGGGTGAACGCATGAGACAAAGCTGCCGTGGTTGTCTTCAGATAGTAGAAACGACATCGACCGAAGGCTGGAGAGGATGAAGAAATAAGGAATGTGGTGGTACTGTTGGTGAAAGCTGGAGACGGAGGAGGCCCGGCTCCATGCAGAGATGCATCACTGCGGGGTGGTATGTGGTTGTGGGCAGGCGAGGGTGGAAGGTCCGATAGCTTGCAGGTGCAGGTCAGAGTCAGATGTCAAGCTCGACTGCCGGAACTGGATGGCATCCTGGACCGATCAGAGGTCCAAGCCGCCCCGCTATGAATTCGTACCATCAATGCATGCAAACTAAATAAATTCATCTATTATCTCTCTGTCCGCCATACCCGCATGCTCTTGCGCGCTAACTCCTCTTCATCATACGTCCATACTATTTCCATCTCCATTACCTATGTTCTATTTCTTGGGAGCTGACATTCTTTTTCATCCTTTCAGTGAGGTAAAGGTGAAGCCGAAACTGACTACTCCAGTATGTGGCCATCAAACACTGAAGTAAATTTAAACTAGTCTGATACGATGTTGAATCTCCTTTAGCAGATGATTTGCAGGCATAATGCTATTACTGCTTATGTTTGCAGTTGGTGTCCACTAAGGCTGCCATTGCAGCAGAATGTAGAGATGAAATACATTCCACGCCCTGAAAAATTTCCACAGGATCCAGTGCCTGTCCTACCTGGTACTCTGGACAATGCAGAAGACACTAGTGCATCAACTTCATCTGCAAGTTCCAAGTGATGCCACTCAGCATGGAGTGCACCCATGCAAGATGTATGTCTCCCTTTTTGTTTTACTTGCTTGCGTACTTTTCGTATGTTTGCTGTATAACTTCCTGCAGACTGAAAGTGACGTGGATGACCGCGGTCATGATGATGACGATGATTTTGACGCTATCACTGATGACGAAGAGGACAATGAAGGTAAAACTATGGATCCCTTACCGCTCGCTAGTATGGAAGTGTTTCTATCAAGTGTTCATTTGCAGGCTTCACTGTTTACATAGATGGGATGATATGACTCGTAATTATGCTGTTCAAACCACTCAGTAAGGCATTCAAGACAGCTCGTAGCAAGCGCCAGAAAGATGAGGTCGGTACACTTATGCACACTCAACAGAAATTTTCCCTCCATCAAAACCCTCTCTTTCTCTCTCCATCGCAATTTGGCGTCGTAATTACGACTATTCTCTTGTAGGTCATGGATCCAATGATGGAAGAGTTGGCATATAACGGGCTAAAAACCGATGGCCGCGCGGTGCGGAGAAAGTATAACCGCCTCCTAAAGAAATACAAGGAGGTTAAGGACCACAATAGCAAAAGCGGTATCTCGTAATCACAACATGTGTCTCGGTGTAGTAGTGAATAGCTGCAGTAGTAAATATATTGCAGGCCATGATCCAAGGTCTTTCAAGTCTTATGAAATTTTTGCGGAAGTGTTTGCCAAGTTGAGCTCTGCTGAGATCAATGTTGACATTGATGAGAGCGGCCACTAAGTTCACTCCGACACCACATAAATGGGTAACAACTCAAGAGGATAGAAATGTTCTGATGGCATCTCACTTGCTCATCGCATTATTGTACAGCGTGATGACATGGGCTACACTGTCAGGTGTAAGAAACACTGCAGTATCATGCTTGAGAATGAAACTGTGCAGTACTATGCATGCCATGAAGATGAGCCAGGCCTTCTCATTACTCAAAACATTGACTTTTTCAGCCGTCTCCACTTGTTCTTTAGCCTGGTGCTGGCATTTTCAACGACAACCCGTGTGGCTGAGAGCCTCCAGTTGTACATCTTGATGTGTGCACCGTTATCTGCCCTGTGTGGATAGGGTTTCAGTAGTGATGGGGTGAGTGTGTACGCAGTGTCTCCTGTTGATCATTTTACTCATACGTATAACGTCGGACCATGTACAGAGTGAGCTCTACAGGATATGGACACCACGCTGGGAAAGTTAATACCCAAGGAATCCAGTTCCTCTCTTCATCTGAAGGTGCACAGCCCGTAACAAGTGAGTTGATATGACCGCTACACACCTTCACATAGGAAAGAATGAACTATTGATGCATAGTTACCCTGGAGTCAACATCACGTGTTGCATACTGCAGAACTAAATACTATGGCTACTGAAATTTGGTCCCCTAAATTGTTTCCATAAATCAAAAACGATGACGATGATTCATTATGAGAATACAGCTCCTATGATGGAGTTCATGAAAAGCACGATCTAATGATAGAAATGATTTCCATTGCAGACAGTTCAACTATTGCTACCCAATATGGGTGCAAATTAATTACACTATGCTGATTAGTGAACGTACGTCATCGTCCAATTACATTTCTTCCGTCGGAGCATCTGACGAAGACATGGACAACAGGGATAGGGACCCGACTACAATCCCTTGAGTAGTTAGTCTTCACAACAGGCTTATTTTCTTTAGGAGTATCCGGTTTCCTAGATTTTTATCGCATGAGCATGAGAATGATGATATTAGCGGTATAGATGTATCACACATTGTCCTACCACTAATGCCAGCAGTGTTTTCTAGCTTAGTGGCACCATCAAAAGAATGAGCATAGCGCTGGTATAGCATGGTGCTCTGGTAGCATTTCATAATCTCAGGCCAGCATGGACGCCTATCCAAGTATGCCTCTTCACGTGTGCCAATGTTACGCCTAAGTGCTGCAAAGGTAATCTGATTGCGGACTAAGCGGGTATGGGTTGCTCTTTACATGCATGGCATCGTGAGCAACACATATTGAGGTATTGGATGATCTGACATCAGACTCGTTCATCAATGGTTTGCCTAGGTTTGTAGCCATCAGGGGTCCAGTCAGACAGTTGAGGTGTGACAGAGACCCATTTTGCGGGTTCTCTCTCAGAGCTTGCAAAAGACCTAGAGTCGAATCATGAGCATGTAGAGAGTCAGTGCAAGACAATGAACACCAGATTTCTGTTCAACTCTCTTTCAGCCAGCCACATGGGCGCTTCTGGGAGAGACAGATCAGAACACTCAGGAGTGTTGTCAGGGATCACAAAGAGGCATGGTGGGAGGTTCGACAGTACCACTCCACGAATTATCATATATGAAATCATGGCAATAGTCAATGGCTGCCCTCTGACACAAGTGACCGATAACTCTCAACCTCTGACCCAAACATGCTTTTAACCATGAAAACTGATGTTGTGCTCCCAATGTCTGGAAGCTTCAGCGATTCAGATGTGTACAGTAAGAAACGTTGGTGGGTGGTTCAGCACATTGCCAATGAGTTTTAGAAGCAGTGGAGGTCTGAATACCTCTCAGCTTCAGGTGCGGCAAAAATGGACCAAAGCAAGAGCGAATGTTCGAGTAGGTGACATTGCCCTGCTCAATGAGACAGACCTTGTCAGAAATGAATGGCAATTGGCTCATATTACTGTGTGTAAGACTTCTGAAGATGGCCTTGTCAAGCTTGCCGATAAGCATTGTAGGTCTAAGAACAGCCAGGCAGAGGTTCTGACTCACCCAGTACATAAATTGTATTTTTCAAGTCAGCTCAGTAGCTAGGTGTAAAATCGCTCCGCAATTATAGGTGGGAGTGTAACATATCTTATGTATGATATTATGCTTGAGACAGTCAGTGCATTGCAAAAACCTGTGACAGCGCATGATTCAGCGACTAGCGTCACGTGGCTCTCACAAGATGCTTTCGATGACACCATACCTCCTTTCCTGTTACCATATATGGCAAAGCTGTGAATTATGTATGTATGCTGCTAACACCACCAGTGAGATGTGCAGCTCAGTTTTGTTGAAGCCTCTGTGAGAGTAAGATCAATGTTTTGGGTCTCCCCCCTCCCCTACACAAAGTCTGATCCAAAAGTTCCAGGACTGATTGCGGTATTTCAACCGTGCACTTGATTTTCCATAGCATGTTTATGGTTTCTTCAAAATGGTGTCCTCTAATGAACAATATGTCATTAACTGCTGCGTAAAATTAGGTGAAACAGCAACTTAAACCGTTCTCATGCTAGAATCAGCATTTGAGAGTGCGGCTCTGAGTTAAGGGAGGGTTTTTGAGTGGCACAGACAATTCAGAGAGGCCCAGACGAGTGCTGAAGACAATGAAAGGAGCGGGAGAAGGTCGTTGCGAACCAATGATGCAAAAGCGCAGTTCTCAGAAATTCTAGATCAGGATAGAAGGAAAACGCTGAGAGATAAGTGCAGAGTTTGGGCTTTCCTATAGCAAATGCCAGCGGATTGTTACAGGTGATCTAGCTATGAAACGAGTCGCTGGAAAATTCATCCCGAAACTTCTGAATCCCGATCAGAAGAAAAATTGCATGCTAACATGCCAAGACATCAAACAGTCTCTAGCTGATGATCCAGACTTGTTGTCAAAGATAATCACTGGAGATAAAACCTGGGTATATGGGTCCTGAAACTAAATTTCAGTCATCACAGTGGTACAGTCCTGGTTCTCCGAGACCTAATAATGCACTGCAGTCTCGGTGAAAGTGATGTTGACTGTTTTTTTATATTAGTGGTGTAGTGCACCACAAGTACATTCCAAAGGGACAAACTGTCAATCAGCATGTGATAAGATAGGTACTGATCCGTCTTTGAGACAATCCAGAATCATGGTCATCTGGAGATTATTATCTGCACCATGATAATGCTCCAGTGCACATGGCCCTGAAGGTTTACAATCATCTGGCCAAAAACTAAGTTTCAGTACTCCCCCAGCCCCCATACTCACCTGATCTGGCACAACGTGACTTGTACCTGTTCCCAAAACTAAAAATTGTGATGAAAGGCCAATGCTATGATGTGGATGCCATTAAACAAAAAACCGACAATGAGCTTAGACGCATCACACGAGAAAGCTTCAAACAGTGCAAGGAAGCATGGGTAAAGCGGTGGGACCACTGCATTAGCAACTGAGGATGTTACTTCGAAGGGGACAAGATTGAGTACACATGTTCAGTATATTTTGCATAAATAAATCAGTCCTGGAACGTTTGGATCAGACCTCGCATGTTCTATGTGAGATCAGCAAATTTCGTAGGCTGTTCCATCTTTTAAGCAAGGCATACAAGCTCAAAGGTAACTGCAATAGCTATTTCTTTTTGTATGGCATATTATGTTGGTGATATTAATACTGTTTTGTTATTTCCTTAGAGTTCAGTTGCGCTTTTGTATATCCTACCAAAGTAGTTCAGCATTTGCTGCTTGAGAAATTTGTAAGGGGATTGCTTCTGCCTATCATGAGTGGTTGCTACAAAGGAGCACAAAACTCCAGAGGAAACACTGACTAAGGCGTGTAAGGTCGAAAATCAGCAAGCGTTATTGCTCAAAAATGAAAAAATTGTTGGCCGCAAACGAAGTGAGAGCTGGAGGTTCACTTGATGGGAAGTTGGATGAGCTGGTAAGGAGGGTTGATGGGATGTTGACTTCCTTTAGGAGGTCGCAACCCACTAGACCATCTAGACCATCTCGAACGGCCTCACTGAATCCATCAAGTTATTTCCCTAAACCTTGTCAGGGTAATGGTAAACGATTTAACCATCAGCCTCGTGGTAAAAAATCAAATGCTGATGCTAGATGTTACCGATGCCACGGCTTTGGACATTACGCTGCCACCTGTCCAAACAGGAGGAAAAATAATTACAAAAATCTTTTTTCTTCAGAGGGATGGAGCAGAAAGGAAACAGCATTAATGAGGTGACCGATGGGACCTCCCTTGCAAGGGTGGGAACAACAGCCAGTTCTACCACTGTGAGAACCCGATGTTCTACTTGGCTCTGATATTGCTATTAGCATCCCTGGCTGCCGCTCAGCAGTCCATGCTGTGTCCTAAGCACAGCCCTGGGAAGGTATTGATCCTACCTCGAACCTTGTCCTGCGATGTAAAGAGTACACTGGGAAGCATTCAAAATGAGCCCACTGAATTGACCTATCAGCTGTACAAACACAATATTGTGAAGTACAAGTCAGATGGGTGGCTTTGCAAGGCCGTAACGCGCTTTAATGTATTTCTTTGGAGACGAGGACTTGAAGCAGACCTCTGAGACTCAAGTGATCATTACAAAACCATCATGCGAAGACATGATCGGAACCAGGAGTCCTGCCGGACTGCGTGTGGAACCTGATCATGGCATGATGCAAGCAGAAAATTGATTTAATTGGGAATGGCCATCCTAACAGCTAGCGGGTTCACTTGTACTTTCTAATTCATAGCCACTCCCTAGCCACTCATACAGACTCCCGTCCTACTCTCCAGTCCAGTGTGTCAGACAATGACACGATTCGATGAAGGATTCTCACTCTTCAACACGCTGACATTGATGAGTAGAGAGATGACACTAGTCTGCATGTTTACGTCTGATATGCCTGTTGATAGTTGGACCCGAGGCAGCTCTGTAGGGGCAACGAGGACAGGAGAACGGCTTCTCTCCGGTGTGAACTCTGAGATGTATACGTACGGTTCCAATGTCTACTGCGAATTCTATCAGCTGCCGCAATCGGCAATACAAATGGCCATAGCCTTGAAACTTCTTCTGGCGATGGAGCAAGGTACCACCGCCAAAAATGCGGGCAAAAGCATGGAAAATACCCATGTCACCATCAACGATGAGCTGCAGTATATCCTCCCTGTTAATACCCTTTATTATCTAGGTGAGAAGCAAGCTATCTACGTAGCCAGGATATTGAGGGTATTAGTATACTGTGTATACATATATGAAGGTTAGGCATTGGAGTTGGACCGCCTGTTATCGGATCAGCTATCAGTTATTGAGTGAGCTATGAACTCGGGCTATTAACCTTCCTCCCAGCAGTTTTTACGCTAGTTGGTGCTGCTTGATTGCTACAGGATATCCAGTAAACTTTTACAGGTTGGCTGATTTGCAGTGCTGGTGACCTTCACAACTGTCAATCATAGCTCAGATTCTTAACGTTGGCTTGGACTCATCTGACTCTCCTCGTAAGGAGCTCAAGAAAAACGAAGGCAGCTATACACAATCATTCACTGTTGCTATCTACCTGACCAATCACAGTAAGCAATAGCATACCTGGAAAAATAGGGGTATGGAATTTTCTTCTCAGCACCCCGCGAAAACCTGGAAACTTGCCGTGAAATAGCACCCGAAAGAATAGCGGGTATTAACTAGCGGGATGGGCTGTGCATGCTAGCAGCACCTACGAGTAAGATATGCAAGTGAAGTGTAATATGGAGGTCACCAGGAGGCCACCAATGAAAATGGATGCAGTGCTGAGAGGTATGGTGCGCTGCGCTTTCTTGCAATACAGCGTGTCATTACGTTTATCAGTATAAATAGTTCATAAATTTCACGATATTTTAATGGGAAGATGTCCTTGTCTTCCATTTTTATCATAACTGATGACAGTTGCATCCTTTCTACCAGGGACGTGCAGTCGGTCGCCGTCCAACTTGTATTGTAAGCAATCCTATATTTTTACACTCTGTGCCTAGTAATCTGACTCTGTGATACTGTCTCATGGCCAGAAAACACTATTTTTCTGGATGCCTGCTGGTCAGCAATGTAATCATCATTGCAGAACTACAAATGACAAGGGTGCTTCTGATCCGTCCAGTGACATGTCCTGCAGTTTTAAATTAATTAATGTTGATACCATGCAGTGGTATCATGTGTCTATAAACACACGGACCCATTTCGGTTTAAATTGTCGATGGGGACGAATGTGGTTATACTATTTGCTGATGCTGCACATATGTAAGGATGAGTTCAATAGGTAAGGCTGCTTCCCTTGTACATCTATATCTCATGTTGAATGTGGGATAGGGAAACCATTGCATTCATTATGACTTAAGTGGCTGCAGGGATGTTGTGAAGGCAGCTAAAGCAAATTGATAGATATTGACAATTATTGCTCGAGTAATACAAGTACTCAAGTGATTACCCGACAGCTGTGTAGGGTTACCCACACTTGTCAACCTCAGGATTCGTAAATATTAAAGGTCTGCAGAGATTGCAGGAGACATAACAAGCAAAAGAATACGATGATAGGCTATGGAAATGGAGAGTCATGGTGCCTCAGTGACGGGATAGTGAATATGGGGGAACGAAAAATCAATAAGAAAAGCTCAAAACTCAGACCAGTGATCAAACGATGGAAGATGGAGTGTCTAGTGTAGAATGTGAATTGTAAAAACAGTTGTTATTGAGTTCGTGAATGATGACGGTGAGGTGGGATAGAAATGCATACATTCCAAATATGCTCACTATTCGCTAGACCTTGTGAACAAAATGCGGTTTTCTTGAAGGTGAAAGTACTAAAGCCAACTTTGCAGACTTCGAAATGTTTGTTGTATGAGTTTGCTGACCGTCTTCCTTCAGACTGATTTCTTTCTTATGCAGCTGCATGAATATCAACTAACAACCAGACACATCACTCTCATCAAGCAACCACTATAAACAGCATGTTGGCTATCAGCTTTTAAATTTAATGATAGACATCAACTTTGCACACTTGGTAATGTTTGTCAAATGAGTGTCAAGGACTCGCATGGTTCTTCCTGACAGTCTACTATCACCCGCAATATATCGATTCTTTGTGACGTTGTACACATGATGTATGAATATTAAATGCAAAACTAGTATAATTATGAAAACGCCGACTGTCTACATTTTATCCTTCATCCTCGCCTTGACGATTTTTTTCTGGAAGACGGTTGGTACAAAGTTCATTGTCTGCCAAGTGCAATTACATTTATATGTTGTATCTCTTACGATCAAATATTAAACCACAATATTGCTGTTATTTCTTGCAGATAATTGATGGACTTGATCACCCTTTCGAGGTGAAGAAATGTACTGTGTCTTATAAACACAAGGTGGTACAACTTGAGGATAGGAAGTATTCACAACCTCAATTTGAATTCTCAAGCATCTGTTGTATATCTGATCTTGTAATTTTTGTTTCAGCAGAGAAGATAATCGAGCCTCGAGGCAAGATCCTCAATATAATAAAGCCTAACTCTAGTGAACACTCCTTCACTAAATGTGCCAGTTTAGAGTTTTACTAGTACGTTTTCTGGAAGACTTGATTATTTGTTCTCATTTATCGCAGCCATGAAATTTTAAAAGGACATGCAATGTATGCAAGGCTGAAATGGCCATCAGTAAGAGGGCATATCTGATTTGTAGTGAGTAATTTCTACCTCACTATGAACTCGAAGTTATACATCATTTTTATATCCACTACTGGTTTCTAGAGACAACTCTCCAATCCAAAAGAAATTCAGCCGTAACATCTGCTTTCGAGAAGGGGAAGACCCTCAATATCCACAACTCTATAGAGAAACTTGAACGTTCTGTAAGTCTGTGTATCTAAGTTAGTATTCCTCCTTCAGATTTAATTGGTTCTATTCCAATCGACATGCTGCTCAATGCGCTGGTGGAGGAGCCAGAGTGCCCTGTGTCGTCATGACACCGGCGAGGACAATCTTGGACTGTAGTTAAGGATTGACAGCAGACTACAACATGGTGATCAAATATCTGAGAAGGAATGAGAGAAAAGGTCAATAACCACCTTTTTTAATCACAAACTTCCATGTAAGAATGTCATCATCAATTGTCTGATTCAGAAATGGGCCAGCATCAACAAAATCCACCGTCCGCTATCACATATCTATCTTGATGAACCCGAAGGAGCCTCTGGTACAGCATACGAACAGATCGGTACTGTCATAGAGGAGATGACCACCACACCCTTTGAAATTATCAGTAAGTGATTTAATGCGTAAGGAAACCCTCACGATTCATAAAGAACTCTTAAGAACCAGTTAAGAAGTCTTGAAGAACTTGAGGGCGAGGAAATAGACAACGATCAAATTTTACTTTCTCATCTTTTCCCTATAATCATTAGGGCTCAGGGCTGCAAAAAGCTCGGTTTTAAGCCTCTGCTCGGTGTGCTTGCTTATCTGCTTGGTCTTTTTCTCCAAAGAATTGCCCTTACATGGCAGGATGAAACTATATCAGAACTCACTACTACGGAACAACTGAACTACTAGCAACAGTAAAAACTCAAGTGTAACTGAAATCAACAAACAACACAATGACCTGAGGTGACAAGTCTATTTCAGTCAGGTATCGGCAATAATGGCTGCTGCCGTTCGCTTCGACTGGAACAAACCCACATGGTCAGAATTGAAGTCAACTGTTCGCGGTGGCTATGCGATTGTTGTTGCTAGGGGGGGGGGGGGGGATTAAAAAAAAAAAAAAAAAAAAAAATAACAGGAAAAAAAAAAAATAAGTAAAAAAATAAAAAATGCAC
>ERZ1740065.1764-NODE-1764-length-13191-cov-11.934303_pt1 | contig 13191 bp, 13 predicted proteins | sample MGYA00581738_ERZ1740065 | MGnify/ENA primary metagenome ERZ1740065 (study PRJEB43018, sample SAMN04849749) | marine metagenome | isolation source: floating plastic debris | place: Pacific Ocean | collected 2008-09-01 | study: EMG produced TPA metagenomics... | reverse complement strand
GGGGTGTGGGAAGGTAGAAGAACTAAGGCATTGGCCCTACAGCTTAAATATCATCCCCACTAGAAAAAGTCTCAGCTAGTAAGTACCTGATGATTGATTCACGAGAGGTGGAGATGAAGTCCTACCACATTCAATCATATTCCATTAACTAAAGTTTACGCACCTTTACACCAGATGATGCATGGGAACCTAGGATCTGTATGTGAATGATCTTTTACGCACTAACTTGCAACAGACGAAGAGAGACAACGAGCTGGGTCTGAAGCGCGATAAATAGAGAATTTGAGGTTATCAAGTAGAGTGAAGGCGTAGGAACCGTCGACTGTCGCGTTACCAGAGAATATTCTCTGCGCGTTACGTGATCAACCAACGGTGCTCTACAAAACCCGCAAGTCACGCCGACATCACAAAGACCCTCTAGCTCCAAAATGGGAAAACAATGAGGGATCGTGAATATGGGAGTTATCCTCTCATACATTCGGTCTACTCAGTTGAACGAACGGCAATAGGGGTAGGGTAACATAGGATAACGTAACAGATGCCTTTCTACAAATGAACAACCAAACAACTGCTAGCTATAATCATAAGCAGATGTGTAAAAGAAAAGGGAACAGCAGAGAAAAGTCAAGGGATGCTCAAATCAGCTTTGGGCTTTATCTTACGACTTTTCAAGAAAAAATAAATAGCACACAAGTAATTAAATTAGCTATGGACAGTAGTCAAATTTATTTGTTCGTAAATAATTTTGACGATCCAGAGACTGGTGTGAATGGCTATGGCTATATTGCAGATTATGAGTTCATCGGGTTGACTGGATTCGAGTACACCAAGTGAGGAGGAAGACAACTCCCATTTCCGAGAACGCTACCGCTACTATCAAAGACATTCGGATGAAAGTCTTTGCTAGTACGGTTTTCAGATTCTTGAGTGCTCGTGGGATTTTAGGTCTCCGGCCTTTCTAAGTATTGCGAGTTGTCTTCTCCGGGGGACTAATTCACATTGGAGCACATCCTGAGTGGATTGGAATAGGATGTTCCAGCGATCATGTTTTCTCTATAATTACAGAACACATGCAGCCCTTGACCTATGTCATACCTGAATTTTGACTTGTTGGACACTGCCCAGGTGGTCAATGAGCTATGGCTAGGTTTGGAGTCACCTGTGAGTTCACTGCTGACCACGAATATAAAATTAGTAGCCTAGTAGAGCTGCATAGCAACCATATCAATTGAGTGTCAGCTGGCTACTGCCCAATGCGGTATGTTGTGCTAAACCACTACTGATCATGGTTTGGTTATGCTGTGTGACTTCTGACACCAACCGCATAGTTACTGATTTTGTATCCACATCCCTGTTGCAATAGTACACGTTTCCCTCTTGGCTCTTGCTACTCTGACATCCACCGGGAAAACAACGCAGACTATGTAACAGATTTTCAGAGTTGACTATTTCTACATCTCACTGCACAATAGAACAATTCTCTCTGTACGAATGAGTCCTGCAACTTGTCTGTACCACTCAAATTCTAATCAAGCTTCGTTTATTATCAGTCTCTCCACTTCTGCACAGATCTGCATGTTCTGACGCGACTTTCCCTTTAAATCAAAGCTTTCCGATGGCTCACAAGATACGAAATTAGAAGAGTGTATATGGGCCTGTACATCAATGGCCAATTCAAAACAGTATACATTATTTTTCCATAATTTTTACCATTATGTTACTAAGCGGCTCTCACACCATACGCAATCAATAAATAAAAGTCCAAGCAGTCCAAGCTTCAAGTAATTATTTGGTGGCACAAAGTAAGTAAAGAGCAATATAATTTTATGTGAGGCGGAAAACCTGTAATTGAGACTTACCACAAACTGTAGAACTGGAGAGCTGGGGATCAATTTTATTGACGTTGACTTAGGAGCGGTGGGAGATAACGTAAAAGTAACAATAAATAGCTATCATACCAACTAGTGAGCATTCAAGTCATGATGTGAAAGCACTCAGTCAGGGAATAGCCTGGTCCATAGTGACCTGGCTGATATCAGGTATGACTAGCATTTGGAATTACTACTATATGGCTTGTATAAGAACTAGCTGGAGCTGCGGGACTGGCTGGACTGTGTAGGCCTTAGGTAAGAAGGAGTTGATGCTGCTGGCACGGAACTAGTTTTGCTGGTATCTGTCTTCTGGTCTCTTTTCTTATCATGAAGGAGTCTATCATGGCGGACGAATATACCGTGCTTTGCTTCACAATCAAAGTATTTCACACCTTGTACAGAACCGTCGTTTCTGCCTAAAGCGACAATGATAAGAGATGAGTACTTAGGTAGATTCTAAGGAAGAAATTCATTACAACCTGAACTGCTTAATATCTCCCCAGCTTTCGTTCATAGCCATTGTTGTTGTCACCACAGATATTGAAACGTATTCACTCACTGGTTTTCCATGAGACTAACGAACCAAATTCTGACCGCATTTGATGCATGAAAACTTAGAGAGATACTGGGTGGTACGAATCTATCAAGCCTATCCCCCTCTCTTTATGAAACGCACTTGGTTCAGCTATATCAGTACAACAGAAGCATGAAAACTTGAATTCATGGATGCATTGGAATCTAATAGCCCGCTGGCTAATGCAAATGTATAGCACTAGCAACTCTCTCTTGTCTCTCATAATGGGAAGGAAATCAGCAGGTAGTATTTTGTTCATTCATATACATCCATCGCAAGGGATATCGCACAGCAATTTGTGTAAAAAACCCGATAGTATGTAGTTTGGTTTGCATCATGGAAGCATACATGTACAGCTATAAGAGTTATACCTGCAAATGAAACAAGCACTGCCTGGTGAATTAGGCTGGTACAGCAAGTCCTACCTTGGGCGCTGTCAAGTTCGACACCAATCCAGGAGCCATGAGCAAAACTAGTGGCTCCCAGGTACTTGACACGACCCTTCTCAGGTTGGTCTCCTTTCGTTGACAAAATTATAACTGGAACTCCAACCTGCAAGAGAAAGCCACTGATAACGCAAGAGCACAGCACCAAACAGCATCTTAGCAAACAATACAGACATCGCACGAATCCTCATACATGTGAGTCAGGTTATAATAACGCCTTCCGGCTGTTCATCAATAGATATTTCATGGAGCTGTGTTCCCAGCTATTATAGGGGTCCATCGCATTGTGGTTCAGTTGGTCTCCGTACAAGTACATTCTTATGCTTGTACTGGCACCACAAGAAATAACAATAACATTATTCATAGAGCGAAATTGGTGCTGTCGAATTTTTGAGTGGTTATTGCTTTTTGACTTCAGCAAAAAAGTGATACGACTGTTTTATCAATATTATTGTGAGCTCAGTCTGTAAGTACATCGTATTTTGTAGAAGCTCAATTCATGACAGGTTAGGCATCGATACTCTCTTCATCACAAGTTAGAGTCGGGAGCACGACTGTGCAGTGTCCAATAACAGAGTTATAACATATCATCTCACGTCAATCCAGGCAGGCATAGGGGTAGAGCTATCTGCATTCAGATCTGAAGTGCTGCCAAATGAACACGAGCTGGCCTCTTCATCAGCGGAGAAGTCTTCGGAATCGTCTCCCTCATCCAGGAGTAGAGGCTGAGCTGGACAAGTGTGCTGAGCTGCGAGTGTGGTGGAGAGTGCGGTGGAGAGTGCAGTGGAGAGTGCAGTGGAGGCGGATGGCTTTGTGGCCACATCTATACCGACATTGTCTGATGAGCAGCAGGAATTCAATGAGTCCATGCTGTCCCCCAACGCCTCCAGTTCATCCAGTGCATTCATGCTGGACAAAAATTCCAGCATTGTGAGAGCATGGAGCGTAGCAATGGTGACTTCATGAAACATTAAGGGACGTAACTAACAAACCTGTATACATCATTGAACATCTCCGCTCTCGTTCTCTTCGCCTCACTATCTGAGAAGTCGTCTCCCATATAATGAATGCCATCCTCGTCTTCGGCATCCAGGCTTGGATGGTGGTCACTTCGCAGGTCCTTATTGTCGGTGTGTGCACTACGCTCATCCTGAACCTGAATAGAGTACAAACCAATACATGAGGCACCTGAAATTACCAATTAGCCTGTAATTAGAGAGCAAAATATAGCCCTGTAGGAATGGGGCCCAGCACTGCTGCCCTGACTGTGACTAGTCATAGATTGCATCATAAACAAGTTGTTACTTTAAACATTTTAGTGGACACAATATCAGAGCGTTTTGCGCAAATGAGCAGTATTTTTTATAATAGTGCATATAATTTCTAGCGATTTCGTTTGAGCTGGTATATTACACAACAGGCTATCCAAAAGATAGTGTTCAACTTTAATAGCGGCTTTGGTTTCTCTTTGAGCCGCTATCATAATTGTAGATATTATTGTGAAGTCCCTAAAATTTATGTTTACAGTACTTGCATTGCTTGTTGCTTATAGTTACGTACTGTAAAAGAGGAAATCTTTAGGTTTGTCTAATTTTTGCGTTTTTTGTTTTTGTCCAGTTCAATTGGAAAAATTGAACTCACACATACTTCTTCGTACTACATTAGTTGCAAGAGATGCAAAAATATATTTTCGCAAAAATTGTGACAAATGAAAATGAAAACAGGAAGAAGCACGCTCGTAAAATTTCCTGTTTGACAGCAGAGCGGAATGAAATCAAGTTGACATAGAAAATGATATCAGTGATAGAGAGTAAGAGATCATGATGGTAAATGATCACTCACGCTCACATCCAATGGAGGGAGGTCATCATGCTCTTCCACAACTAACAGCACGTCATCATGGCCGCTGTGGATAGGAGTGCCTGGCGATGAGACTGGCCTGTGCTTTGGAGTTATCTCATCATCATCTACAGTGGCTAGGGGTGCTGATACTGGCGCTTCTAGTAATAACTTGTTGGCAGTAGTTTCGTGTTTTGTATGAGTAGGAGTTGAATCAGAATCCTCAAACTTCTGAGCTTGTGTACAGTCACTGGTTCCTTGATCAGCAGGGGAATAGTCAACACCGCCAGTCTCTCCCAGTCTCTCCCAGTGTTTAGTATTCTGAATGCTTTCACAATGGGTTTGCTCATCAATAGAGTTAGGACTAGATGTAGTAGGTAAATGGAATGCTGTGTTTATCACTGAAGTATCACTAGTGTCTGGGGGCTTGTAGTCAGCGCTCTTATCACTTAGGCTGGAGGATTCCTGTCAAATACAAAGTTACAGTCCAAATCGTGGCTGAGCACCGAGTGAACAAGGCAGAGCACATTCAAACACCTGGTCTAAGTAATCAACCCGCCCTCACTAACAAAACACACCTAATCCGGAAGGGTTCAATCAATACATGTGCAATATGAGGAACATGGCAAAGCTGCATGCTTCAATATTAATGAACAAAACTAATTATTCACAGCATGCTGGGAGCTATAAGACATACTCATCAACTTAGAGTGGCTAAGGAAAAGAGAGAATACCATCTACTGAGCTAAATTTAGTCTGGTACCTAAACATATGCGCTGGTGAGATCACAAACCTTGTCTGCATGAACAGTAATCAGAAAGAGAAGGCAAGAGTGAGTCCGCAGCTAATAGGGTAAACTGCTTGCACATGATCGCATGACCTCTACTTGCCTCGCGTGCCTGTGAAGGAGAGAAGTTGAGAGCCTTTCGACTGTCTTTAGTATGATCTGCGCCAAGGACCTCTCTGCGTTGGGGTGTGGCAGATCGGTGTCTAGGGCTACTTCCATAGCCCTCGTCTGTACTGCTGCCACGGTCTGCTGCGGCGGCTGCTGCTGTGGTGGCTGCTGCGGCTCCACTTCCTGACACTGAGGTAAGAGTACAGTTCGTAATGCAGCACACATAAAGTACTAAAATACTACAACATTGAGACAACGACTGGTACGAGATCAATTCTTATAAACCGGTGCAACACAAAACTCTGAGTCAAAGAACTTGTTCATATCCATGGAGGCTTATCTTCAATCATTATCGTAAGATCTGCTGCGTGGTGAGGCAGAGGTAAGGTTAAATTAATAATGAGGCAGGAGAAACAAACATGGCAGGCTGAGAACAGCGAATGGCACAAACGACTTTAGCAAAGAAGAATAAAGTAATAACAGAGTGGAGATGGGAAGCGGTGTATTTTCCTCGAGACCAATGGTCAGGAGAATAAGGCCTTAGGTCAGTCCAGTGACATGTCTCAAGCTCTCTATTACCTGGCTGACAAATGGAATGAATGCAAGATGGAGTGCATCTAAATGGTCAGCACACAGTCTAATGCCAGCAGAGCAATCTGGTCATACAAAGATGGTAGTGATCTAAGGCCCATCCAATCATTGCAGGCATGTAAGGGCTGTTAAGGCAGAGATATATGCTGCTCAACTCATGACATGTAGTGCCAGGCTTAATGCTACAGTGTTTACAAGGCCCCACAAGACATGGGAGGCACATATTGGAAAATTGCGCTGATCAGAGAGCATGATAACCATCTAGACGTACCTCTTGAATGGTAGGGCAACTTTCAGTTGCAACTTAAGACGATAAGTAATATGTGAAACATGATGACAATACACTGAAACGCTAGTAGGGGTAATGATAAGTGGGAATACTGATTTCCAGATGGACCTATCTATGGAGCACTCTTGGCTATCCTTCATTTAGCACGACAAGGAGGGACAAGATAGAGTGGACAGAGTGGCACTATATCATATAGGTTTGGATGCCTTGAAATGGACAAAAGTGGACACTTACGTCTCATGCGATGAGTGCCATCATCGGAGGCAGTCTTTGTAGCAGGAGTGTCAGCTGTTGGTTTCATCACATGTCGAGACAGATCTTGAAAACTTTCACTGAATCGTACCTTCAGGACAATATAATGTGAATAACTAGGCTAGAACAATGCTGAGATTGGTGTGCCAATATGTAGCCTGGACATGATCCTATGACAGAGAGCGTTAAATAGCATCATACCAGATCTTACATCACCAGCGCATCATTGAGTAGACTAGAGATAGAGAATATCAACTTCTCGTGCAGTGCTTGCCAGAGGTAGGTTAGAGCTAGAGGCATTTGAATCAAATTCATGAAATTTTGAGTTCATATAAAACAGAACTTGAATGGCTTCATCACCAGATACATGATACTCAGCACCACTCGATACTAGAAATGCCAGGTATCTGAGTGCGGGAGCTTATCAGAGACCAACTATCGCACACTGTACAAGCTGATTGGTCGAAGCTAGGCTACACTATTGTAAATATCTGTGATCTTTAGGTTCCGCGCACATTCAATAAAAATTAAACAAAGTTGCAGTTGAGTTGTGGAGCGGCAATATGATTGGCTGGGGTCACCTATCCATAGGCATGGTAATATGAAGTCGATATGAGACAACTGACTAGTTGGCAGAGCCTTACCAGGGGTGACCTCATCTTCTCAGTAAAGCTTGGTGTCGAAGTGCTAGTCTTCAGCATCTAAAATCAACAAACCTTATTACGGATGAAGTACATGTATGTTGAGGGGGAGCAACAGTAGATGTGATGTGATGAGCGAAAGCCAGAGTTAATGATGGGAACATCACATTCGCATATAACGGCTCCTCGGACTCAAGGGTTATGGGATAAGCCCATGCAGGACACATGCATGTCAGCATCAAAAGCTGTTAATCTGTAAGATTGGCAGCATCACAAGCTACAATAAAGCATGATTCATTTGCAATTCTGATGTTTGCAGTTCTGCGTTTGTTTCATGGTATTACTGAAGCAGTGAGAGCAGAGAGAAATCAGTTGACCAAGACTGATGGGCGTGACCTACTTCCACTCCGACAATAAGATGGCTGTAAACTTTATCCCATACCTTGGAATATGGAATATGGAATATGGTAATGTGTGAAGAGTTAACTACAGAGCCAGATATAGCCGCGGATAGGTGAGGGATGCCTCACGTCACTCATTGGGTCATGATTAGATATCGGTTACATTGTGCATCAAAAATCATATAGTATATAAGGAAGAGAGAACTCACAGCTGAGATATTGGGAGAGCTGAAGGTTCGGCGAGGTGGTCTTCCCTCAGCTAAAAGTGAATCTTTAATGGCCACCTCCTACAGATACCAGTTTAGCCATTACATCTCCCCAACACATAGCATGCAGCTATCTCTCTTTATATACGTCATACATCTCATCTCATCATCACACAGCACACATAAAATTACAGCACAAGATGAAAATACTACTACCACATGATATCTAAGTGGATAAAAGTCACCATTACAAAGGCAGCCATTTTAGATGGGTTGGTCATTGACGGTAGGATAACACTATGCATAATTCTGATTCACAAGCTTTGTGACACACATAGAACAGAATGGTGTTGGCTAGCTATTGGGAGAGGAGAATGACTATACCATTATTGTTATTGATGTTAAAGGAGGTAGGGGTGTCATGTGATACTACTACACTTCTACAGTGCGGCCTGTATAATACTGATAAATGGGCTAACGAATCTTGTCTTGGAGGCGGATATTGAGCACGCATCCATTCTAATTTCCTCCATATTCATTCAACTGTCCAGCATATTTTCTTTCAGACGAATTGATGAGAAGGTATCAAGTGATATTTACCAATTATGATAATATGAATAGAAACGTGGCAGAATCAGATCAAAGATATTCTATCATCGTATCAGATGTAACACATGAAGATAAATCTGGACATTGCACTGACAGGCAGCACTGACAGGTAGCACTGGCAGGCAGCACTGACAGGCAGCACTGGCAGGCAGCACTGGCAGGTGGCAGCACATACCTGACCGAGCCTGTCGAGGGTTATAACACTCTCTACTGCAGCCACTCCTTTGATATACTTCTCTATGTACGACTCGCCATCTTCACTGATCTGTGTGTCATAACCAGATGCAGCCAGCCTGGCCATGGTCTCCCTGTCCTCTAGCTCTTCAGAAGCCTATAACAATAATAGAACATACAAAAGGATACGGCAAAAACTGATCATCAGCAAATAGGGATCAAAAGTACCTTTGGAATGCTGGAGACTATGTCATATAAGACGGCGCAGTTGGTGACGGTTTCCTGTACATTTAGAAGCCTACCGACAGCATTGCTTGTCATGCTCATAGTCTGAAAAAGTATTGACATGAAATGAAAGAATAATAGCAGATAAATGGGCAACATAGATGGCATATAGAGATCCCATAGCGCCTGAAAATGTTAGCATTTCCTACTGACAGCTGAATCTGTTACAATGTTACAATAGTCATTTCTCTACATCTATGCGCCGCATCCTTACCTACAGCACCTATTCTCAACTATTTATCATTTGATGTTACCCCGCAGCACAAATAAAATATAGTAAGAAAATTTATACAGTGGCTTTTGGAATGGGATATTGATGGGTACTACTGTAGCTATGGTTAGATTGTGGCTATGAAGTGTGCTTTTACAGTAAGAAGTGCTGATAGGATATGCATCAATGTTTAAGCAGTTCACCGTGATTCTCTTTTTCAACTTGTTGGTGATGCTCTGTGTCTTGTAGATGTTGAGACAGATACGTTTCCGTAGCGTGATGTCGAGAGGAGCGGGGTGTGAGAGCTTGACATAGGCCTTTACTGTCAGATATATCCGTTCGTTTGAAGGAGTGAGCCTGTTCAGATGTATACAGTCGTGTATACTGGAGTCCCACGATGAGACTGCTATCGGTACAGTATTGTCCACAGAAACCAGGGGCAGAGAGAGGAACGTGGTGCCCATCTCCTTATCTAAGAATGCCAGTTCAGCAACTGGAACATCATCCTCTGAGTGTCTCGGTGTCATGTCCTCGATATTCAGGTCTAGGAATATCACTGGGTTGTGGTGCTCCATGCCAAACGCTGGCTCACTATAAGTATGCCGTACCATGAGGAACTGGCTAAACAACTTATTACAATAACATAACAACCTAACATAAAGAGGCTCACCCTGACGCAGGTGCTCCAGGAACCCCACTACCTGGTTGAGGAACTAAGACATCGTTTCTTTCTTCAGCAAGAGAAAGCCATTGATCCATCAAGTTTTTCTCCCTCTCTGCATCAGACTCACTTTTTTCTGGATAAAAGAGACATAACAGCATTACATGACCATGTCATAGGGCCTTACTACGGACCACCAATCAGAAGATTAGGGTGTGACTGGATGGTCTATGACGCTCTGGCCTATGACCCGATGGACTATGGCCTGATGGCCTATGACCCGATGGCCTGTGACACTCTGGCCTGTGACACTCTGGCCTGTGACACTCTGGCCTGTGACCTCAACACATGTCTAGCACCTATACATTGAGATTCAATTCAAGGTCTGTCCTTCAAACAGAATATAGTTGCGAAGCTGGTTAGGAGAGTACTTGCTATCACTACAGACCAGATGCCTTCCTAGCCAGCTCTAGCTATGTTTGATGCAGGTGGTTTTACTACCTTTATCATATCAGTACCTTTCTTCGCAGCTAGAATCTGCATTTTGTCATCCAAGTACTGACGACGCTTTTCCAGCGCCTCATTCCACCTGCTCCTGAGGAGAGAGAGGCCGTCTTCTTGGTAACTGTCCAGACCCTTGTGTGTGCAGGACCTCACACAAATACCTCCCATAGAAACACCAGTTATAGCGTCAACAGTCAGCGGTAGCGAGCCAGATGAATTCAACGGCTTGGCTTTTACCATCACTCTCCGGGAAAACCCCTGGAACACAGTGGAGCACTTTATTGGCCACAATACCACCCAACGAGGTGGGTGCAACGAGATGAGAGTAGCGTACTGACTCCTCACCTGTCTCAACTGGTAGATACCGCCACAATAGATGTCAGGCTTCACCTGTACCTCCACAGGTTCATACTCGCCACTGCTGTTTAGTTCTTGGATCTCCACCGATAGTTCCAGCTTTCGTGTCACCTCACTCCATCTGTCAGCCAGAGACCGGCCAACATGCCTCTTGCTCTCCTCTGTGGAATGTCCGTAGACCTCGATGCTGAGTGCTCCATCATACAGATGTTCAGTGAACTCTTCATTTACTGGTACGGTGAACTCCTGGATAACATACATTTCACATGTTACAAGACTATGGGATGAGAATAGCAGACATCAATCAGATACGGTAGAGGTGACGTACCATCTCATGGTTAAATATAACACTGACAGTGCTGTCACCATGAGACTCCAACAATACTGTCTCATCAACCTTTGGGGCCACATCAATTGTGCTCGGCTGACCCCAAAACTTATAGCGGCAAAACACAAAGTTAGACAGTGCTGGGGGAAGTCCTTTCGCATCCTTGATGGATACCTGTAAGAAACAGAGTATGAGGCTGGTGAGTTATGTAGGGGGTATGAGATTGGTGAGGGTATATTTAGATATCATTACATCTACAGCAAAGGTAGTGCCAATAATTCATTCATCAACTCATCTATCACTATCATGTTGCACTTATGTTGCCTGACTTCAGTAAGCGCGTTCGGAGTGTTGTCGCGTTCTGATCATTAATAAAAGGAACATCCTCATGCGAGATTCAGATCCTCATTGCAGATTCAGAACGGCAATCTATAATCAATCGCGGCCAAATATTCCAATAATAAGTTGTCTTCCACTTCAATTTTTATCGTGAGCGATGCATTTTTACACTTTGTGATATACGTCTGCTACGACTATGACCGTGTGCCATACGGGAAGCTATTCTGCTGATGCTAGATGTGTTTAGCTGGCTTTGTAATACACTTATATGGCTTGTACAGGTATAAATGGGTGGGTTTCAGAGCAGAGAGATTGTACCTGACATGTTTGTTAGTGACATGATCGATGACACCAATCCAGAGCATGAGGAAAGTGGGCCTTGTAAGCTATTTATCCATGAGATTAAGTATGGAGTAGAGTATAATGGATAAACAATTTTGAAAGCACTTCAGGCTTTTCCCAATAGTCTTCCATACCCACCTCTCGAGCTCGAGTAAAGCTGAACGCTTGGCACTCAAGATTCGGTGATAGACGCTCAAAATAACGGCAAGCTAGGCATTCTTGAACGTCCACAGAAAATATTTGTTTTATTCCATTTATAAATAAATAAATTCTACAAGAACAGACCATCCAGTTTTTCCCAAATGTTCTTCCATCTAAACACTCCTAATAGTTTACCTCATACGAATATTATTTTGAGAATGAGGTGTTCACTCCGACAGATCAGTTACCGTGCACATAAAAATAATTGCGATTGAGCGATGAGATTTTTCAAATTGTCCTTTTTCACATTTATTCTAGAACGCAGTTATTTTTTTCACAAGGTGTCCAGCTAATAGTAGTAGGTGAAAGATTGAAACTTTTAGTCATCGCATTTATTTCTCAACCGTTTTTTTCACATTTATTTGTGTCTCATTTATTTTTAATTATAATGGCCGCCCTAGGATGGCCGCCCTAGGCTGGTCGCCCGAAATGTGTTACACAGCTTAGCAACTGTCCAGATGTCAACACAGGTATCTTCCACCCATTGGACCGTGGGACTGCAGGAGAAACCAATCATATGCTAGCTGAAGTTATATACTAGTGGTAGTAGTGGTCTTTCTACTCATTTAAATCATGGACTTCCACAGACAGACTCTGAAAACTATCATAGCTATTTTTTGCAATGTAGAAACAGTTTAAAAATACTGCAACACTGATAATAGATTACAAAAGTGCTAATACTAGAAATCAGCCTACAGAATGGATGAATGAATGTGGCTTATAGAATTGAGATTGCACCTTAACCGTGATCTCTTTGCTGTTAGGAGATGAGTGTGAATCATCGGAGTGAATGCTGGAGAGATCAGTGAAGGAGTCATTCAAAGATCCTTCCACTCGACAAAGTTCCACATGAAGTCGACCAGACACCTGGGAATAGGATTATCACTAGTTTCTGAGTGATTCAGTGATGCACGACTGACATGATCACACACATCGACTCACTGCGGTATCACACCAACTCACTGACAGCATCACACACATCGACTCACTGCGGCATCACACCGACTCGTTGACAGTATCACACACATTGACTCACAGTATCACACCTACTCACTGACGGTATCAAGCCGACTCACTGAAGGTATCACACCGACTCACTGAAGGTATCACACAGACTAACTGACGGTATCACACAGACATACTGAAAGAATCAAACACACAAACTAGATGAATAA